>Ga0256406_1003339_pt1 | contig 20088 bp, 13 predicted proteins | sample RumenRJG_03DNA_FD_185986 | JGI IMG/M metagenome (GOLD analysis project Ga0256406, IMG submission 185986) | Bovine rumen microbial communities from Lethbridge, Alberta, Canada - RJG_03 | ecosystem: Host-associated > Mammals > Digestive system > Stomach > Rumen | place: Canada: Alberta | collected... | reverse complement strand
GCGGATTCGCGAAAGTCAGTATCAGAAAGCGGAACTCCGTCGGCGGCGGCAGAAGATGCGACAGGAAGAGGAAGAGTGGACGGCCGAAGAGCGCTTGCTCGCAGGCCGGACGGACGAGTTGATTGCAAGGCGCAAGCGCATGAGCGACGAGCTGCAACGCTGGCTGTTCAGCCATTTCCGCGTGGTCAACGGCCGTGGCGAATGGCGGTCGCTCATCGAGGTCTACGGCTGCATCCCTCCTTCGGGGAGCGGTGAATGCTGTGAGCCGAAGCTGTTGCAATACGCCTACAGTCACCAGCTCAAGCCGCTGAGCATGGCGATGATGTGGTGGGGCGAGAGTCCACGCGGCGAGGTGCGCCACCATGGGGCCTGGTATCCGGCCTGCAATGCCAAGTGCAAACCACTTTTGGGATTCATGCTGCAAGGCATCGCGGTGGAAGACAATCAGCTGCTGATGCCGGCCAGCCAGGAGCTGCCCATCGTGTATGAGGACGACGCGGTGTGCGTGGTCTGCAAACCGGCGGGAATGCTCAGCGTTCCGGGCAAGAGCAACCGCGAGAGCGTCTACAGCCGCCTGCGCCTGATGTGGCCACATGCCGACACTCCCATCATCGTACATCGGTTGGACATGCAGACAAGCGGGCTTATCGTCACGGCCAAGACCTTCGATGCCTATCACGAGCTGCAACGCCAGTTTGCCAACCATGAAATCCAAAAAACTTATATCGCGCTCTTGGAACCAGCCCCTAAGGGAAGGCCAACACCGCACGAGGGCCGTATCTCGCTGCCCCTGCGCCCCGATCTCGACGACCGTCCGCGGCAACTCGTCGACCCCACCTACGGGCGGGAGGCCATTACCGACTACCGGATGCTGGACGACAGTCGTATAGAACTGCATCCGTTGACCGGACGCACCCATCAGTTGCGCGTGCATTGTGCCAGCAGCGAGGGTCTGAACCGCCCCATCATTGGCGACGAACTCTACGGTCACCCCTCCACCCGGCTGTTTCTGCACGCAGCCCAAATCACATTCCGGCATCCCGTCACGGGCGAATGGATGACCTTCAGACGGGCACCCGAGTTTTAAATCTCGCAATACTCAGGCGCCGCCGACAACTGCTGTGCTTGTAGTGGTGAGCTCTATTTACTAAAACAAAGAAGACTCATAACTCCTCACTCCGGCACAGCGGATATTTTCCGTGGATGGTGGAATCTGAAATTGAGGGTTTGTTTTCTCAAGAGAAATGAGAACGGGCATAGACGTTTACTACCTTAAGATAGTAGGAAAATCATGGTCAGGCTTTTGCTCCTTGGAGCAATGTGCCAGAAGCTATGGGGTAGCCTTTGCGAGCAAGCTCGCAGCCCACCCCATAGCTTCTGGCACACACCATAGGTGTCAAGCCTGCCCATGAAGAAAATCGCTACCGCGTAAAATTGCCTTATGGCATAAAATAGAGCAGCACAAGAGGTCGTTTGTAAGAAAAACATAAAACCGATTTATTCACGAAGGTATAATCCGGCTTTTCTAAACAGCTTGTGAGAAGATTTAGGGGGGGATTGATATATTTTATGCACCTTAGTGCAATTTTATGCCCAAGCAATTTTCGTCACGGACGGGCTTTTCCCCGGTAGGGGTGGGGTTGAAGTTATGGAGGTCGCCGTCGAGCTTGCTCGTAAGGCTATCCCCATGACTTCGACCCCATAGCTCCATCGGCAGCTAAAGCCCGTTCGTGACTATTTTCCTAATCTTTTGGGCTGAAAAGGTGACACAACACCTTTTGGTGAAAGGGCGACACTACCGATAACCTTTTTCTTATTTTAGACCGCTAAAACGCCCGAAAATATGAATAAACTATCTGGTTGATAATGTTTCATCAATGATTTGGCAATAGAGCGATTTTTAGACCGATTGTTTATGGGACTAATCATTTATAATTCTAATTTTGCAACCGATAACTAAACCATATTGCTTATGCGAAAGAAACTGTTCATTTTGGCATTACTGCTTATAACAGGTTTAGTCCCTGCGTCATCAAATAAAATAGTGTTGAAGTGGAAGGCAACCTTTCAGAATGGTGGGAAGCGCATTCCTTCAGCAGTCTTGCCCTCTGCCTTACTATGACAATGATGAGATTATAATCGGCATTGCACAGTTACCGATTGATTTCAAAACATCGTTTGCGCCGTGTGTACTTTATGTACTATTTGAATGAACAGGTTGGTAATCAGTGACTTGTATACTTTTAAGCCTGGAGTTGTGTACAACTTTGGTAAAAATAAATTGGAAGCTATCCATGTTTTTTCTTATATTTGCAAGCGTGAACTTACAACTTATTTTAAATTATTCCTTCTATGGAAAAGAAATTGAAAGACATCTTCGAAGTTCTCTCGAGAGAACACATGATGGTCATACGAGGAGGCTTTGCCTTTTATGATGCCATCAACAACAGTAAGGACTGCAGCACATCTAATTCTAACAAAACTTGTGATGCAGTTAATGCTGCAAAAAAGGACTGTCACGCAGTCAATCAGGCTGGTGTGTGCGGTGCTATCAACCTCGCTGTCTCTTGTGCCGTTATTAACGGTCAACGTACATCCTGTTCTGTGATAAACGCTGAAAAGATTTGTACCACCACCTCTTGTATCTAATCTCTGGAAAGGCTTGCTTATAATTCTCTTACGGTGATTTGGATCTGGAATCCGGGAAGATAGTATGGAATGAGTCCAAGTTGGCAAAAGACAGTAATACGCCATCGCCAAGCCAGTGCTTGTCCTGCAGAATGTATCCCATGTGTTACGGCCCTTGCCCCAATCAGATTAATGTAGGTAACACCAGGTGTTATATCGATAATCTGAACATGAGCAGGAAGGAATACTTCCAATATATGTTCTCAGAATATTTGTTAACTAATAAATTATAAGATCTATGCGAAATATCATATTATTGTTTGCTGCGTTCTTTTCTTTGACCTTGTCCGCACAGGAAATGGAGCTGACGGGCTTTGTGTGCAACGATGAAAACACACCGATAACCAACGCGACGGTGATTGTGTCGCAAAACGACTCGGTGATAGGTATAGGTGGGAGCAATGAGGAGGGAAAGTTCAGTGTGGCAGGGCTTCCAAAAAATACTAAGGTGGGTATTTACATCCACCATCTCAATTACCAAGTCATCACCGACAGTGTGGATCTTGAGACAAGCGACTTCTATCTTGCCAAGATGCACGAATCCAGTATAGAATTAGACTCAATAACAGTAGTGGGCACGCGCAAGCCGATACGGACACCCTACGGACATATTTATTTCCTGTCGAAGGAAGCCGCTGAGTGCGGTAATCCCTTTAAGGCCTTGCAGGAAATTCCCAAACTGTATAGCAATTATATAACTGAGAACTTGACCTCGGTTGACGGCAAAGGTCTTCTGATTCTTGTAGACGGCTCAAAAGTCAACACCGGCATAAAAACCATAGACCCTTCAAGGATATCCTCAGTGGAAGTCATCGATGTTGTCAGTAGCAAATATCTGCGAACAGGATCAGGGCGCATTGTGAACATTCATCTTAAACGCTCGAAAACGATATACACCTATTTGATGTTCGGGTTCGGTAACACGTTCCCTTGGAAAAGCGGATGGACAGGACCGACAATTGAAGTTGGAAACAGCAAACTTTCCCTCTATATAGATATTACACCGAGCTGGAACCGCCATAACCGCTCCCGCTCAAGTACCACCACAACAACAGCCAACTACATACGTGATATTCACGGTGATGCCGACAGCCGTTCGCACAATTGGGACTACACCACCATGTTGAAGTGGAGGCCGACAAAAAAAGACTATTTCATCTACAGTTTTCAAGGCTATGACAGTCATATCAGGAGCTTCTCAAACTTCACGGGTACGCATGAGAATCTGGAGGCCAGGGCGGTGATGAATTATTCGAGCCAGGCGAAAACCGACAGAAAGTCGCATGTATATACCCACACCCTGTATTATAAACACGACTTCAGCCGTTCGCTCACCTTGGACGGCAGTGGCAGGTATACCTACAACCGCAACAGACAATACGCTACGGAGAGCCAGACTCTGTCGGACTATACCTTTGACACTTGGCAAGACCTGACGACGAAGCGCCACGCATGGAACCAAGAGCTGAACTTGTCGTGGCGCATCAACGGCAATATTTCCTTGGATATTGGCAACGCCACAGACTATTCGACCAACAACATTCGTCAGATGGACAACGGTTCCAGCTATGAGTTCAAGGGTCTTAACGAATATGGCTATGTATCACTGGCAATGAATTTCTCCGGACTCAGCACGGTCATCTCCTCGGGTGTTGACTATATGCACTTGAACTCCGCAGGGGTGAAGAACGACTACACCAGGCCCAACGCCTCTATCGACCTGTCCTACGAAAAAGGGATTTCAACGACATCGCTGTCCTACATGCTGACCAACTCTCAGCCAACGATAGCGTATCTCAATCCCTTCAACACATCTACCGACAGTCTGGAGTATGTTAGCGGAAACCCAAAACTCGTGCCGGAGCGGACGCACTCGCTCAGGTTTGGGCAGAATATCTATTACAAGGGCCTTAATCTCAATGCAGAAGTCTGTTACAACTATGCAAAGGACGGTATTATGGACGCATCCTATTACAGGGACGGAGTACACTATGCCACTTACGATAATTCGGGGCATTTTCATTTCTTTTCCTTTCAAGGTTCCGCGTCTTACCACTATCAAAGGTTCTCAGTCGGCACCACAGCAAGATACGGAGTGTTCGATTACGAGGGACAGAAGAAGAAGAAGTACTTCTTCCTGAGCGCATTTGCCAATTGGTATTGGAAAAGTTTTGGCATCAACACCGATATCGAGTACATGAACAAGTCGCACTCGCTTTATACGGAATCACGCTTCCACAGGCCATACCAGAGCAATCTTGTTGTCGCTTATAATGTTAATCCCAATCTTATACTCATTTTGGGTTGGAGAAACATTTATGGAAAGCTCAAGTATGAAAGTGATTATAATGTCAGTGGCTACCATTCTTTCACCAAGTTCAAGAACACAGACTCACAGGTATTTTTCACTGTCAGATGGACATTCCGGAAGAATAGTAAGGACAAGATTGACATTGATGAGAGCAAAATCAAGCAACATGAAAAAGGGGTCAGCCTGTAGGCTGGCTCCTTCTGCCCGTAATCGGTGAAAACCCTTTCTACTAAGTAATCTTATCATTTAGTCACAAACTATTTGGAAACTGCGTTTATTTTCCTTATATTTGCAGAAAGAAAAATAATAATTTTTTTGTTTATAATATTTGGAAGCTGTCCATATTTCTCTTATATTTGCCAACGAGACTCATGATTGTCTTCAGCCATAGTCATAAGCTGTGTTTGTCATAGGGGGAGGTGCACGATCCTGCTTGTTCGAGACTGTGTTGGTGGATGTGGCCGCTCATTAAGTCCATCATGTTAAAAACATCACTGATTGAACGTGATGTACTATATGTACTTTTGTACGTAAGTGGTTGATTATAAGAGTTATAAATTTTTAATACTAAGGATGTGCTCTGATTGTTGAGTACTTTAGTTTTTGCAGCTTTGCCAATTTTATATATCTTTGTAGCAAATAATAATATATGCAGATGAAAAAGCTATCCTTTATTATTGCTTTGTTGCTTTCTTTGTGCTTCCAGCCGTGCGCTGCACAGCAATACGCGCAAAAGATAGAGATTAATCTTCAAGTTAGTTTTGATGACCACATTGACATAGGGATGCCCTATCCAAGAATGCCTGCCAAGGGGTCAGTAGTGACGATTTCCGGCACGAGGATGGATTTGGACGAACATCTTTCTCCAAGTTTGTTTGTCATTTCAGACTATGATAGTGGCAATGTCGTGTATTCGCAGTATATCGATGCGGGTACTACGTCCATAGACATGCCTCAGCTTCCAAGTGGTATATATACTATTTCATTTAAGAAAGAAGGCTGCTGTTATTGGGGGTATCTCAACATCTGAGGTAGCCTTTGGAAGAATAAGGCAAAAAAATTGATCCACATTTACCGCAAGACCGTTTCCAACAACATATTGGGGGACATAAAGCAGACAGGCACTGAGCCGTGAAGCTCAGTGCATAATATCAATGAGTACCATCGCCCTCCTAAGATATTGCAGGAATCGGCCAGGCTTCTTTGTTATGTTCCTCAAAACATATAATTTTTTGTTGTATTCGATTTCCTTTTGCGATATAAGAAAAAATCATTATTTTTGCACTACAGATTCAACCACTATGAGAAAGATATTCTGTTTCTTGGTCATCCTCTGCATCGTATCATGTTCCCTTTCCCATAAGCCCCAGGGCTTGGAAAGGGCAGAGTCTCTTGTAGATTCTTTTCCAGACTCCGCTATGGAGATACTTTCAACTATACAGGGTGAGGCAAATCATTACAGCGAAAGATACAGAATGGAGTATAATCTGCTGTGCGCTGAGACCATGAACAAATTGTATTTACCTATGGACACCATAAAATTCATGCCTGAGGTCTTGAGGTATTACGATCGGCACGGAAGCAATAGGGATTTGACCATGGCCAACTACATGATGGGATGCGTCTATAGGGATAAGGGCGATAGTCCTATGGCCTTGAACTATTTACTCGAAGCCGCTTCATGCGCTGACACAATAGGAAGAGAAGCCGATTTAAAACTATTGTCGAGGATATATGGTCAAATAGGCATTTTGTTTTACAAACAAAGATTGCTCCAAAAAGCAATTTCAGCATGGAAAACCAGCGGCCGTTACGCCTTGATAGCTGCCGATACGCTTACAGCCATACAGTCGATGGAGTTTGCGGGACACGCCTATTCCCTCATGGGTGTAAAAGACTCTACGATACTGATGGCAGAGAAAGTCTACCGCGAATACAAGATAATCGGTAGGGAAGACTATGCCGCCGCTTCGCTAAGCACCTTAATTGAACATTGCATAGAAAACGGAGAGCTGGACAAAGGGAGGAAGCTAATCGATGAGTACATTCACAAGTCAGGATTGGCAAATGCTCAAGGTGAGATTAAGCCGGGGCATGAAATGTTTTATCACATTTTGGGAGAGTTCTATGAAAAGGAACAGAAGCCCGATTCCGCAGCCTATTATTACAGGAAACTCATAGCCAGGTCTTCGGGCCTCAACAGCCTCGAAAGTGGTTATCGCGGGCTGCTCAACGTTTATACAGCAAAGGGGGTTGCCGACTCCGTGGCCAAATATGCCAACCTGTTCGCAGACGCCAACGACTCCTTGAGCCTGTCGCTATCTACAGCGGATGTCACCCGTGCGCAGGCTCTCTACGACTATGGTGAATACCAAAGGATTGCCAATGAGAAGTCTTTGGCCAACAGCCGGTTGTATCTTGTTTTGGCGTGCGTGTTGATCATGATCATCATCTCCTCTCTTGCCCTATACCTATTGATAAAGCGACAAAAAGCGAAGAGGCAAAGGCGGATGCAAGCTTTGAGAGACAAATATTCCGCGACCCTGAATCTGTATCATCAGGCGCTGATAGATATGAAGATGATGAAACTTGGTTTTGAAAAGGCCAAGAAGGCAAAGACAGAGGAAATAATGAAACTTCAGCAGGCGTTGTCAACATATACGGAATACTCAAATGTAGAGGATTGGAACGCGGAACAGAGTTTGGTCACCAATGACATGGTCGTCAGGCTGCATGATCATGCGCAAAAGGGATTAAAAGCAACATCCAGTGAGTGGGCCGACCTTATACATTTGGTAAATGAATTGGCTCCAAAATTTTACCATTACATTACCGATGAGAAATTGGGGTTGACGGAGCGGGAGGTCTTGGTGTGTATATTGACTCGTTTTCACTTTCTCCCCTCTGAGATAGGAAACTTGCTCGGCTTAAAAAAACAGAGTGTATCTAATCTGCGCGCTAATCTTAATGAGAAAATCTTTAAAACCTCTGGCACGAAGTCTTTCAACGCAAATATCCTTCGGATCTGACGTGGGTACTCGCCCCTTCCCTTTCATAGCTCCGTGTGTCTGTTTTGGCTAAAACCCGCCAAGCGTGAAATCCTCACACGACTATTTTCCTACCATTTTAACCCACATTGCAGATATACCTCATGTAACTGATTGATGCTCAGTATTGGCATTTTTTTGAGGGTGGCTTTGGGTGTACCACGTATTATATTTTTTCCAACGGATGAGGATTGATTCCGAGCATGCGATAGATGTTGGATAGTTTCTCTTCCGCCTCAGTGCATTGCCTCACCCGTATGGTCTCACCGTCTTCTGCTTTCAGTTCTGCAGTGACAAGAACCTGCATGCTCGTAATCGGCATTACCCGGTTACCGATTGATTTCAAGACATCGTTTGCGCCGTGTGTACTTTATGTACTATTTGAATGAACATGTTGGTAATCAGCAATTAAGATATGAATAAGCATGGGCTCGTGTAATTTTTTTTATTTATCATATTTGGAAGCTATCATATTTTTATTTATATTTGTAGGCGAGATAACTACTTATTTAATAATTAAAAACAAAAAACTATGGAGAATGTATTTTTGAATCAGGAAGAGCTCAGTGAGCTTGAAGTCCTCCAGGTTAGAGGAGGTGGTGGTCCAGGTGGTCTTGAGCCTCCAACGCAGTATTGGTGTAGTAATACTGTTACAGGTTGTGGAGGTGGTGCACCACAATTCGCTTGTACAAACAGTGCTGAAGGGTGTGGGCATTGGGATCCTAAGCCTCATCCCTCTGATCCCGTTCCAACTGAATGACATGTAGTCAATTGTTTTGCATTTGATTTAGCTTGGACTTCAAGGTAAATCAAATGCTTAAAAGAAAAAAGTATGAAAGTGAGCAAATATAATTATATATTATATGATGAGGGATTCTCCTACTGGTTTAATGGAATAACCAGAAACTTCTTCAGGCTTTCATGTGGATTGGGGAAAAAAATGGAATTTCTGTTGTCTGATTTGGATTTGCTTCAGAAAACTTCAAGTTCTTTCTTTGATAAGCTATGTCAAAATGGTTTCCTTATAGCTGATGAAGAAAACGAGTTAGCCATTCTAAAACAAAAGGCTCAGAATAATATAAACAGTAAAGACTACTACCTCATTGTTATACCAACGTTGAACTGTAATTTTAAATGCTGGTATTGTATTCAAAATCACATTCCGTCGACAATGTCGTTGCAAACGCTTGATAGTATTAAGCGACATATAGACTATATGATTGAAAAGAAAGGTATTACTTCCTTGCATTTAGAATGGTTTGGTGGAGAGCCTTTAATGTATTTCAAACAAGTCATCATACCAATAAGTCGTTATGCCATTGACAGATGCCATCAGGCTTGTATTCCTCTTGTCAACAGTGCAACTACTAACGGATACTATTTGGATGAAAAGATTTTGGATGTTTTGAAAGAGCTCCATTTCTCGCAATTTCAAATTACTTTGGATGGAGACAAAACTTTTCATGATAAGGTAAAATATCAGAAAGGTTGTGTTTCAACATTTGATCATGTGCTCACAAATATTAATAAAATTATAAATAATGATGATAAGATCTTAATTTACTTGAGAATCAATTACACCCATAGCACTCTTTCTTCTGCTATTCTTGAGCAAGTCAACAATATTATAGATAAAGAAAATAGAAAAAACATTGTTGTAATACCTAAAAAGGTTTGGCAAGAGAATGTTGATAAAAATTTTGAGGACACCCTAAATTCTATTACAAGCTCGTTTTCTGAATCAGGATACAGAGTTTCTAACTTCTCTTTGCCCTCTTTCATTCCTTGTTATGCAAGTAAAGCATATTATAGTGCTATAAACTTTAATGGGAATGTTGTAAAGTGTACTGCGTGCAATGATTTGTATGATGAAGTTCCCAAAGGAAAACTAAATCTGGACGGAACTATAACCTGGGCAGATCATTTTGACGAAAAGTACCAGACCTTAACCTATGAGAATAGTAATTGTATCCGTTGCAAATATCTGCCAATTTGCATGGGTCCGTGCCCAAGAAATTATATATTGGGGATGACGGACTGCAAGTATAAAAGCGAAGATGTGGAGATCGAGCATTCCTTGCTTGGGTATCTAAAACAGCAATTCTAAATTTCTAATCAATCCCCAATTATGGTCAGAATCATTCATATCATCTCATTCGTATTCTTCCTCAGCCTGCTGCCTATGTCGATGCTTTCGCAGGACAGTTTGAAAACCACCCAGGACAGCGTGGCGAAAGAAATCCAGATGAAGGATTTTGTGGTCACCGGCGACAACATCATCAACAGGGGCGATCATCAGCTCCTCTTCCTGACGAAAGAAAACCGCATGTTCGGTACCAATGCCCTGGATGCGGTGTCATCACTAAGCTTATTCTATCCGCAGTTGAATGCAAAAAATCTTTTGTCCTACGACCAGAAGGAAGTCCTTGTTCTCATCAATGGTGTCCCTTCAACAGCAATGGATCTGAGAGGTTTTAAGGGTTCCGACATCAAGCATGTGGAATACTACAATGTGCCGCCTCCAAAATACATGGCACTCACCTCGGGCCCCGTCGCCAACATCGTGATGAAAAGACGGCACGACAAACTATATACCGCATACGTCAATACCTTCAACTCCTTCACTACAGGCTATGGCTACAACCAGCTGAATTTGGCCTACACCGACTCTCTGAACCAAGTGAGAGTGAACTATTCCAACGACTACCGCAGCATACACCACATCGAAACTACTTTTGAGGATGCCTTCGGCAGTTCTTCAAAGACGCTTTATTCCGGCGACCGACAGAAGTATATGGGCTTCTATAATGGGTTGCAAGTCTCCTATCAGAGGTTTCAAGGCCCCCACCTACTGAACATCAAATTGGGCTATGATTTCGATCCGAGGCACCAGTATAATCCCACCAACCTGAAGGAATACATCGGCAATGACGTCTTCTCCGGACACCGCGACGACACGCTCTCCAGCCGTTCCCATTCATACGTGGTGGATCTCTTCTACCAGCTGACCCTACCCAAGAGGCGGTCGCTGGCTTTCAATGTCGTGAACACATTCACCCACTCCCGATCGGACAATATGATCTACGAGTCGTTCGACGGGCTGGAGAGAGATTATTATGTGGCCAACAGCATACGCAATCGAATCTACTCCCTCATCGCCAACGCCACTTATCATTCGCAGCTCGCAGGGGGCTCTCTCAGTGCCGGTGCATGGTACAGTGGCTCTTATATGCGCCAGGAGGCCGGAAACGCAGTCTACAGACCGGAGAAGCATAACCTGTTTCTTTACTCTGGAATCTATTGGAGCGTTAAGAGGGTGAATCTATATCCATCGTTCGGCATGCAGTACATCCACCAGACAAGCGCAGAGAGAAACCGCAATTATACGGCTCCGTATTTGAGGTTTTATGCCGACTGGTGGCCACAGAAAAAGTTGAAAGGCTTTACGGTGCAATTGACCATGCAGCTGCAAGTGGACCCCCCCTCGCTGAGTGAGCTTACCTCATCGGTGACGTCCAAGACCTACAATTTCTATTCAACGGGGAATCCCAACCTGAAGCCGAACCTTTATTACAAAGGAAATCTTAACGTGGCCTATTTCAAACCCCAGAGTCAAGACTATATCTCGTTGCAGTACATTCCGACTTACTTTCATTCGACCTATGTGCCTGTTCTGGCGGTGGAGGGCAATCAGGCTGTCCTGCGGCCGGAGCGGATAGGAAGCCTATTCAACAACTCTTGGAAGTTGTTCGCCCGGAAGCAGATAGGCAAATGTTTCTCGGTCAATCCCTATATCGAGTACAACTACAGACGGTATGACACACCCTCCGAGGCGGTACGTCTGTCCTATTTAAGATACGGCGGTGCCCTTATTTATAACACCCAAAAACTATCGGTAATGGCCTCGGCCAATTCGCCCGTAAAAGACAGGAGGGGCGACCTTACCATCAAAAGCAGCGCACAGTATTCGTTCAGCTTTATCTATAAGTACAAGGCCTGGTCGGTGGGCATGAGGTGGAACTATGCTGGGAAGGGAGAGATGACGAAGGGTAGTGTTCCTGGTTTTCAGTACCGTCAGGAGAGTACATGGAAGCCCATGAGGAATATGTTCAGCCTGACAGCCACTTGGTCGTTCTCTCACGGACGGTCGAGACAGCATCCAGGAAAATCGCTGAATAACTCTTACTCTGACGACGGACTTACCCCATACAACAAGCCCAAACCGGCCCAATAATATTGAAGCAGATGAGCAGGTTCCCCTTCGTCAAACAGCTCGACGCGATGCAGTGCGTGTGAAATACGGGAGGAGCCGCTCCAATCCCCTCCCTACAAATGTTGGTAAACCATACCCAATTGCACGGGGCACGGCCCCTGCAATTGGATGCTCGTCGTTGGGAACTTGTTTTTGAGCGAGAGGCAGTCAGACATTTCCTCCCAAAGAAAGTAACACCACTCTGTGCTTCGATGACGCACGACTGCCCGTTAAGAGATAAATGATTCAAGTTCCGCAAGTTCAAGGCACAGCGGATATCTTCCCTGGATTCATGGTAATTTTATATGTAAAGGGGAAGGAAAATGGTCATGTCCAGGCTTACGCTCCTACCGGAGCTATGGGTCTGAAGCGGTGGGGTGGCCTTACGAGCAAGCTCGACGGCCTCCCCATCGCTTCAGACCCACACCTTTGGTGGCAAGCCTGCCCATGACGAAAATCGCTATCGCGTAAAATTGCGCCCTAACGCATAAAATTCTACGGCTGAAAGCTTCAAGTCAAGGCATTCCCCGCTTTTGGGCAGATGCAAGGATGCGCTGATTTTATGCGCCTTTGGCGCAATTTTATGCCCAGGCAATTTTCGTCCATAATTTTCTATTACCATTTATTCATTGGCGAAGTTAGGACTATACGAAATGAAACAACATATCCAATCCACGGAAAATATCCATTGAACCAAGTTAGGAACTTGCGGAACTTGAATAAATGACCCTACATGTACTTTATGAACCGCACGATATAATGAATTGGTTATCAGAAGAATGTATACACTTGTACGTAGTCTCATGTACTTTATGTACTCAAAAAATCAATGAAATGTTTGGAAGCCATGCATATTTTCCCTATATTTGCGAGCGAGAAATGGAAATCAATTATTATTACCTAAATAAAAACTAATGATTATGAAACTGAAAATTGGAAGAGTAAAGATTCTTGGGGGGGGCAACCTGCTCTAAACGTGTTGTTTCATGGCTTTCGAGCGAATGACAAAGCTTGCGTGGAATACACATATCTTTCTACAAGCTTCTCGAACAAAAACAGTCTTCTGAACCTCTATAATGTTAATCAAAAAAATACAAGATAATGAAACACATCCTTACTTTATTACTACTTCTATTCTCAACTCTTCTCGCCTTTGGGCAGAGTCAGGAAACGTATGAGTTGAACGGCACGGTCGTAGACCAAAGCGGACAGCCGCTCGAAGGCGTAACGGTGAGCCTGACTTGCGACACGCTCGATTACAAGACCGTCACTGACGACGACGGCCATTATTCTTTGAAGTACAAGTATGCCGGCCCTTGCACCATCAAATTCTCCAAGGCCGGATACAAGGAATCAGAAGGCACGATGCAGCCCCAGTCAGTGACCACTATCAACCCGCCGTTGGAGAGGGATGAGAAGACCATCAACCTCAAAGAGGTGACCGTGGAGGGAAACCGCGTCGTGGCCAATGGCAACAAGACATCCTATCTGCCCGACAAGAAACAGCGCAATGCGAGCCACGACGGCATTGACCTGTTGTTCCGTCTTGCCATACCACAATTGGACGTGAACCCCATGACGGGAAACGTCTCGGCTGTCGACCGCACCAACGTCGGTTTCTACATTGAGCACCGCAAGGTGACGCTGACGGACATCGGGCAGCTGCGCGCCAAGGACATCAAGAGAGTGGAATACTATGAGAACGCTGCTGACCTGTTTCCCGGCGAGCAAAAGGTGCTCAACTATGTGCTCTACCACTACGAGTCGGGAGGTTATGTCGACGCCTCCGCCGACACAAGGCTCATCGACCGATCGGGACAATACAATTTGCAGCTGAGCCTCGACAAGAACAAAGTGAACTACCTGCTCTTGGGCGGGGTGAGACTGTCGAAGGACGATGGGTTGAGGACGGAGCAAAGGCAGAGCGTCTTTACGAGTACACCCTTCATTAGGACTGTCACCCCACATTATGGGGTCAGCAAGAACAGAAACTACTCTTCACTCTTTCGGACAACCTACAATACCCCCAAGACGACCCTGCTTGGACAGTTTGGCGTCTTCGTGGGGAAAAATTCTGGAGATAAGTCTTCCTCTACAACAGAATATTCACCCGCCGTATACCCCTCGTCAGAGATGAGCAGCCTTGCCGACAGCCGCAACACGACCTATTCTGGCCATGCCTTCCTAAGACACAACTTCGACAGCAAGAACTCCATAGACTGGCAGGTGACCTATAGTTACAGCGACAACAATTACCATCGGAGCTACAGCGAGTCGGCCATGGCCGATGTGATCAGGAACGACACCAAGGAACACCTCAACAATCTTGAAACCCGGCTCACCTACCGCCACCAGCTGAACGCCAAGAGCAGCCTCTCCCTGTTCGTATGGGAAACCTACATGAAGAGTAACTCAAGATACTTGATGGCTGACGGCGAAAATAGGCAGGACCTGATGAGCAACGAGCTGCAGTTCTACCCCACCTACCAGTTGCAGATAGGCAATAATGCCTCCTTGGACCTGCAGGCGGGCTTCGACATCAGCAGCTACAAGGCCAACGACAACAAGCGTACCACCAAGGTGTGGCCGCGCCCTGTGCTCACCTTCATCTGGATGGTGACGCAGCACCACCGTCTGGCACTCGACGCGCGGATGGGCTCGTCGTACCCCACTCTCAACACATTTACGGAGGCGAGCCAGCGGGTGAACTACTTTGAGGTCGTGAAGGGCAATCCCCTGTTGGGTACGACGAGGATTGTGAACGCCGTAGCTTCGCACACTATTATCGAGAAAAATTTCCAAATATCTGCCTTTGTCGGCTATTGGCAACTCATCAATGTGCTGAAGAGTGATTATAATATCGACGGGCCAACACTGGTACACACCTACCAAACAAACGGCGATTATTATAGTGTAGACGCTGGTTTCATGGCTTCCCTCTTCCTCTTCAACAGAAGTCTTCAGCTGAAGGCTGGCGCAGCCTATCATCATCAGTCGATCACAGGATCATACGCCGCGCATTACAATAGGGTAAGCTACCAGATGGACGTGTTGTATTATTACAAGAATTTCAACGCCTACGCTTTTTTCCGTCCAGCAGAGAAGAAACTATACACCACCCCCGCGTTTCTCAAGTCGCGTCCCTCCTATGGCATGGCGGCGGGCTGGTCGGGCTACGGCTTGAAGACTGAGATCGGTGCGAGGAACATGTTCTCCAAAAGCAAGCCCTATCATCAGTATTACGATTACGGATGCTACGCCTTTGACACTTGGCAACATTCCGACTCCTATGGCCCGCAGGTCTATCTGAAGCTGAGCTACAGCTTTGACTTCGGCCGAAAGATCAAGCACGAGCAAGTGAACCAGGGCAACGTGCCACAATCGGGCATCCTGCGTCCGTAATGCTGAGCCCAATTGCAGGGGCCGTGTTGGTAGGGTTAGGGCCGGCACGAGGCACGGCCCCTGCAATTGGATGCTCGTCGTTGGGAACTTGCTTTTGGGCGAGAGGCAATCAGACATTTCCACTCAAAGAGAGTGATACCATTATTTATAGGCCGGTTCAAAAATTAGGTTATGGAATAACAGATAAAGCATACACGTCGTTTCGGTCATCTTCTGTATGGTTGGCCGCAAAACGTCAAGTATTATCGGTCGTGTAGCCCGCTACATTCCCACTTCAACTTACGTTTTGAGTATCGATAGCAGACAGAACCTTTTCGATAAGCCAAATGAGCAGAGCCAATCTCTCTTGGACTGTGCCACGGAGAGAAGGGTGGGCGCAAGCCCATTATCCTCGACCTAATTTTTAGAGCCGACCTATAAAGAGACATACAAATATTTGGAAGGCTTCCTATTTTTTCCTACATTTGCAAATGAAAAAAGGTGGGCGGAAGCCAATACGCCTCGACCTCATTTTCTGAACCAACCTTATATAGATGAGAAGGTTTCCTTTTGTCAAACAGCTTGACGCAATGCAATGTGGCGTGGCATGCCTCAAGATGGTGTGCATGCACTACGGAAGAGAGGTCTCGATGGAGCGCCTCTCACAAATCTGCCATGTCACTTCCGAGGGTGTCTCCCTGCTCGGAATCAGCGAGGCCGCCAACGACATGGGGCTGCATTCGGTCTGCGTAAGGACAACCATCGACAATCTGTCGCAGGCTCCGCTTCCCTGCATCCTCCATTGGAACCAAAACCACTTCGTGGTGCTCTACAAGGTGCGCAAGGGAAAGCGCTTCTATGTCGCCGACCCGGGCAAGGGGCTGGTGAGCTACAGCCGCGATGAATTCAGGAACCACTGGGTAAGCACGAGGTCGGGTGGGGAGGACAAGGGGATAGCCATGCTGCTTGAGCCCACGCCCGCCTTCTACTCGCCCAAGGCAGAAGGCAACGGCGAGGATGGCAAAGAGAATCCACGGTCGTTCCGCTTCCTCTTTGGCTACATCAGGGAATACAAACGCTATTTTGGGCAGGTGGTTCTCGGCCTTGCGGTGGGCAGCCTGTTGCAGCTCGTGCTGCCTTTCCTCACCCAGTCCATCGTAGACGTGGGCATCCAAAACCAGAATCTCGGCTTCATCTGGCTGATACTGCTCGGCCAGCTGATGCTGACCTTCAGCCGTACGGCCATCGACTTTATCCGCCGCTGGCTGTTGCTGCATATCTCCATGCGCATCAACATATCGTTGGTGAGCGACTTCTTCATCAAGCTGCTCAAGCTCCCCATGTCGTTCTTCGACACCAAGCTGATGGGCGACCTCATGCAGCGGATGGGCGACCACGGCCGAGTGAACAGTTTCCTCACCGGCCAGACGCTGAGCATCGCCTTCTCTTTGTTTTCCTTCGTTGTGTTCTCCGTGGTGCTGCTTCTATACAATGGACTGATCTTCGCCATCTTCCTCATCGGCAGTCTGCTCTACGGCTTATGGATGATGCTGTTTCTGCGCCGCCGCAAGGTGCTCGACTATGAACTCTTCGAGCAGCAGGCCATCAACAACAACAAAACCTACGAGTTTATCACTTCCATGCAGGAAATCAAGCTGCAGGACTGTGAGCAGCGCCGCCGCTGGGAGTGGGAGGACACGCAGGCCGACCTCTTCGCCGTACAGATGAAGTCGCTCAAGCTGCAGCAGACGCAGGAGGCTGGGAGCATCTTCATCAACGAGGTGAAGAACATCGTCATCACCGTCGTGGCCGCCGCTGCCGTCATCCACGGACAGATGACGCTCGGCATGATGCTCGCCGTGCAGTATATCATCGGACAGCTCAACTCACCCGTGGAGCAGCTCATGAGCTTCTTCTACTCCCTGCAGGACGTGAGAATCAGCCTTGAGCGTATCAACGAGATCCACCGCGTGGAGGACGAAAACGGAAAAACGGGACTACAAACCTCACTGGCCGACAACAGCAGTGGGATCGACATCGAGGGCATCATGTTCAAATACGATCCTCACGCACTGAGCAAGACCTTGGACAGTGTGACGATACATATTCCTAAAGGTAAGGTGACGGCCATCGTCGGTGCCTCGGGCAGCGGAAAGACGACGCTCGTCAAACTTATGCTCGGCTACTACCCCGTCTTGGAGGGCCAAATCCTGATTGGCGGCACAGATATCAACACGCTCAACAAGAAATGGTGGCGCCGGCAGTGCGGCGTGGTCATGCAGGACGGCATCATCTTCTCGGAGAGCATTGCCCGCAATATCGCCGTAGACGATGGCGAGATCGACAATCAGCGGCTGCTCCGGGCCGCACAGATCGCCTGCATCCACGACTACGTGATGTCGCTGCCACTGAAGTACAATACGAAGATCGGACGCGACGGTGTGGGACTGAGCCAGGGACAGCGGCAGCGCATCCTCATTGCCCGCGCGGTATACAAGAATCCCGACTATATCTTCCTCGACGAGGCTACCAACTCGCTCGATGCCAACAACGAGCGGGCCATCGTGGAAAACCTCGACACGTTTTATCAAGGAAAAACCGTTGTCGTCGTAGCCCACCGTCTGAGCACAGTCAGGAATGCCGACCAGATTGTCGTCATCGACCATGGTAAGGTCGTTGAGACGGGCAACCATGAGACGCTGACCGCAAAGCGCGGTGCCTACTATAATCTTGTCAAGAATCAGTTAGAGTTAGGGAACTGACGAAAGTCATCTGCTATCGCTTAGCAGAAGAGCAAACGAAAAAAGATACAACCGACCGCAACAAAACTTTGAAATATGGACAGCAACAAGAATGACATAGACAACATAGAATTGCGTAGCGAGAAGGTGCGCCATATTATCGGGCAGGTGCCTCCTGCTCTCGTGCGTATGGGCTCGGTGGTGATCACCTTGGTCGTCATCGCCCTTGGCATTGCCTCCTACACCATTCATTATCCCATCACGATAGAGGCGCAAGGCAAGGTAATGCGCAACGGCTCGGTAGAGCTCTTTGTTCCTTACAAATACCTTTATCTCTTTGATGAGCCCCGCACGGCACGCATCTCCGTGGAAGGGCAGGACAAGGATGCCATGCCCTGTGTGTGTCGGATGAACTACTATAGCAGGAATTTGATTGTCGTGGAAGGTAAGCATTATTTTCGTGCCACGGCCTCCATCCGCTCTTTTAGCTTCAGCGCGCAGCCCGGACTGGATGTCTTTGCCCGCATCGTTGTCAGCGATAAAACCTTATGGCAGCAGGTGTTCAGGTAGATCGTCTCTCACAGCCTTTGGCGCTATCCCACTTGCCGCGTCTTTTACTTCTTCAAGTCGATGCGGTCGAAATCGTAACAAAGTACTCAATGATGGGAAAAATTCCACCAAAAGGTGTAAGTTTCTCAAATTATATTCGTATTTTTGCCATGTCTTGTTGGTGATTCGTTTTCTTTTTTGCAGCACTAAGAGTTAGGTGAATTTTCCGACATGGCAACATCCTGAGCAATATTTTGCTGCTCAGGAACTTATAAATAAATCTAAATTATAGTGCTGCGGAATTTAGAGTACATGGACAATAAAAGAAGCGAAACGAACAATATAACTTATAGTAAGCCAAAGTGTGTTAGCAGGATTATCGTTTTTTTGGTGATATGCTTGGTGGGCTCGATCTTAGTTGCTGCACCTTTTATGGGCCTTTTCTTAAATAACGGGGACAACGCAGTCGCTTCCAAATTGGCACCAGATCTCATGGCTATGGCCTGCTCTGCATTCCTATTAGTCGCGTTGGCCATAGAGAATAAAATAGAAAAGCTTGACTTATGGATGTTGCGGCCATCGGCACTTCAAATGAAAGTGGTTTCGATTTCCATTCTCTTAGGTCTGCTTTGGCAACTTGCCATATATCTCATTTGTCAGTTGAGCAATACGGCCTATCCACATCCTACTGCGGAACCATCCCCACTGCTCATTTCTATTGTCTCGACAGGCCTGTTAGGTCCTTTCGCTGAGGAAATGCTGTTCAGGAAATGGCTCGTCAGCATGATGGAAAGAGGTGGCTTTAACCCCGTTGCTATCATTGTGTGCAGTTCCATTTTGTTTTTCTGCGCCCATCTTGGAGACTCTTTCTTAAGAGTTGACACGCTTGTCTTTGCAATACCTTTATGCTATCTGTTTATCAGATACCATGATGTGAGATATTGCTTCATCGCTCATGCCGTCTGTAATCTGGCAGGAATAGTTTTCCCTCTTCTCATTCACTAAATCTTAAGTTCGTGGAAAATATTATTGCGTTGGTTGTTTGTTGCCTTTTAGGTGTAGAAGCAAAGGCACAAGTACAAGTACAGTTCAGGCTGTTAGACAGCCATACACGGCAAC
>Ga0256406_1003338_pt1 | contig 20090 bp, 13 predicted proteins | sample RumenRJG_03DNA_FD_185986 | JGI IMG/M metagenome (GOLD analysis project Ga0256406, IMG submission 185986) | Bovine rumen microbial communities from Lethbridge, Alberta, Canada - RJG_03 | ecosystem: Host-associated > Mammals > Digestive system > Stomach > Rumen | place: Canada: Alberta | collected... | reverse complement strand
GGGAAAGCCTCCCCGAAAGCGCCTCCGGCGAGTTCCTCGAGAAGATCGGCTTCGGCTTGCCCGAGTGGGAGCTTTGCCAAAACGAAGCCCGCCTCTTCTTGATCAAAGAGGCGAAGTACTAACGAAAAATCGGCCCCTTCATCGCCTGGGGCCGCCTTTTGTTTCAGCGGATCAAGAGGGAGAGTCTCCCCTCCTCGTCGGGGAGGAGGAGTATTCCTGGGCTTTGAAGCCGCCGGTGAGGAAGAAGATTTCCTCCTTAAAGGCCAGGCTCCCCTTCTTCGCTTCGGCATATCCGGCGAGGAGGGGAAGCACGAAGCGGCACCCCTTGGCCCCTTCGATGTCGATGCGGAAGGAGCCCTCCTCCCAAGAATAGGCGATTTTGGGGGATATCCCCTCCAAGACGGCGCCTTTTCGCGTCGATAACTTGGTTTCGGCGAGGAGGGAGTTCCCCTTTTCTCAATCGAAGCCCCAGGATAGTAAGAGGAAAGGCAAATGACGTCCCCCACCTTTTTCTCGAGGCGGGGAAGCGGGGGGGCGGCGATGTCGGTGCCTAGGTCATAGTCGCCGCACTTGATCGACTTGACGGAATCGTAGGCGGATACCCCGGTCAAATCGATCTTCGGGGAAGCGCTGAGGTCGACGTTTTGGAGGGCGGCGTCCACCGTCTTGTCGAAGGCGTACGTCTTGCGGTCGCTGCAGCCGAAGGTGTCTTCATTCTCCCCGATGACCCAGCCATCGGCGTGGGTGATGACGAGGGTCGCGGAGGCGCTGGCGCCTTCATCATCCGCCGCCTCGGCGACGGTGGCTTTGACGTAGAAGGTTTTGCTGTCCGCATCGCCCGCCTCGAAGATGTAGCTCTCGCCCAGCTCTTCGGCGGTCTTGTATTCGCCATCCTGCGTCTCGAAGAAGGAGTAGACGATGTCGCCATGCTCCGCGCTTGCCCCTTCGTAGCTAGCGAAGGGCTTAAAGCCGCGATGCCCCTCGATCGTCTCGGGGAGGCCGGTGATCGCGTTGCTCATCTTGGCGACGCTCACGGTGGCCTCGGTCGATAGACCGTCATAAGTCAGGGTGACTTTCTTGCCCTCGCCGACGTCGGAGGAGGTGAAAGAAGAAGCCCCCTCGGTGGGATAGCCGATGGTGATCTGGGCCGCCTCATCGACGGTTAACGCATAGCCATCGCACTTCTCGCATTTGACGGTGAAGGTCGCCCCCTCGAGGGAGAAGGCCTCGCCGACCACATAAGAGGTCTTGTATCCCTCCGCGATCAGCTCGATGTTGCTCCCCTCGTGGTTATGGAGGTCGACGGGGATCTCGACGGGCGCCTCGATCTCCTTCTTGTCTTCGTTGAAGTACTTGTGGCACCACTCGCACTGGTAATAGGTCTCCAAGCCCTTGGTGGCGCAGGTGGCCGGCACCTCCTCATGGGCCACATAGGCATGCACATGAGTGGAGGAGGATTGCCCGCCCGTCTTCGAAGAGGTCGGGGTCTTCGCGGAAGAAGCCGAAGTTTCTTTCGCCGAGGAAGAGGTTTTGCCGTTATCGCCGTTTTTTTGGCAAGCCGTCAAGGCCACCAAGCAGCCGGCGAAGCGTTTCAAACCTCGTAAATTCGTCCTCATCTTACGCTTCTAAATCATCGTATTTGAGATTGTTCAATAATAAATGCGATTCACACGATGTTTTTCATCTAAAAAAGAAGGAAAAGGAAAACGATTAAAAACGGCCAAGGGCCGATGGGGAGGGGGGCTGGCGGGCCAAAAGATAAGGTTTTGCGCGTCCCCATACGCACGCGGATCAGGCGCAAAAAAGCCGGCGGCTTCCCGCCGTTGGCCCTTCTTTTGCCCTCATTTCGCCAAGAAGGCCTGGTGATAGTATTCCGTGATCTGCTTCGGGCGGGTGATGGCTCCCCCGATGACGGTGTAACGATAGCCGAGGGCGAGGATCTTCTCCAAGGTTGGCCTATCGTGGATTCCCCCCTCCGCGACGAGGGTGGCCTTCAAGGACAGCTTCTGGAGGTTGGCCAGATAAGCGAGGTCGGGGATGGTGATCCCCTTCGTCCCCGGGGTGTAGGAACGCATCGTGGTCGAGATGTAGTCGAAGCCGAGGGAGTCCGCCAGAAGGGCGTCCTCCTCCGTCGCGGTGTCGGCCATCAGGTATTTGTCCGTGTGCGCCCTGAGGTAAGCCACCAAATCCTCGAGCTTTTCCCCGTTTGGGCGGGGCCTTCCCGTCACGTCTAGGGCGATCACGTCGCAGGGGGATTCGATCAGCTCCCTCACCTCGCGCAGGGTCGGGGTGATGTAGATCTCGCTGTCGGGGTAGTTCCTCTTGATGAGGCCGATGATGGGGAGGGCCCCGTGGATCTTCTCGGCGATCGAGGCGATGTCGGATACGCTGGAGGTGCGGATCCCCTCCGCCCCGCCCTCGAGGGCGGCCTCGGCGAATTTGGCCATGACCCCCTCGCCGTACATCGGCTCATCCGGCAGGGCTTGGCAAGAGACGATTAACCCGGGATTCAATCTTTTAGGCATGCTTCACTCCTTCTTTCCAAAGGGAATAGGCGCCATAGACGCCGGCGCGGTTCCCTAACTTCGCGGGGCAGATGGGATAGGCGCCCTCTAAAGGTTTAGCCAAAACGTCGTAGGAACCCATGAGCCCTCCCCCCAACAAGATAACTTTGGGGGATACTTCCTTAAGGATGAGGTCAAGCAGCAAGGATAATCTCTCCTGAAAGAGAACGACGAGCGAAGTCGCGCCTTCCTCCCCTTTGCGGGCCGCTTCCACCAAGGCGAGGGGCGAGGGGTAGCCTAACGCCGCGGCGTCCTTCGAGAAGGCGGTCGCGGAGAGGTAGACTTCGGCGCAGCCCCGCTTGCCGCAGTTACAGGGCCTGCCCCCCTCGACGATGACGCGGTGGCCCCACTCGCACCTCTTCTCGCGGCTGATGAGGCCGTGCACGCACGAGGCGCCGCCGACCCCGGTGCCGAAGGTCAGCATCGTGACGTCGTCCCCCAAAGAGGCGTCTTGGCTCATCTCGCCGAGCAAGGCCGCGATGGCGTCGTTCTCCACCCTGACGGGGACGCCCAGCCTTTCGCTTAGGATTTCGGCGACGGGGGTTCCCGTCCAGCCGGGGAGGTTGTCGGTCGCGTAGACGATTTTCCCCTCTTTGGGATCCACCTCCCCGGCGGTGGATAGCCCCACCGCCTCAAGATGGCCGTCGTCTAACTCCTTCACGGTGGCCGTCAAGGAATCCAAAAGGGCGCCCCTCCCCTTGGAGGCTTCCGTGGGCCGCTTGGCCTCTTTGACTAGTTTCCCTTGGGCGAAAAGGCCGCCTTTGATGGCGGTTCCCCCTAGGTCGATCGCTGCGATGCTCATGGGATTAGTTTAGGCGTAAAAAGAGGGGGGCGACAAGGCCATCCTTTACCCGTTTTTCCCTTTTCTTACCCTTTTCTTACGGGCTTATTCCCTTCTTCTCCCCGTTGGGGTAGCATGGAGCCAAGTTCTGTTTCCTTCAGGAGAAAACCGCGTATGAAGAAGATTGTCTTCCTTCCCTTGGACGAGAGGCCGTGCACCAAAGACTTCGCCCCCACCATCCTCGGCCATTCCGGGGATTACGAGATCGTCTCCCCGGGCCGGGATTACTTCGGCTTTCGCAAGAAGCCGGGCGACGTGGAGAGGCTATGGTCCTTCATCAAGGGGGAGAGCAAGGACGCCAAAATCCTGATCCTCCCCGTCGATACCTTGATCTATGGGGGGCTAGCCGCCTCCCGGGTCCACTTCTTGCCCCAGGAGGAGATTTACCGCCGCATCGATAGGATTAGGGAGTTAAAGGAGCAAAACCCCTCCCTCCTCATCTATGCCTACAGCCTGGTGATGCGCTGCCCCACTTATAACGCCAACGCCGAAGAGCCCGATTACTATGGCGAGCACGGGGCGGAGATCTTCCAAATCGGCGTGTGGAAGCACAAGGCGAAGATCGGGATGATCCCCCAAGAGGAGGCCGACAAGAAAATCGCCAAGCTCCGCGCCGTCACCCATGGGGACGAGGAGGACTATGAGGAAAGGCGCCATAAGAACCTGTTGGGGCAGATTAGGGTGTTGGACCTCGTGAAGGAGGGCGTCTTCCACTTCTTCGTCACCCCGCAGGACGACTCCGCGATGTATGGCTACACGACGATGGACCGCGAAGTCCTCGTCGAGGAGGAGAGGAAGCGCGGCATCGAACCGATCAACTACCCAGGCAGCGACGAGGTCGGGATGATGCTTTTGGCCAGGGCCGTCCAAGAGGATCAAGGCCGTTTCCTCACGGCCAAGGTCATCTACCCCAAGCCCGAGTGCGAAGACTGCCAGCCCCTAGATGAAGATAGGGCGGTCAAGTTCACCCTGCCCAAGCAGCTTTTGGTCGCGGGCATCAAGCGGGTCGAGGACGAGGAAGCCGATTTGCTCCTATTCATGAACTACCCCGTTGGGAATGGGGTCAACACGGGCACGATGAAGCCGACGCCGGGCTACGCGATGCGCGACCTCCCCGCCTTCGCCGAGAAGATCTCCTCCGCGATCAACGCGGGGAAAAACGCCGTCTTGGCCGATGGCGCCTACACCAATGGGGGCGACAACGAGCTGATGCAGCTGATCCGGAAAAAGGCGCCTCTGCTCTCCCTCGCGGGCTATGGGGGATGGAACAGTTCCTCCAACGGCATGGGGACGGCGATCGCCATGGGCGTGATGAACGCCCTCTTCGACCGTAACGAGGAAAGAAGGATGTTCATGGCGGAGCGGCTTTACGAGGACTGCGGCTATTGCGGCCACGCCCGTTACATCCTCTGGACGCAGATCATCGAGAAGTACGGCTTCGATTTCGACGACGCCAAGGAAGAGCACGGGCTCGGCGCCCAGCTCGTCAAGGACTACGTGAACGTCTTCATGGAGGAGAGCTACCCCGAGATCGTCGAGGAATATGAGCTATACGACACCTACCTCCCCTGGAAGAGGTTTTACGAGGCGGGCTTCCTGCTCCGGAAAAGGAAATAAAATAACGGCGAGAGCATGCCCACGTTGACCCTAGAGAAGGTAAGCGTCACCTACCTTGGCCGAAGAAAGGAGGAGATCCCCGCCCTCCACGAGGTTTCGTGCGTGATCCCCTCGGGGAAGTGCACCGCCTTGATGGGCCCTAGCGGCTCGGGGAAGAGCACGTTGCTCCTTTGCTTGGCCGGCCTCCTCCCCTTCGATGGCAAAATCGAAAGCGACGGCCGGGACATCGAGAAGACCCCCACCTCCGACAGGCAGATCTCCTACGTGAGCCAAGAATACGTCCTATACCCCCATTTATCCGTCTTCGATAACCTCGCCTTCCCCCTGAAGAGGATGGGCGCGGAGCCCAAGGAAATCGAAGAGAGGGTGGAAAAGATGGCGAGGGAGCTTGGCTTAACGGCCCTCCTCACCCGCCTCCCCCGCGAGCTTTCGGGCGGGCAGCAGCAGCTGCTCTCCCTCGGCCGGGCCCTCATCAAAAGGCCGAAGCTCCTCCTTTTGGACGAGCCTTTGTCCAACTTGGATCAGCCTAAGCGCGAGAAGGCCATCGCCCTTTTAAGGCGTCATTTCGAGGAGGAGAGGCCGACGCTCGTTTACGCGACCCACCGGGAGGAAGAGGCCAAAGCCCTAGCCGAGCGCCTCATCTTCCTCGATAAGGGATATCTCCAAGAGGTGAGGGAGCTATGAGGCGCAGGGCGGCCGAAAAAGACGCGGACGCGAGTTTATTGCCCGCCACGCGCGGTGCCCAATACGGGGACATGCTCCGCCATCGGCCGATGCTTTTCGCCGCCTTCGGGGGCATCAACCTCCTCTTTGGGCTGCCCTTTCTGACCGCCCTTAGCTTCAACGAGCTCTTCTTCCTCCCCGCGGAGGCGGCAAGGCTGAGCAAAGAGGAGTATGCGCGTTTTTTGAACACCAACTCCCTCGTCTTCGACGCGGTCTACGGGGTTTGCCTCCTCATCCTCCTTTTGGGCCACGCCGGAAAAATCGGGGTGATGAAGCGCTGGGCGTGGGGAGAGGGCGTCTTCTTCTGGCGCGACTTCGGGAGGGGGATCCGGGAGAACTGGCTTTCCTTCGCCTGCTCGGGGTTGCTCTTCTCCCTCCTTTATCTGGCGGCCGATTACGCGGGGATGAGCCTCCCTGGCAAAATGTTGCCCCTGCTCCCGATGGGGCTTGTGCTTTTGCTCATCGAGCCCCTTTTGCTGGGCGATTGGGTGAGGGGCTATTACCAAGAGGGCGTTTTTCGCGCCTGGGGGGCGGGCTTCCGCTTCCTGGCTAAGTGCCCAGGCGAGGCCTTCCTCTTCTTCCTCCTTTACCCAGCCCTCCTCGCCCTCCTGATGATCCCTAAGCCCTTCTTCGAGGTGCTTTCCTTCGCGCTGGCCCTCCTCCTTCTCCCCTTCTATGAGGTGGGGTGGCACCTATTCTCCCTCTCCCTCTTCGATGAGTTCACCAACGCGGAGAGCTACCCCTCCTATTACCATAAGGGGCTGAGGGACGAGTTCGAGGACGAATGAAAAAAGGCCGCGCCAGGCGCGGCCAAGAAGGCGGCGATCACTCCGACTTCCCGCTTTTTTCGCGGTAATCCGAGGGGGAGGTGCCCGTTTCTTTGCCGAAGGAGCGGTAGAACACGCTTTTGGAGGTGAAGCCGACGCGCCGCGAGATCTCCTCGACCGATAAATCGGTGGTGGCCAATAGCCTCGCCGCCTCCTGCACCCTCTGCTGGTTCACGTAGTCCACCAAATTCATGCCGAAGCGCTTCTTGAAGGCGCGGCTGAAGTAAGAGGGGTTATAGAAGCATTTCGCGGCCAAGGCCTTCAAGGAGAGGTTGGCGTCCAAATTGTCCCGGATGTAGTCGGCGAGGTTGCTCCAGACGTTTTTTTGCTCGGGCAGGGTCGGCCCCACTTTCCTCAAGATCAAGGCGATGAGCACGTTCATGTAGCTTTCGTTGATCATGTCGTAGTACTTCTGCTTGCCCTTTTGCTCCAAGAGCATGTTGTTGAGGAGCCCCTCCACGATCGGTCTCTCCTCCTCGGAAAAGTGGACGATGCCCTCGTTGGTGGCCCGGCTGATCTTGTTGAAGCTGGAGAGGGTCAAAAGGGCGAAGGCGTTGTCGGGGGTGACGAGCTTCTCCATCGTCTCGGGGTAGAAGCAGATGTTGTAATAGGAGGTGCCGGGGACGCAGGAGAAGCTGTGGGTGCTGTCGTAGTTGAGGAAGACGAGGTCGCCCCGCTTGGTCTCGAAGCTTTCGCCGTTCACGATTTGGTCCATCTCCCCCGAGGCCGTGTAGACGATCTCGATGAAGTCGTGGGTGTGGTTGGGCTCGTCGCGGCCTTCCGGCACGAAAATGACGTGGAGGATCGGGTCCTCTTTGGCGTAGCTCGCCGTGTGGAATTCCTTTAGCCCCTTCGCCGTCATGCTAAAAGTTATTATTTAAGGGTGGCGCGAAAAAAGCAACCGCGCGGAAGGGGAAATCCCCAACGGTTTTCTTCATTTCCCGGCTTGGAGCTTTTCCTTCGCCAGAAGGTAGGCCAGGATGGTGCGGCCGTCTTGGATTTGGCCCTGCTCTATCTTGGCGCCGAGCCCCTTCGAAGGGCATCAGGAAGACGTTTAAAGCTCATCGGGGCTCATCGCTTCTCCCCTTCCTTAAATCGCAGGCAGGGAAGAGGACGATTTGCTCGCCGTTATAGACGGGACGGGGTAAAAAAGAAAGAACTCATCCCAACGAGAGGCCATGTACCACGTCTCTTCCGCCTTTGCCTCTTAACTCATCAAGCGAGAGTTGAAGGAGTCTTTGGTTTAGCAACCCTCTCAAACTATTGCGCGTGTATTTTTGGCGCAAAAGGGTCAGAGGAGTCTTTGGTTTAGCAACCCTCTCAAACGCCGAATATTACGGAGAGACGAAACGGGAAGTCAGAGGAGTCTTTGGTTTAGCAACCCTCTCAAACTTCCAAAACCCCACCACGTCGTCGCGCACGGTCAGAGGAGTCTTTGGTTTAGCAACCCTCTCAAACCCCAGAGGTCCATGAGGCCGTTCGGGCTCGGTCAGAGGAGTCTTTGGTTTAGCAACCCTCTCAAACGCCGAATATTACGGAGAGACGAAACGGGAAGTCAGAGGAGTCTTTGGTTTAGCAACCCTCTCAAACGCGTAGGGGCGCGCGTTCATATGAACCATAGTCAGAGGAGTCTTTGGTTTAGCAACCCTCTCAAACACATGATCCGCGAGACGCTGGGGTTTGACAGTCAGAGGAGTCTTTGGTTTAGCAACCCTCTCAAACAAAGAGGACGAGGGGAAAACGGGGGTGATCGTCAGAGGAGTCTTTGGTTTAGCAACCCTCTCAAACCCTTCCGGTTTCTCCCATTGGCTGCCGATGGTCAGAGGAGTCTTTGGTTTAGCAACCCTCTCAAACTGTTGCTTGATTTGGCGGGCGCTCAACTTGGTCAGAGGAGTCTTTGGTTTAGCAACCCTCTCAAACCCCCAAGCTGTAAGAATAGGCTGCCTTCTCGTCAGAGGAGTCTTTGGTTTAGCAACCCTCTCAAACGGAGGCGGAGGCAGACCTGGTATTCATACAGTCAGAGGAGTCTTTGGTTTAGCAACCCTCTCAAACATCCGTAGTCGTAATCCGTAATCCGTATCCGTCAGAGGAGTCTTTGGTTTAGCAACCCTCTCAAACCGCGGGACGGGTTGGCGGCGATCGCCTTGGGTCAGAGGAGTCTTTGGTTTAGCAACCCTCTCAAACTTTCTCGGTGCGCGTTTTGCTCGGGTCTTCGTCAGAGGAGTCTTTGGTTTAGCAACCCTCTCAAACGCTCTGGGACTTTGAGATAGCGCTCATGTACGTCAGAGGAGTCTTTGGTTTAGCAACCCTCTCAAACCGAAATCATCGACAACACCGCCGTTGGCGTTGTCAGAGGAGTCTTTGGTTTAGCAACCCTCTCAAACCCCGGAGCAGATGGCCGTTACTTTCTCCCGGTCAGAGGAGTCTTTGGTTTAGCAACCCTCTCAAACGAGAAGTTGCTTTTTCATCTGATACGTGTAGTCAGAGGAGTCTTTGGTTTAGCAACCCTCTCAAACCGTTTTCTTCGCTCATTTTTGAGCCTCCTTGTCAGAGGAGTCTTTGGTTTAGCAACCCTCTCAAACCCACGTCATCCGCATTGTCTCGCCGTTCGTGTCAGAGGAGTCTTTGGTTTAGCAACCCTCTCAAACTGGGAGTAACTACTTAAATCATTAAATATCAGTCAGAGGAGTCTTTGGTTTAGCAACCCTCTCAAACTGAGATTTCGATCGTTAGTTTTTTCATTTTGTCAGAGGAGTCTTTGGTTTAGCAACCCTCTCAAACCAATACCTACTTTCGCTATTACGGGTACGCGTCAGAGGAGTCTTTGGTTTAGCAACCCTCTCAAACTCGCCTTCCTTTTTTGCCTTCGCCCTCTTTGTCAGAGGAGTCTTTGGTTTAGCAACCCTCTCAAACGGGGAGTGCCTCGTGCGCCCCCTCGCCAAAGTCAGAGGAGTCTTTGGTTTAGCAACCCTCTCAAACCTCGTTCCGCAAGGACTAGGGGGCCCCACTGTCAGAGGAGTCTTTGGTTTAGCAACCCTCTCAAACCGAGGAAAACCGCAAACTTACCACCGATTTGTCAGAGGAGTCTTTGGTTTAGCAACCCTCTCAAACAAGGCGCTTAAAAAAGTTAGTGAGGTCCTGGTCAGAGGAGTCTTTGGTTTAGCAACCCTCTCAAACGCTTTATTAGGCTTAGTTACAACGAGCACAGTCAGAGGAGTCTTTGGTTTAGCAACCCTCTCAAACATGCTTTTCTTCTTTTGTCGCCTTCCACCCGTCAGAGGAGTCTTTGGTTTAGCAACCCTCTCAAACGAAAGCTTGGGCGGCGTAGGGGGCGAAGCCGTCAGAGGAGTCTTTGGTTTAGCAACCCTCTCAAACAATCCTCCTTCATTTGGTAAAACAAATCCCGTCAGAGGAGTCTTTGGTTTAGCAACCCTCTCAAACCTCGTTTTGCCGAAAACCAAATGTCCAAAAGTCAGAGGAGTCTTTGGTTTAGCAACCCTCTCAAACGTCCGTGGCGGAGATGAGCCTAGAGCCGTCGTCAGAGGAGTCTTTGGTTTAGCAACCCTCTCAAACTTTTTAATTGAAAAAGACATTTGGGCAACCGTCAGAGGAGTCTTTGGTTTAGCAACCCTCTCAAACGACGGGCCTAGAAGACCTTAAAGCAATCCTGTCAGAGGAGTCTTTGGTTTAGCAACCCTCTCAAACCTCAATAGAGGGTAGAATCGAGGTTTTTTGGGCTCTAAACCATGGATATTGTATGTTTAAAGAGATTTTGGTTCAATCCGTAATTCAGCAAGATCTTCGTCTATCTCGATGAGGATTTCATCGGAAAGCTGTTCGGTGGGACGATGAGAAGAGATCAACACGAAATCAATTTCATATTGCCTAAGACTATGAACGAATTTGCTCATCTCATGTGGTGTTAGATAGTCCCTTAAGTTCACGAAAAAGAAAATTCGATAGCCCAGAACGAACGATAATTTCCTCACGGTCGATAAAAGATAGGAAAAATAGTTCTCGTAATCGCTGGAAGAGGTTAGGGATATCGCTTTTAAGAAGGAGGAAACGCTGAGATCGGCATTGAAAGTGAGAGGAATGTCATAGTCGAAACTGATTTCCTCTACATATTCGTTGATTTTAGTTAAAAGATCGGCGAACTTCCCCTTTTCTTCGTCCTTTAGCCTCTTTTGAATATCCTTTTGGATCAAGGCGTCGATCTTCTTTTGGTCGAAATCGATCTTCAAAGGGTTGTCGACGAGGAAGCCTATGGGAGAAAGCTCCTGCGGCTCATCGTCGACCCAATAGCGAAGGTGCTCATCGTTGCTCAGCAATTGGTTGTTCAGTTGGGTCAATTCATTGCGAAAGGCCATCTGATTTTCGATGACAACGTTGTAATAGCATTCCGGACTAAGCTCGATACTCTGCTGAAAATTGGGGCTTTGCAGGATCTTCATAGGTCCACCACTCTATCCGGGCTGGTGACCACGTCGGTGGTGACTTCGCCCAAAAGGAAGTCGATGCCATTGAATTCTTTCTCGGTGATGGTCAAGGCGGCGATCAGTCCATCCGGGGGAAGGTTCTTTTTGGCGTCGGCGATGATCTTATCAGTCTGGGAGGAATTGAGGGTCATCTTCATGTAGATGGATTTCTCGAAACGGACGTACCCCGATTTCTCCAAATACTTCACAAACTTCTGGAAATTCCTTCGATCTTTCGCCGTCAGGGTAGGCAGGTCAAACATCAATAAGGTTCTCATAAATCGAAAATTGCTCATAAGTCCATGAAGCTAATCGGCTTGCTGAGAGCATCGTCATCCGGGGATAAGGCCTGAAGGCAGCTGAGCACGTAATCGAAGATGGCATTTTGGAAGATCTCGTGCCGCCCGTTGAAGTCCACGTTTTGCCCAAAGGCCTGCAGCAAATCGTGCTTATAGTCGTCGGGCGCCAAATCGTTGGAGAGGATGTAGTCGTCGATGAAGGGACGCATCGGCTCCATCAAATCCGAGCCGAGGTTATAGACGTTGGCCTTGCCTCGGTGATGGATGCCGAAAGAGGCGTTATAGCCATAAATGGAGATGGCGCGGTCCACCAGGGCAAGGAGGACGGAATAGCCATAATCCAGCATGTCGTTGTAGCCGCCGCCATGGCGTTCGCGGATGAAGCCTTCTCCGAACACGGCAGGGAAATAGGTTTTGGCGGCCAGTCCCTCCCGGTTGGTCGGGTCGCCTGGCTCCACCTGCGTCTCTAGGCGGGAGAGAATCAGATAAGCTTCTTCCTCGTGATGACGCTTTAGGACCAAGGCTTGGTTATGGATCTTTTGCTTCATGATCTGCTGCCAAAGCAGATCCTTCTTCTCTTGGGTCCAATCGACTTGCTTACGCAACTTATCCGGGGAGTCGTAGCAGATGGAATAGGCGTTAATCTCCCCTTGGGGATGGTGGGTTTCGTCGCAGAGCAAAATCTTCACCTTATGTTGCAACAAGGCAGTGATTAAAGCTTCTGTGATGACGGCTTGTTGGCTTTCGATGATGACTAAGTCGATTTCATCTAAAGGGACTCGGGTCTCTTTTTCGTTACGGCAAACCAAATAGTTCAACTGGGTCTCTAATTTGCATCGGCTGGTGACGCGGATGATACGGAAACCCATGATTTGAACCTTCCTTTATTGTTTCTTAGGCCAAAGCTGCGTTTCGTAGAAGCCCGTGACGGATTGGGCGATGATGCGGTCGGTGGAGGGATTAACGGCTTTATTTATGGTTTTATATCCTTCACGCCCACTTCCTCCGATTAAAGTGAGATCACTAGTTTCGGAGCCCGATCCACAATATTTCAAGATATTTTCCAAAACGTTACATTGGTCAACAATGTTCAAAGTAGCAAATGCTTGCTTAGCGTTTTCGCTTTGCACATCTTTGCGAACGGGGGCCGATGCAGGCATTAAAGCATAGACAGGTTTTGTTAAAACACACGATCCGAGATAATCAAAGAGCTCTTTGTTCTTTTCCTTGGAGATAATGGCTCCCCGTCTGATTTGGACTTCATCCTTTATCTTGTCGGCATCGCTGGGGCCTTTTTTCTTATCTAAAGAATCATTTAAACCAAGGAACTTCCCAATCAGCTGGAAGTAGTCGTACCAATGTTTGGGGAGGGAGAGAGGCATCATTCCACGGCACACAATGCTGTTTCCGGTTTTCCCCGCAATCAAAAGACGTGTTTTCCCATTTTCGCCCGTTCTTTCAACGATGGTGCCAATTAGAAGTTTAGGAAGAAGCACTTCTGGATCGACCAATCCGTTTTTCACCAAATAATCGTCGATTTTGGCTTTCCTCTCCCCTTCATCCTTAACCGTGTTGATCTGAGCGAGATAGACGGCCGGGATGTTCTCCAAGGTAAACACGTCTTTTCCTTTTTTGCCTTTGGATTCCACCAACATGAAATAGGGAGCGGTCAAATCGTTATAGCCGCCGTAAACCTTGGCGAAGTCTTCCCTGGCGTAAGGTCCTTTCGCCTTAAGGGGCATTAATCCATTTCCATCTTCTTTTCCAAGGATGCTGATTTTGTTGAAGAAGCCTTGCTTCCCCACCTGCGTGGTCAGCATCTTCGTGACCATTACGTCGTTATGAGCCATGTACTTACGGACCGTGTACAAAGTGCCTTTGCTCATGGGATTTTCCATCCCATCTTTGCTATAGTCTTTGGCTTCCCATACCATGACGCTTTTATGGCTGCCAAAACGATACTGATCGTGCGTGAACATGTTATGCACGTCCATGCGGATGCTGTCGGTCTCTTTCTTCTTCTCCCGCAAAGTCTTCACGGTAAAGGACCGAGTGAATACCTCGTCATAGACGTTACCGACAACAATGTTGAGGTAGGCGTCCTGCGCGTGATGGCAATCGTTCACCTCACGGCATTTGAGCATGTCGAATTCCTTGCGGAAGTCGCTGACGCGATCGGCGCGGGAGAAGACGACACGGGTATTGGGGTCAGTCCATTTCAGCAAATTGGCAATGCCCGCGGTCGCTTGGCTCGTCATGACAATTTGACGGTTCACGAAGCCAGCGAGTTCCTCTTCGCTTAAGGGGTCTCTCCTTAATAGGCGGTTGGCCTTTTCTTTCGGCATGTAGGGGATCTTGGTGTCTACGCTGATGCGGGCCAAAGTCTTGATCCATTCGCGACCTTTCGCGGATAAAACGCCATCCGGGATGGGGTACTCATCGGATTTTTTGCGGTTTAGCCCCTGTTCAACCAAAACCGTATTGTTAAAGCTATCGTCCTTGTACTTCGCCTGCGGGATGATGTGGTCGACGTCGTAGTTTTTATCGAGGTTCTCGAAATCAATTGGCTCGCCACTATAAACAGAACGACCCAATTGAGCAAAATAGAGGAACACCGGCTTCCGACGAAGCATCCCCTCGTCTTGGATGCCGTTTAGCTTTTCGCTTAATTTGCCGATTTCGTCCTTTAGTTCTTTATATTGGCTCATCACCTTCTTGTAGAAGGCGTTCAGCTGGTCCTTTCGCGAGGTGGTGCGCTGATTCTTCTTGTCGTCGCGCGAGGTTCTGGTCACCTCGACGAAGACAGCGTCGAAAGAATCAATCTTGAGGATTTTCTTTAACTCATCGATGATGCGGTAGCTCTGGCGGAGCGAGCGCTTCATCTGCGGAGAGCCCCACTGCTCGTCAATCAGTTCATAAGGGGTGAACTTCTTCTCCCCCGTCAGCTCATCGACCTGCTTTTTGAAGCCGGTGGTGTCTAAGCCCTCATCGTCGGGGCCGTTGACGGCATAGATTTCCTGGAAGGTTTTGCCGGTCTCCCACATGAGGTCGAGGATGCTCTTGGGCAAAATCTCGCCGGTTGCTGGATCGGGAACGTCTACTTTCAGGCCATCGAGCAATTTCTTGGACAAATTGCCCCACCCCTTGTAGGAGAGATTACCCAAATACGCCTTCTGCTCGGGCGTCAGGCCATCAATCTTATCAATCCTTTTCTTAGCCAACTCCTTGTTCTCAAAGACAGCTTGGCATTGAATAACTTTCTCTGCCTTTTCGATGTCTTTCTTGTTTTGGGGAAGGTCTTTGCCAAATGCCCTCTCGTCCATCATGTCGAGCCAAGGCTTCAAAGAAAGGGTGATATCACGATCATCTAAGGTGTCGTGGCTTTCCGTACAGAGGGTAATCTCACTGGGCTTGCAATTAAGGAACTGCACCAAATAGTTCTGCACCTTCTTTGTGGTCACTTTGCCGGGCTTGAGGAAAACCTTGTTAAATAGTCCCTCCCTCTCGTCGAAGGTTAGGCGGCGCTTCTTCCCGTTAAAGAGCAGCCTCCAACCATTCATTTGGTTGAGAGCCACATATTTGGTATAAATCAGCGAATCTTTCGGCAAGGTTGGCTCACCAATCAAATAAGTGCAGGAGTTCTTCAAATTGTCCATGAACCCCTGGGCGGAGGCGTCCTCATCGACGACGCGGTGGAAATTCCACGGGGTGATTCGCTCATCGCTTTTGCGGACCACCCAATGATTCTCCGTATCCTTGTCGTTTTCTTTCTTCGGCGTGAGGGGGCCGACGAAATAAGGAATCCGATACTCCAAGATGGAGCAAATTTTGTAGTCGGTCTTCTCTGGGTTCTTGAATTCCGGCGCCTTCTCCCCCAAGAAGGGGTAATAGGACTTTTGATTGGAGAGGATCTCCCTCATTTCGTTCAGGTTCAACTGATAGGGAAGGGATCCGTTGTCCTTGGAATTCTGCAGAAGGAGGTAGTTTTTGGTGTCGATTTCCCTCAGGATCTTCTGGACGTCTGGGTTGTCGCTTCCATTGACGATCGGGGCGGAATCTCTGATGGCCTTCAACAAATCATCAAGTTTCTTCGTGCCGTGTGGATAACGATGGATTCTGTGTTCCTCGTCGCGGTAGAAACCGACGTATTTAAGGTAGTTATCCCCCTTTGCCGCCGGATCGGCGAAGAATTCTTTAAAGCAGGACGTCCCGTTCGCGGCATCGTAATCCTTAAATATCTTCTTAAGCTGCTTGAGCTGCTTTTTATGGTCGTTATAACGCTTCACCATGGCATCCGAGAGGCTCTTTTTCCCTTGGAGGGTTCTGGCCATCAGGCGGTAGTCATAAATCTTTTTGGCGGCAAGGAGCACGTCGGAGAATGTGGAAAGATCTTCGATCCTATCGACGAATTCCTCATTGGAAAAATCGACTGGCTTGGCGAGATTAGGGTCGTCTTCCCTATCGTCCAAGCCGAAGACGTCCTTCATCTTAGGGGTGGAGCCGCAGATGGCGTTGAATAGCTTCATCACGTTGATGGAGCCATCACTCTTCTTGGCGATGCCAAGGCAAGCCGCGCCCTGCTCTTCCAAATCGCTTAGACGCATCCTGGGGTCCTGGAAGTAGCCGGAGAGCGTCTTAGCTTTTGTTAAGTCATACGAAAAGGGAGGAAGGGTGACCTCCTGATCGTTTTCGTCGACCTCGTCTTCGTTGGATGCACTGTTATAGGCTTCGATCGCTTGGGAGAGCTCCTCTAAGCTTTGCAGCAAGATCGAGGGATCGGCTTTAACCTGCTTCATCTCCCCTTCCATGAGGAAGTTGCCACGGTATTTGACCATGTGGGCCAGAACCAGATAGACCAAGCGCAGGTCAAATTTCTTCTCAGGCTGCTCCTCCATGGCTTTGCGGAGGTGGTAAATCGTCGGGAATTTGTTGTGGTAAGCGGCGTCGTTAGAGAAAGTGACGTCCGCGTCTTTCTGCGGGAAAGGGAAAAGGAGAGGATGGATGTCCATGCCCTCGTAGTCGCTTCGGACGGCTTCATCCTTATCTTCTAATAAGAAAGCGGAATTATTGAGACGGTCGAAGAAATTGGGGTCGACCTGCTTCATCGCCGGGGTGAAGATCTCTTGGAGCCAGAGGATGCGCTGCCTGCGGCGGACGTAACGCCTTCTCGCCGTGCGGTGACCCCGCCTCTCTTTGGCCGTACTCGCCTTATCGAATAGGCGCGATCCCCAAAGGTGTTTTCCCTGCTTGCGGATGATCTGATAATGCTCGTCGGTCACGGCGAATCCGACCGAATCCGTCCCGATGTCCAAACCCAAATAGTACTTGCGTCCGTCTTTCTTCGTTTCGTCGCTCATGGATTGACTCCTTCTTTAAATTGAGTAGAATGAGAGAGGTTTAGCAACCGTTCAAATAAAGCGTAAGCCAAACCCTCGACCTGCGTTGGCGGGTGAATAAGTCCCTTCCAAAGGGGCTTTTTTCTTACCCCGCCGACGCGGTATTTTTTCGTTAAGGACATTCTACTCCGCTTCGCGCCGCTCCACTAGGATTTCCAGGCTTTTCAAATCGCCAGAAAACCAAGAAAGGTAAAAAAACGGAAATAAGGAGCCATCTCTTTTGGAGGCGTCCTATGGCAAAATGTAAGCGCTACCGAAACACTTTTTCTCATCGTCGGGCTTTTACGTCCCGCGGAAAGGAGTCATCGATGAAAGAAAGAAAAAAGCGCGGATTGGCCTTGTTGGTCCTCACCTCAGCCCTTCTTTTGGGCGCCTGCGGAAAGAATGACAAACCCGCCCGCTCCTCATCTTCTTCTACTAACCCCACCCACGCTTCCAGCAGCGTCCCCCTCGTCACCCACAGCGTCGTTTTGCCCACGGGCGATGGCTTCGAGGCGAAGGCGGCCCCAGGCTATTCCCTCACCGTCAAAGACGGGGACAGCTTCAAATTCGAAGTGACCCTGAAAGAGGGCTACACCCAAGGAAGAGGCCTATCCGTCAAGGCGGGAGACGCCACCTTAAGCAAGGGGGATGATGGCTACTACACCATCGCCAACGTGAAGGCAGACGTAACCGTCGCCATCGCGGTGCTCATCAACCAATACGCGATCACCCTGCCCACCGGCACCGGCTACAGCATCCAGGTGGCGGAAGGCTACACGACCACGGTCGATCATGGAGGGGATTTCAAATTCTCCCTCACCCTCGCTGAGGGCTACACCCAGGGCAACGGCCTCATCGTCAAAGCCGGGGAAACCGCCCTGAAGAAGGGAGAAGATGGCCTATACCTCATCGCCGGGATCCAAGCCGACGTCATGGTGTCCATCCACGTCGACCTCAACACCTACACGGTGGCCCTCCCCACCGGGACGGGGTACACCGCCCAGGCGGCCGAGGGGTATAGCACCACGGTGAGCCACGGAGCCGACTTCAAATTCTCGATCACCCTCGCCGAGGGCTACACCCAGGGTAACAGCCTCATCGTCAAAGCCGGGGAAACCGCCCTGGAGAAGGGAAGCGACGGCCTTTACGCCATCTCAAACGTCACCTCCGACGTCAATATCACCGCCTCGGTGGCCATCAACACCTACACGGTGAGCCTGCCCACCGGCACCGGCTACAGCATCCAGGTGGCGGAAGGCTACACGACCACGGTCAGCCACGGCGGCGACTTCAAGTTCTCCCTCACCCTCGCCGAGGGCTACACCCAGGGCAACGGCCTCACCGTGAAGGCCGGGGAAACCACTTTGGAGAAGGGAAGCGACGGCCTTTACGCCATCTCGAACGTCACCTCCGATTTGACGGTGTCCGCCTCCGTGGAGATCAACCATTACCAGGTGAGCCTCCCCACCGGGACGGGGTACACCGCCCAGGCGGCTGAGGGGTATAGCACCACGGTGAGCCACGGGGCCGACTTCAAGTTCTCGATCGCCCTCGACGCGGCCTATAGCCAAGGCCGCAACCTGATCGTGAAAGTCGGAGAGCAAACCTTAACGAAGGGATCGGATGGGCTGTACACGCTTTCCAGCGTCACCTCCGACGTCAATATCACCGCCTCCGTGGACATCAACCGTTACACGGTGTCCTTCGTTTCCAACGGAGGAAGCGCGGTGGATAGCCAAAGCGTTGAGTACAACGCCGTGGCGGCCGAGCCAAGCGCCCCGAGCAGAACGGCGGAGGACGGCCACACCACCTACGCCTTCGGCGGCTGGAAGAACGAGGATGGCCAAGCCTTCTCCTTCGACACGCCGATCGCCTCCGACACCACGCTATACGCCGATTGGAAAATCGGGGAGGCCGTGAAGACCCGCGTCGTCGAGGTAACGAGCGAGAACGTCTCCGTCACCGCGGAGGGCGCCACCGTCACCAAACCCTCTTTGGGATTCAACGGGGCCACGGTGTCCCAAACCTTCACCGACGACGAAGGCGTTGTGGCCACCTCCGGGACGAGCGCAGCCGGCACGATCAGCCTGCCCGCGACCGACTTCAACACGCTTTTGCAGACTTACGATCAGCTCACCTTCACCTTCGGCATCTATAACAGCAACAACAACGTCTCCTGGGGCGATGAGAGCACTTCCCTCGGCGAAAATTCGGACAACGACGTGACCGCCCTAAAGCGCTTCACCTGCACCATCTACAAAGATCCGGCCCTCGGGGTGGCCGCCAGCATCAAGGACGCCTTGGCCAACGGCAACGCCGCCATCACGACCCGCGCCCTGAGCCAAGAGCACGCCGCGGGGACTTCCTCCATCACCCTGAAGCAAAACCTCCCCGGCGAAACCCGCCTATGGTCGATCGGCCACATCTACGGCATCAAGGGGGAGAAAGTCCTCCTCTCCGCCAATGAAGATGGCTTCATAAGCTTCCCCGACGGCTCTACGACCAAGACGATGGCCCTCAACGACAGCGACTTCGCCTGGGGGAGCTACGCCTCCGTCCTTGGAATCCGCCGCGACCTATACCACGGCATCGGCGTCAAGGGCGGCGTGAAGGCTTCCGAGCCCTTCACCCTCAAGCCCATCGACTTCAACGCCGTCTTCCAAAGCTACGACAGCGTCTCCTTCTCCATGGGCCTATGGAACGGCAACGAGCAGATGACTTGGGGATATGGGACGAACGCCGTCTCCCTCGGCCAGAACCAGACGGTCAATGGAAGCGATTCCACCTACGACACCTGCTTCGAGAACTGGACGATCACCATCAAGCGGCAATGGGTTGAGATCTATAACCATTACGAGAATAAGACCTATTACGCCCATTTAAGCGAGGCCCAGCGCTCCGGAAGCGAAGGCGTCGTCATCGGAACCGACCCAAATAAGATCAGCGAAAACCGCTTCTACTTCTTCTCCAACGTCGTGGCGAATCGCTGACCCCCTCTCCTCCCCTAGCCCCGCCTCGCGCGGGGCTTTTGCTTTGGAAAGAGAAAAGGGGCTGTTAAGAAATGAAAAATCTTAACAGCTCTTTTTTGTTGGATTTTTCTTCCTTTTGACCCGAAGGGAAGAAAAGGAGAACCGAGGGGGTCAGTTTTTTGTTATCGCTTTCTCATTTCTTAACTTTTAAAAAGGCGTAAAATCTCGCTTTGTTTTCAAAAAACAAAGTAATTAATCGAATGTTTTTTAGAAGTATTTACCAAAGTGTGGGTGGGAAACCAGCCTAATATCGGGTTCTGCTCTTGAATGATGCGCTTATTTGGTAGCATTCCCGCACCAGTTCGTCCACCCTCTCGGCGATGTCCTTGCCTTT
>Ga0256406_1003337_pt1 | contig 20091 bp, 12 predicted proteins | sample RumenRJG_03DNA_FD_185986 | JGI IMG/M metagenome (GOLD analysis project Ga0256406, IMG submission 185986) | Bovine rumen microbial communities from Lethbridge, Alberta, Canada - RJG_03 | ecosystem: Host-associated > Mammals > Digestive system > Stomach > Rumen | place: Canada: Alberta | collected... | reverse complement strand
AAGATTAAGGGACTGCGTGCTCAGGTGCATGGGGTCAGTGACCTTCCCTTCTTCATGTTCCGCTGTTTCACGATATTTGGTTAGGCGAGTGCAGGGGGCATCCACGGAAAAATCCCCCTGCGCCAATATTTATGGTTAATTCGTGGATGATTAATGGACATTCAATGTTTATAAAAAGTGCTCCGAATGGAGCATAGGGAGCCGTCATTCTTGACGGCCAAGAATGAAAATGGATTGTACTGGTTGCGACTGGTTCGTTCGGAAATCTTGGTCGTCAGGAATGACGACCCTCCTACAAACATCAATTGCTATTTAACGCTCCGCTTCGCGGAATAAAGAATAATAACGAATAAAGAAACATCACTCGAAATGATTAGCGCGTCGACGCGAACGCTGGGTGATGAAAATATTGAAAAGTGAAGTTGTAACGGAATACTTAAAAAATCTATAATTTATTTGTTAGTGATTGAATATTTTCTTAAATTTGCAATCGCTGTCAACAGTTCTTGGCTTTAGGACTGTTGGATTGAGATTAACAATAAATGAACAAAAACTAATAAGATGAAGAAAATTTTTACTTTCGCATTGATGCTCGCCTTCGGCTTCACGGCAGCTTATGCCCAGGATGATGACGAATTGGATGAGACTTTAAAGTTTGTTGATGCGGCTGGGACAGTAGTTCCCGACGGATCGGTTGTGAATATAACTACAGCTGAAGAAGATCCCTTCGGCGATGGAGTTATGCTCTCTGCTGGCTTGTATGTTCAGAACACTACAAGCGATGAGGTTGGAACAAGAGGTACTTGGGATATTACCAATATTCCCGGTGGCGATGTTCAGTTCTGCTATCCCTCAGCTTGTCTTACCAACAGTGAGGTGGGCCACTATACCACAGCCAACGGCGTGCTCTCAGGCAACGCAAAAGTTGACTTGATGACAGAATGGATTCCTGGAGAGAACGTTTATGGAACTGCTTCCGTCATCTACCAGTTGTATGTCCTTGAATTCTCAAAGGGCTTTCAGGGCAAGATCAACTATGGCGACATCATTGGCTACGGTCCCAAAATCACGGTGAACTATATCTATCCCGATCCTACGGGTATCAACCAGGCTACGACAACTTCTATCAATCGCGTCGTTGAGCGCTACAATGCTGCCGGTGCTCGCATCTCGGCTCCCGTGAAGGGCGTCAACATACTGAAGATGGAAGATGGTAGCGTGAAGAAGATAATCGTGAAGTAAGTGGGGCTGGTCCGGGATTCGGATGTGCTAAGCAACGCTTATATTATATAGGTATAGGGCGAGGAAGCAAGTATGGCTTCCTCGCCCTAATTATAAGACCCACCCCCGGCTGGACCCACCCCCGTCCCCTCCCTCTGTAGGGAGGGGACGGGGGTGGGTCTTCCTCCTATCGACCCTCCTACGTTTATGCTCAGATGTTCTTTTCTCCTTCCTTTGTAGGGAGGGCCACTATTGTCCTTCGTTTGAAATCTCTTTGAAATCCTATTAAGATAGCGTTGAAATATAGTAGGGGGCTGTGCTTTCCGTGTCATGACCCAATGATTTAACACTTCAGCAGCAGAAAAAACTGATATTTTTCTTTATTTAAAAAAAAAAGATTAATTTTGCATACACGAAACAACTGTAACTAGCAGATCCAATAGAAACCAACTAGCGAAACAGCGCGGATTACGAAATAGTAGATAAATAAATCTATAAACAGATAGTTTAATTAATTCAAAACTAAAAACAATGAAGACAAAACCATGTGAAATTTTGCTCTCACTGAGGGCAAAGCTTGCTGTTTTGTTCTTGTTCTTCGCCGTGACACTTTCGGCGCAGACGACAACAGTAAAAGGTAATGTGAAGGACGGATCGGGTGAGCCCGTTGTGGGTGCCACCGTGAAGATCATGGGTTCCACGACCGGTGTGATTACCGACTTTGACGGCAACTACACCATTCAGGTTCCTGCCAACGCCAAGCTGGAATTTTCTTATGTGGGCTGCAAGACCCAAGTGTTGCCCGTCAACGGCAAGACAAGCATCGACGTAAATCTCCAGGAGGAGAGCACCGCTATCGACGAGGTGGTGGTGACGGCCCTCGGTATCAAGCGCCAGGCCCGCTCCTTGGGTTACTCTACGACAAAGGTGGGCAGTGAGGAACTCACCCTCACCCGTGACCCCAATCTCGGTAATGCCCTTTCGGGTAAGGTGGCTGGTGTTAGCGTGGCCGGCAATGCCACCGGTTCTACGGGCTCGTCACGTGTGGTGATCCGTGGTAACGCATCACTCACCGGCAACAACCAGCCGCTCTATGTGATCGATGGTGTGCCCTTCGACAACACCAACCAGGGCTCAGCCGGCCAGTGGGGCGGTCTGGACCAGGGCGATGGTCTGAGCAACATCAATGCCGACGATATCGCCGACATCCAGGTGCTCAAGGGTGCTGCCGCTTCCGCTCTCTACGGTTATCGTGGTGGTAACGGTGCCATCCTCATCACTACCAAGTCAGGTCGTCGCGGCCAGCCCGTGAGCGTGGAGGTGAACGAGAACCTCACGTTCAACAGCATCTACGACTACAGAGACTGGCAGAAGTCTTATGGCTTGGGCCTCGAAGGCCAGAAGCCCACTACTCAGAACGCAGCCATCCAGGGCGAGAGCAACAGCTGGGGTGCATACCTCGATGGCTCTGACGCAGTCAACTTCAAGGGTGATACCTATAAATACAACTATGTAGACAACTGGGACAAGTTCTATAAGACTGGCGTAACCTCTACGACATCAGCCTCTCTCTCTGGCTCCTCTCAGAACATCGTCTACCGTTTCGGTGCCTCCTACAACAAGGAGAAGAGCATTCTGCCCAACGCCTCCAACCGTCAGTTGGGCTTCAACACCAACACCACTTATTATATTTTCAAGAACTTCTCGGCTACCGTCACGGGTAACTATACCGAAGACCACTCCAAGGGACGTGCAAACCTCTCCGACGGAAACGGCAACACCAACGCTTCGTTGATGTATCGTGGTAACTCCTTCGACGTAGAGTGGTTGAAGGGCACTTCAGCCGGATGGGGTACCAACCTCGACGGATCCGAGATGATCGGTGGTAACAACGAGTATTTCAACAACCCCTACTGGCTGCAATACCGCAAGACCAATAACATGAACCGCAACCGTCTCACCGGAAGTATCACATTGAAGTGGGACATCACCGACTGGCTCTATCTGCAGGGCGCCGTGATGCACGACGGTTATGAGTACGACTTCAAGCAGGTTCAGCCTATTGGTGCTGCTGCCGACCCCAAAGGTTGGATGACTGAGTACTCTAAGAAGTTCCACGAGAACAACTACAACTTCCTCTTGGGATTCAACAAGGCTTTCGGCGACTGGAGTGTCAGCGCTACCTTCGGTGGAAACAAGATGCACAACATCTTCAAGATCTACACGCCGAGCGACGGTGGCCGTCCCTTCGTGGTCGACGGACTTTGGAGCGTGAACAATATCTCCGCCAACGGCCAGCGCCCCAGCAAGCAACTCTCGCAGTACAAGGTTAACTCTCTCTACGGCACCGTGGATCTGGGTTGGAAGAACCAGCTGTTCCTCAACCTCACCGGCCGTAACGACTGGTTCTCTACACTTTCCGACAACAACAACAGCTACTTCTATCCCTCCGCAACACTCTCCTGGGTGTTCACCGATACGATGCGCAAGCTGCTGCCCGAATGGTTCGACTTCGGTAAGCTGCGTTTGGGCTACGCCTTTGCTTCCAATGGTACAGAGGCTTATCAGAACCTCCTGCTCTATAAGCTCAACGACTACAATGTAGACGGCCGTCAGACCATCACTGTCAACAACAACGACCGTTATCCTAACCCCGACTTGAAGCCGGTGCACATTTCTGAATTTGAGGTCGGTCTGAATCTCTCGTTCCTTCGCGGACGCTTGAACTTCGATATGGCCTACTATTCAAAGAAGACCAAGGATGATATCTGCTTCATCTCTACCTCTTCTACTTCCGGCTACGGCTCAAAGGTGGCCAACATTGGTAAGATCAACAACAATGGTTTCGAGTTCATGGTCGATGCTTATCCTGTCAAGACCAAGGACTTCACATGGAACACAACGCTCAACTTCGCTTACAACAACAGCAAGGTGAAGAACCTCGGTGACGGCGTAAAGCGTATCTCTGTTGAAGGCGGTTCTTCCCGTAATGGCAATGTGACAATCTATCAGATTGTCGGTAAGCCTTATGCTGAAATCGTAGGCAACCGCTACAAGCGCAATGCCGACGGTCAGCTTCTGTTGAAGAACGGTCTGCCCCAGGCCGGTGATCAGGATGTGCTTGGCAACGCTGTCTACAAGTGGACAGGCGGTTGGCGCAACAGCTTCACCTACAAAGGATTCAACCTCGGCTTCTTGATCGACTTCAAGTTCGGTGCCAAGATCTTCTCCGGTACCAACTACCAGCTCTACTACTATGGTATGCATAAGAACACGCTCAACGGCCGTACACCCGAAAATCCTGCCGGCTCTATCGTGGCCCAGGGTATCGATGAGGCCACAGGTCAGGCCAACACCACAGCTGTGAAATCTCAGGACTACTACCGCGCCATCTGCAATGCCAATATTGCTGAGGAATTTGTCTACAGCGCCGACTTTATCAAGCTGCGTGAGCTCAGCTTCGGCTACACCTTCCCCAAGAAGTTCCTTGAGCCGCTGAAGTATGTGAAGGGTCTGAGCGTTTCGTTCGTGGCACGCAACCTGTGGACCATCATGAAGCATACGCCGAATATCGATCCTGAGTCGGCCATCAACAACACCAATGCCCAGGGACTTGAGCTCAACGGCTATCCCGCAACGCGCAATATCGGTTTCAATATTAATGTTAAGTTCTAATTTGTCAAGGAGATACAATAATGAAAACTATTAAATATTTGGCTCTCGTATCGTTGGCGTCCTTTACGCTTGCCAGCTGTGGTGACTTCGGCGATACCAATATAGATCCGGAACACCTCAACGAGGGCAACGTGTCTTACCCCATGCTGTTCTCCAGTGCTCAGCATCAGGCCCTCGGTTCCGACTGGGATATGTGGCGCACAGGCTGCATCTATTCCGCCCAGTGGACCCAGCAGCTCTCCAGCATCGACTGGTGGGACTGGTATGGCCGCTATGAGTGGAGCGACGACTATTCGGCCTCTTTCTGGAATACGTTCAGCGGCACCCGTGGTGCCCTGCTCAATGTCACCACTTGCTACGACATCTGGAAGAACCAGGAGAACATGAAGCTCGACTGGAACATTGCCCGTGTGATGCGCATCTTTGCGTTTGCTAAGATGTCAGACCTCTATGGCGACATTCCTTATTCAGAGGCCGGTCGTCCGAGAGAGTACTCTTATCCCAAGTACGACAAGCAGGAGGATATTTACGCCTCCATGCTGGCCGAGCTCGATGAGGCACAGGCCAACCTGGGCGGTGGCACTGCTGCTATGGGCTCGCAAGATCTCTATTTCGATGGTGATGCCTCGAAGTGGAAGAAGTTTGCCAACTCGCTCATGCTCCGTCTTGCTATGCGCCTCGTGAAGGTGAAACCCGAATTGGCCAAGCAATATGCAGCCAAGGCAGTTGCCAATGGTGTGATGACTTCCAACGACGACAACTGCAAGCTCAATCACGCCGGCGCCTCTACTTCCAACGACTCTTCAGAGCCCTTCGCAAAGATCAACGCACATGCGGACCGCGAGTTCTATATGGCCAAGACCTTTGTAGATATGCTCAAGAACAGCCAGGATCCTCGTCTCTGCCTCATCGCTACTGTGGCTCCCACAGCCGATGGCAAGCAGTATACCGATGTTCAGAAAAACAGCAGTGGTCTCTGGAGCGCTGCCGATTATGGCAACATGGCTTTTGCCTCACAAGACGGTATGCCCGTTGGCGGTTACAACAATGTCTCTACGAGTAACTATTTCGTGGGTAAGGTGGACAGCCGCTTCAACGATGCCAACTTCTTGGCCAACTATGGTGCTTACTTCTCTTCACCCAACCGTTGCACCTATTGCGACCCCGCAGCTCCTACGTTTGTCGTGACCTACGCTCAGACTTGTCTGTTAGAGGCTGAGGCAGCCTATAGAGGCTATATCTCGGGTGATCCCGCAACTTATTATAATGCAGGTGTGAAGGCTGCCTTCGAGCAGTTCAGCCAGTTCCCGCAGTATGCTTCCGCACTGGCTGCCCTTAACGAAGATCCCACAGTGGGCTTGGGCGCAGGCGCAACACTCGCCGACTACGCCGCCAAGTATCTGGCTGCTCATCCCTTCAACAGCGCAACGGCTTTGGAGCAGATCAACACCCAGTATTACATCACGACCTTTGGTGATCCTCATGAGGTGTTCTCCAACTGGCGTCGTTCGGGCTATCCCGTTCTGCAGGTTGCTCCTATGGCCGCTCTCGACGGTCAGAGCGCATCGGTGGGCATTCCTCGCCGCTTCCGCTATCCGACTAAAGAGGCACAGGTCAACGCTACCAACTACGACGAGGCTGTCGGCCGTATGGCCGGTGGCGACCGCTTCGACTCTAGAGTATGGTGGGACGCAAAGTAATCGCAGATAGATACTAACTCTTACATTATAGTAAAGGGGCTCTTCCTGAATTCAGGGAGGGCCCCCTTTTTTCGTACAATAAGCCACAGTAGACCCACCCCCGACCCCTCCCTACAGAGGGAGGGGAGCGCAAATCACTCCGCATGTTGTTCTTCTAAGCTGCGTTAGGAGGGTCGTCATTCTTGACGACCAAGATTTCCGAACGATCCAATTACTAACATTATAATCGGTCTTCTTTCCATTTTACTCCTTTCAGTACAATCCTCATTCTTTCTTGGCCGTCAGGAATGACGGCCCTCCTATTCTCCTACAGAGGGAGGGGAACGTCAATCACCGCGTATATTATTCTTCGAATGTTGTAGGAGGTTCGTCATTCCTGACGACCAAAACGTACTAGATTCGCATCATAAGATATATCCTTCGTCGTCAGGAATGACGACGCTCCTACCAACTACAGAGTGAGGGGAGTTAACATCGACGCTCCTACCAACTACAGAGTGAGGGGAGTTAACATCGACGCTCCTACCAACTACAGAGTGAGGGGAGTTAACATCGAAGCGTTATAGGAGGGTCGTCATTCCTGACGACCAAGCAGGAAGGGGAAGTCCGCATGGTAGGAGGCTCGGCATTCCTGCCGACCAAGATTTCCGAACGAAACATTACCAATAGTACAATTCGCTTTCTTTCTTGGCCGTCAGGAATGACGGCCCTCCTACCTTTCCGGAAGAGAAACAATCATGGCACTTTTTATTCACATTGAACGCAGCGTTTCACACGATGCGTGACGACCGTCACGTTTGTGACGAATGTCACGTTCGTTCGTGACGAATGTCACGTTCGTTCGTGACAACCGTCACGTTGTTTCGTGACAACCGTCACGTTGTTTCGTGACAGTCGTCACGAGAGATGGTTCATTGAAGACACCAGCACCTAGTGTGCAACTGGTATGTTTGTAGGAGGGTTGTCATGGGATTGCCTTCATTTGCTTCTCCCCACCCTTTGTAGGGAGGGTTGGGGGTGGGTCTTCTCTTTATTTCGCTTAGCTTATTGTTAAAAAAGCGTTCTGTGTGGTGATGTCTGTACTAACAAAAGTTAATAGATTTTTGTCTCGCAGATTTCGCTGATAACGCTGATTTATCATGTACTTAGTCACACAAATGACCTTTCAGGCCTTTCGATTCCGCAGATGTGGGGAAAATCTGCGGAATCAAAAGCAGCAAAGCTGCATCTGCGAGAAAAATAGTCTATAATCTGCGAGATCTGCGGAATCTGCGAGAGAAAACTAAGCCATTGTGGCCTTAACAAATCTTAGTAGCAACATCACTACACAGAGAAAAAGCGGACGGAAGATTTAGAAAAGTCTTCCGTCCGCTTGTTATTGTAGGCTAAAATAATTATCGTTTAGATGATGCTGTTCTTCCGCGTCCACTCGATGATCTCGGGGATATAACCGAAGGCAAGGCCGGTCACGGTGTCTGCGCATCCGTAGTATACGGCTACACGTCCTGTCTCTGGGTCATGAAGCTCGGCGCAGGGGAAGCATACGTTGGGCACATCGCCAGTGAGCTCGTATTGCTTCTGCGGCGAGATCAAGTAAGGACCGCTGCGATAGATGGGTTTCCAGGGCTGCTCAAGATCCAGCAGAGCTGAGCCGAAGCTGTAGACGTAGCCATTGCAAGAATGTAGAACGCCATGATAGAACAGCAGCCACCCCTCGCTCGTCTCGATGGGGATGGGTCCGGCACCGATCTTCATGCACTGCCATGCGCTCACCTCGAAGGCGGCGGGCGACATCACGTGGCGGTGGCGGCCCCAGTAGACCAGGTCAGGCGACTCGCTGTAGAAGATGTCGCCAAACGGCGTGTGGCCGGTATCCGACGGGCGGGAGAGCATGGCGAAGTTGCCGTTGATCTTCTTGGGGAACAGCACGCCGTTGCGGTTGTAGGGCAGGAAGGCGTTCTCCAGCTGATGGAAAGTCTTGAAGTCGCTCGTCCAGGCTACGCCTATGGTCGGGCCAAAATAGCCGTTGCACCAGGTGACGTAGTAGCGGTCGCCGATGCGGCACACGCGCGGGTCGTAGCCGTACACCCACTTGCCAATCTCCTCGTCGTCGCACTGGAAGCGAAGTGGCTCCTCATTGATATGCCAGTCTAAGCCATTGTCTGAAAAGCCCACGTGAAGCACCATGCGACGGTTGGTGTCGTCGCAGCGGAACACTCCGGCGAAGCCTTTGCCAAACGGTACTACGGCACTGTTGAAGATGCTGTTGCTCGTAGGCAGCAGGTCGCGGGGGATTATGGGGTTTTTCGAACAGCGCCACATCACGTTGCGCTCGCCCTCGGGACGGTCTTCCCAAGGCATGTTGGGCAGGAGCTGGCCCTGAATAATCAGTTTTTCCATATTTTGTTGTTTATGAATTTTTCGTTTCTTGTTTATTATTTCTGGCAGGAGTTGAGCAGGTCCACCTTGCCTTCGTCCACCAGCTTCAATATCAGTTCGCCGAAAAGCGTGTTCTGCCATGCAAACCACGGACGGGTGTAGTTGTCGGCATCGTTGACATTGAAGGACTCGTGGATCATTCCGGTATCGGCATCCGTATCCATCAGCATCTGGATGCAGTCCTTTATCTCCTTGTCGTCCTTTGAGGTGAAGGCCTTCATCATGATGCTCATCGGCCATGCCATGTCGTATCCGATGTGGGGTCCGCCAATGCCTTCGCCGGCCTTGCCCTTGAAGAAGTAGGGGTTGTCGTCGCTCCACACGAAGCGGCGGGTGTTCTGATAGATGGGGTCGTCGAGGCTGACATCTCCAAGATAGGGCATGGCCAACAGGCTGGGCACGTTGGCGTCGTCCATAAGGAGCTGGTTGCCGAAACCGTCCACTTCGTAGGCGTATATCTTTCCGTATTTGGGATGGTTGTAGATGGCGTATTTCATCAGGGCGCTGTGCACCTCACTGGCCAGGTCGCCGCATTCCTTGGCGAGGGCTGGCTGATGGTTGACGGTGGTGAGCACGTCGGCCATCTTCTTCAGTGTGGTCACGGCCATGAAATTGGATGGCACGAGGAAGAGCAGGGTAGTGGCGTCGTCCGATGGACGAAACACGGAGGCAATCAGACCTACGGGCTTCACCGGTGCGCCCCATCCGCCATTGTTCACGGTGTCGAGCTGACGGTCGGTGACGCGCAGAAACTTGTACGGGCCGCGACCGTTCTTGCGCTGCTGCTCCTTGAAGGTCTTCAGCACCTTCTGACAGACGTCGATCCACAAGTCGTCGAAGATGCTGGTGTCGCCGGTCACCTTCCAGTATTCGTAGGCCAGGCGCAGGGGATAGCAGAGCGAGTCGATTTCGTATTTGCGCTCGTGGAGTTCGGGCTTCATGCCGCAGTCGTCTTTCATCCATCCGCCGTTGGGGTCGGGATAGCGGTTGAAGGCGTTGGCGTAGGGGTCGAAACTGATGTTGTGGAACTGGCGCAGGATGACGCCTTTGAGCATCTTCTTCAGGTTCTTGTCCTTGTTGGCAAACTGCAAGTAGGGCCATACCTGAGCGCCGGAATCGCGTCCCCACATGGCGTGAATGTCGCCGGTGTAGACGAAGGTGTCGGGCGTGCCGTCGCTGTCCTCGGTATAGTGGACGGTGGTGTCGAGGGTGTTGGGGAAGCAGTTCTCAAACATCCAGGCCAAATACGGACTGTTCTTGAGCAGTTCCTTTACTTGCTTAATCTTCTCCTCGATGACGTTCGACCTGAAGAGCCGTTCTTCGGGCGAGGGTCGCTTTGAGGTGTAACGTGTGGAAACTGCGGCGGCCTTGATGTAGTCGCTGCCGAACTCTTTCTGTTGCTTTGAGGCTTGTGCCGAGGCCATGCAGAATGTCATGGTCATCAGACAGAGGCAGAGTAATCTTTTCTTGAGAAGTTTCATGTAGGATTGCTGTTGTTTGATTCTTTCAGGATATTTTTATCACGCGCCATTCGTAGAACGACGCTAAGCATCGTACAAAGTTAACCAAATTAATTCATAAACCGCTATCCATGATTCATAATTTTGCGGCAAGGGGGAAATATAGCAATTCATAATTTACAATTGGCTGGCGCGGCGGCGTAATTCAATACCCATTCCTAACCCCAAGCCCCCCTAACCTCAAGACCCACCCCCTTCCCCTCCCTTCAGAGGGAGGGGAGCGAGAATCAGTGTGCCTGCTGTAGGAGGGTCGTCATTCCTGACAACCAAGCAAGAGAAGGCGGACCTCCTATGCCCTCCGAAGGGACGCATTAATGGCTTTTTTTAAACATTGAATGTCCATTAATCTTCCACGAATGAACTATAAATATTATTATTCATGAGCCATTTATGATCATTTATGGACATTAGTGTAGAAAAACTAAAATGTTGGTTATTCGTCATCGTTCTTTATTCTCTTGAGAAACGTTTATAGGAAGGTCGTTATGGATTGCCCCCTATTTGCTCCTCCCCTCCCTTTGTAGGGAGGGGTTTGGGGTGGGTCTTCGGTTTTGGTGGGTCTTCTATCCCCTTTCTTTCTTGGCCGTCAGGAATGACGGCCCTCCTATGCCCTCCGAAGGGACCCATTTTTAGATATTCAAGCCTCTTTTTATTAACATTGAATGTCCATTAATCTTCCACGAATGAACCATAAATATTATTATTCATGAACCATTTATGATTATTAGTGGACATTCGTGTTAAAAAACAAAGATGCTTATTTATTCGTCATTATTTTTTATTCTGCGAAGCGGAGCGTTAGGCTAATTCATAATTGGTGACGGGGTGGTGTCTATCTTTCCAAGTAATGTCGTTTATTCGTCTTTATTCTTTATTCCACGAAGCGGTGCGTTAAATAAAACTGATGTTCGTCGTCTCTTCTTCGATTATTGCTTTTATCTCCCGTTGAACTTAGTGGCACACTCAGCAGAAATCATCCAATTAATTTGTAGACCTAATGAAAAAACTTTATATTTGCACCATCAAGAAAATCCATTACTATGCGTGATATCCTTATATGTCTTTTGTTGATCATATCTTCTTGGTTCTCTACTGCCAATGCCCAGGAGCCAGGCGTGAGTCGACAACTTGCCCAAGAGCGTGCGCGACGAGTGAGCGATGTTGGCTACAAGTTGCATTTCAGCATCCCAACTTTGCTTCAAGAGAAAGTGCGCGGTCGAGCTGAGATTCGTTTCAAGTTGACGGATGCCGCTGATGACATGTGGCTGGACTTTTGCGGTGATGTAGTCGACAAGACCATGACGATAAACGGCAAGCATGTAGACACCCATTGGGCCAATCAGCATATCTTGCTGTCTCGTTATTCCCTTTCCAAAGGAGAAAACCGAGTGGAGATCTCGTTCACTTCAGCCGACAAAAGTCTCAACCGCCATGCAGACTTTCTCTATACGCTCTTCGTTCCGGCCAATGCCCGCAGCGTTTTCCCCTGTTTCGATCAGCCCGACCTGAAGGCACTGTTCGCTGTTGACCTTGACATGCCACAGGGGTGGACATCGCTGACGAGCGACAGCACGCATCTCCTGCCTACCTATCTGTTTAGTTTTGTGGCCGGAAAGTTCCAGCGGCAGACGGTAGTCCGCGACGGTCGTGAGCTCACCGCCCTTTACCGCGAGACCGATCCGAAGAAGGTGGCTCAGCTCGACAAATGTTTCGATGAGGCTGCCTTGTCGCTCCGCTGGCTCGAAACGTATACCGGCATTCCTTATCCCTTCTCCCGTTATGGTTTTGTTGTCCTGCCCGGCTATCAGTTTGGCGGTATGGAGCATCCCGGTGCCATACAGTTCACCGACCGCGAGATATTTCTTGGTGAGAAGCCCACGCCCGACGAGGAACTCACCCGACTGGAACTCATCGCCCACGAGACGTCCCACATGTGGTTTGGCGACCTGGTGACGATGCGGTGGTTCAACGATGTGTGGACAAAAGAGGTCTTTGCCAATTTCCTTGCCAGCAAAATCTCGCGCGAGCAGTTCCCGGATATCAACCACGACCTCAACTTCCTCAAGGCTTATCAAATGCGGGCTCTCTCCACCGACCGCACGCCCGGCACTCATCCCATACAGCAACCTCTTGACAACCTGCGCGATGCGGGATTGCTCTATGGCAATATCATCTACGACAAGGCTCCCGTCATGATGCGCAAACTGGAACAGCTCATGGGCGCCGAGGCCTTCCGTCGCGGACTGCAGGCTTATCTGCGGTGCTTCGCCTACAGCAATGCCACGTGGGATGACCTCATCGCCTTGCTCGACGGCGTGGCTCCGCAGGCAGATCTGAATGCGTTCTCCGAGGTGTGGGTCAAGCAGAAGGGATTGCCCGACATCACTTGCCGGTCCGTGGCTGAGGGGGTAGAGGTGAAACAGCGCGACCGCTATGGGCGCGGACTGGTGTGGCCGCAGCAGTTCGGTGTGGCTGTCGCGGTGCGGGATTCGCTCGTCAATGTCGTCGATACGCTGACCGATACACTGTCGGTGGTTAAGGTTCCCTCGCGGTCCGACATCACCATCCCTAACTATGACGGTTCGGGATATGGCCGCTTCCTGTATTCGCAAGAACAGATCCGTTACCTCATGGAGCGCTTCGACAAGTTGCCCGACCTGAACCGGATGGCGGCTTTGATGAATCTCTATGAGAACTTTCTCGACCACAGAATCAGTCCCGAGGAATATTTCGAGTTCATTAGGAGGGAGTTGACCGGTGAGCGCAATGCTCTCGTAGCTTCCACTATGGCCCGCCAGTTGGCTGCAGTGAAATGGTATTCGAAAGGTGACGGGCGCCACGCTATCGACCGCTTCCAATGGTCGCTCTGTCAGCATCATCCCTTGACTTCGCTCCGTCTGCAAGTGCTGCGCAGTCTTGGCACAACCGTTACGGATTCCCTCACGATGCGGCAAGTGCGCGATCTATGGTCGGCTCATAGTGACAGTCTGCTGACCGAACACGACTACACGCAGATGGCCTACCATCTCGCGCTGCTCAGCCCCAGTGAGTCTTCAGTTATCTTGACTCGACAGCGCGAAAGACTGCATACCGCCGACGAGCGGAACGAGTTCGATTACGTATCGCGCGGTTGTACGCCCGATACCGTCGAGCAGCGCCGTCTCTTCTACAGTCTGGTTCCCAGCGAGGGCAGACGTGTGGAACCCTGGGCGCGACAGTTGCTCGCCTTGCTGTGCGACGAGAGTCGTGAGACGCAGGCCAACACGTATCTGCGGCCCGGCCTCGACGCGTTGCTGTCCATCCAGCAGTCGTCCGATATTTTCTTCCCAGGCTACTGGTTGGGATCCTTGCTTGGCGATCATCATTCAGTCGAGGCGCAGTCCATCGTTCGCGAGTGGATCGACAGCCATGTTGATTATCCCGCAACACTGCTGAACAAGGTGAAAGAACAGGCCTATCCACTCTTGAATCAGTAGCTTCTCCGGTTGTATTTCAAAGGCGTACAGTTTCCTCGTTCTTGGATGGGACAATCGAAAGGGAGAGGAGCCTTAGGCGTGTTAATTCCCAGAAGAGTCGGTCGAGTTGGAGAGGAGCCTATGTGCGTTAATTCCTGGATGGAACGATCGAGTGGGGAAGAAGCCTTAGGTGTGTTAATTCCCGGATTGGACGATTGAGTGGGGAAGAAGGCTTGGGTGCGTCAATTCTCGGATGGGACGATTGTGTGGGGAGGGACCTTGCGTGCGTTAAAATAGTATAAACATTATTCTATTCTTCGTTGTTTCGAAAAAATAATAGTAATTTTGCACCACTTTTAGGAAGAATGGCAGAGTGACCGAATGCGCTGGACTCGAAATCCGGTATACCCCTTTCGGGTATCGGGGGTTTGAATCCCTCTTCTTCCGCATAGGCCTTTTGGGGTAATCACCAAGTACTCACGAAGGAAATCAAGGAAATTCAGTTAATTGCCGTAAACTCAACGAGTTACGGCAATTTTCGTTCAATGAAGTTGGGAAAATAAAGTTACTTGAAAATACCAACTGACATCACGAAATACTCATTTTTGGCTACAATTTGGCTACAATTTTCAAAACCCGAAAATTTTGTGTAGCCAAAAGTACACAATGATTACACAATGATTATCTGAAAACTCTGTTTTACAGCAATTTAACCCACATTGCAGGGTTTAGTTATGTGGCATAAACAGCCAACATCGACGATAAGTTAGGAAACTTTAACAAGTGTGCTTGAACACTCTTTGCAATGCGGGTTAATCATATTCATGGTTCCCTTGTTAGCTTCCCCAGCCATCAGAAAGGCAATCAAAGCATCCGCACTGTCAGCCATCTCCTTATTACGGATGATTCCCGCAGACCGGCCATATTTTTGCCAGTCAGCCGGATGGCAGTCAACAGCCAGGCCTCTCTCCTGGGCATACAATTCCCCCAGACGGTCAGCACCTCTGGCACCGCCACTAACGATGATTACTTCTACTTCCTCGTCCTCCAGATGCATCCTGAGAATAGTGTCACAATGCTCTTTCAACTTCTGATAATTGTTGAATGCCCTGCTGCCGGCAATGATGGTCTTATACTTCCTCATAATCTTATACTTACTTATACAAAGATAATGAAAATATCCCATACTACCAAATAATCTACAAACTAAATAACTGTAAATCAAACTATTACGAATATAATGTAATTCCCCGTTAATGACATCTCAAGTTTTTCCCCTAATGTTTTTATATCTACATTCATCAAAGAATATCGGCCACAGCCGCGCTGGTTTTTTCTAACAGAATGTGCCAAGGCTTGTGGCGTAGGAAGGGGCGAAGAGAACGCGGTGAGCCTCGCGCTTCCGTAGCCACTTGCCTTGGCACATTGGAATTGCTCGACCGCTCTCCCGAAGTCGGGTATCGTCCCGATGCCCGATGCAAGCGGTATCGCAGGCGCATGAGGCGGTGTCAAAGCGTCGAAGTGCTTGGACTGCCAGACTCATGTGGCCGAAGATATGGCTTGCAGGGCGACATATCTCAATACCTGTTTACAGACAACACTTTCCTTACTCTGTTCTATGGCTTGTGTATCGCTCGACTGGCGTAGTACGGCAAACCCGGCTCAGCCGCTTGACGTCAAAGGAGCCAAGGCAGAGTAAGATACTCAAGCCCAAGAACGAAATGTCCCGACTTCTCTTCCTTGCCGCCGTCCGCCCCCAGGCGGTGGTGAAAGTGGTGTCTTAAAGTGGGGTGTAGCGGTCAGAGCATCATGCGCAGCCGTGCGGACAGCGGAACGGAAACGAAAGACAAGGCTTTCAGGGGATAGTAATCTCTGAGACCATTCAGTGTTTCTTTCATAATAGAAGAGAGTCTCCCAACACAGCTAAAGGTATGGAAGACCCTCAGAACTACACATTAAGGCAACGGAAAATCCACGAAGCGGATAACCTGCTTGCCCTTCTTGTCCAGGTAATACCAGCGCACGGCACGGTATGGCTCGCCCTGATGATTATAAGCACTATAGGCTACACGCGCCTTCCATCCGGAGAACGCCTCCTTCCTATTGGACGCATAGAGAGAGTTGCGCAGTTCGGCACTTGCCCTCATCTGTCTTTCGGCAAGTCCTGCCACATAGGCATCCTCGGGATTCCACTCCTGCATGTTGCGCGTACGCTTCATGATGGTATCCGTCACACGGCGCATGTAGCTGTAGATATGCTCCTTGTCTTTATCGGAGAGGAAGTACTTGCCGAACGCAGAGTCTGGCTCGGAGACCGCTCCCACTTTCAATCGGTCAGGGTTATCCTCTGACATTTTCAAGTGCCGAAAACTGCTACATTGCTAATTTCTGAAATTTGTTGGTACAAAATTACTGATTACATTTAATGTACTTGATGCTGAAGAAAAATAACTAAAAATTTGGGGAAATGGAAAAAAAATAATATTTTTGCAAGGCAAAAATATGTCTATGACCCAAAGTGATATCATAAAGAATATTGCAAAGAATGCTTTAGCAAGCGATTACAATCGTTTGCTAGATTCACTTATGGAGTTAGTAGACTATTCCCAAAAGAAAAACCGGAATAAGTTTGCTGCTGAGTTGCAGTCCATCATTACAGACAGCAAAAGGAAAAAACAATTTATAGGAACATCCTATGAAGGGTCAAACTATAATGACCTAGTCATATCCACTGTCATGTCCTCTTATAAATTAGAGGATTTGGTTTGTGATGAAGATGTGCATACATCCTTAACGATGTTCTTAAAAGAGCAGCGGTCTGCATATCTTCTTAAAAGCATTGGCCTATCGTTGACCAACAAAATCTTATTCTATGGTCCATCCGGCTGTGGGAAGACCCTTGCGGCAGCAGTAATTGCAGGAGAACTAGAAAAGCCATTAATCACGGTAAATTTGGGCTCCATAATCTCTGCCAAGCTTGGAGAGACCAGTAAGAACCTTAGCCAAGTCTTCAAGATGGGAAGTCTTGAAAATGCTATAATTTTCTTAGACGAATTTGATAGTATTGGCAAGATAAGGGATTACAGTCAAGATCATGGGGAAATGAAGCGTGTGGTAAACACATTGCTTCAGTTGTTTGATTATATTCATGACAATGCCATCGTTATCGCAGCAACCAATCAATTTAATATGATTGATCATGCTCTAGTACGAAGATTCGATTTGACATTGGAGTTGAAGCCGCCAAAAGAACAACAGATATTGTCACTAATAGACAAGACGTTGAAAAAACGTTTCTCTTTTGATAGCGAAACCAGCAAAATGGATTTTGTGCATCAGTGTAATGGATTCTCATATTATGTAATTCAAAAGATTCTAGTAGATGCCATAAAGATGACGATTCTTAAGGCTGGAAAGATAAAAACAGTTATCGATCAAAACGAAATCAACGCTTTGATTAAGAAGGAAAGGGGCAAATAGTCCCTTTCCTTTAATTTTCTATTGAAGCTTCTATGTCAGTTGTAGCCTCAGCAATGTTTTCTATTGTATTAACAGCAATCATTTCGTCATAGAGATTTGCTTGTGTTTCTGCCTTTGAAGGCCTATTCTCTGTAATCGATATCACAATGGAAAATGGGTTCTCCTTTTCGTCACCATCTTTCTTACTAGCGCATCTAATAATAAGACAAATTTGTCCATCGATGCGTCGTAGTTCATCCGATGTTATATTCATTTCATAGGTCTGTACATTACTAAACATTTTGTTAGATACAGGATAAAAGTCATCCGACCAGTGTTGGACTTTTGATTTTATCCTCATATCATCATTGTGTTCACTTGCATGCCAATGCGCGTATTTATCCGCATTAGAAGACGGATTATCTTTATCGATACTATTGCATAGATTAAAACTAATATGCAATGGATTATAGCCTATGACATCATCCAACTGTGGATTGAATTTATAGCACAAAGTAGCCTTTATCTTAATCCTTGTGTTAAAACCATCAGCGAACAGATAACCCGGCAAATTGATATTCATAGCCTTATATGAATTGTCCCTAATCTTTTCCTCAATCACAAATGACACCATATTGTCATCCTGTGTACATAAGCACATATCTACATTAGGTTTGCCATGACCTGTAAGACGAGAATTTAGTTGTTTGATGTCGAATTTTGATGACAATTTCCTTTTTTGAATTGAATCAAGGTTATCAATGTTCAAGTGATTGGCATTGCAATATCTTTGCTTTTGGTCTAGTATAACACCTTCAAGATAGTGATAATCAACCATAGAGCAACTATTGATGATAATTGCCTTTACGGTTTGCATGTTGATTCTAGGATATTTTCGTAAGATCTTGGCAGCCAAGTTTGCTGCCAATGGTGCAGCATAGCTTGTACCAGAATTCCAAATGTAGTCTAGTGCACCATTTTTAGTACCAATAACTTGCATTCTGCTAGTTCTTTCTAGCAAGTCTCCGCCTGGCATAACAATGTCAGGTTTAAACAGGTTCTTATTCCTTTGGTTTTTGTTCAAAGGAGTGCCGTTTACATCCTTATTGTAATCAAATGTGCCTTTTAAGGTATATATAGCGGGATAACACTTATTTTGAGACAGGTCGCAATTTAGATCGTCAATGAAATTGTCTGCAAGAGCACCTACCGTCATATTGTTCATACTATCTGCTGGCTCCCGTAGATTTGACATTTCACTATAGAATTCATCATCGTCATCAGGATAGAAGAAATGGAAAGGATGACTGAAGTATTTCTTCCGATTTGAAGGGGCACACTCTTGGGATTCTAGCAAATCTTTAATATCGCTTTCTTCCATATTGCCCGTGCTAATAAAAATGAGAATATCATAATGATAAGCCAATTGATCCAGTATATACCCAAATTGAGATATGCCAGAATTATACTCTTTCTGATATCTTGTCGTAACGGAAAGATTAAAAATTCGAATACCTCTATTATACGCATCTATAATAGACTTCTGAATTCCCATCACATTAAGAGGTCCCTCTTCATCGTCTAGAATCTTAATAGTATAGATTTGGGCATCTGCTTCTATATCATAAATCGTAGGATTAGTGTACATGTTTATGCCAAAGGCAGCAAGACATGAAACAGTTGTACCATGATCTGAATGAGAACGGAATGGATCGGCTGGAACAGAATTGCTCACATCAACGCCTTCTCCTGTTAGGATTTCCTGACATGGAGTCTCTTTAATTGCCCCCGTATCGATTACTCCGATTACAGGTAGGCTGGGCTCTGTATGAATAAGGAGTCCCGTGGAGTAATACATTTCACCAAAATCAGAAGGACCGATCTGTAATCTTCTACAAGATTGAGTCCTCAAAGAAAGGATATTATCAAAATTCGACAATAAGGTTTCTAAATCCTGAGAAGTAAAATGACTGAGTTGATATATCTGCTCATCTATCTTCTCACATCCTCCATGATTGTTTAAGAATGCAAGTAACGCATCCTGTATTTCAAACATTTTCTTAGTGAGACTCGGGTTAGCCAATCGCATAATGAACAATTGATCCTCAGTCTGATTACGACAGGACATCTCTGGGGACACCTCCTCGTTATCCAAGAATTTAAAATCTTGAATAGTCGTCAAATCTTTATACTTAGTGACTTCTTCATCTGTAGAATCAATGAATGAATGCATTTCCTGTACGAATGAATCGTTAAATCGATTTTCGTCAGATACTGCAAAATTCACAGACTTATTAAGATTAGAATAGGATATTACGATTAATCCATACAGTCTTTGGAACCGTAAAGCAAAACTTTCATCGAATTGCTTTAAGAAGTCAATATGTATACGATTAACTTGCGGAATATCACTTAGAGTATGCCGTTGCCGACGCTGTTCCATACTACTAAACAACGTTCGTAGGGACTTATCGAAACGTTCTCTTTGTTTGGAATAATCCTAAAATCCGCAAGATACGGCAATAATTTAAAATTGGCTTCAAATCTCATAGTCTTGTGAGATTTCGGTCTAGAAATTCAGTAAATCGCTCTGACGGAGATTCTCCGGCATGCAACGTCCCC
>Ga0256406_1003334_pt1 | contig 20112 bp, 16 predicted proteins | sample RumenRJG_03DNA_FD_185986 | JGI IMG/M metagenome (GOLD analysis project Ga0256406, IMG submission 185986) | Bovine rumen microbial communities from Lethbridge, Alberta, Canada - RJG_03 | ecosystem: Host-associated > Mammals > Digestive system > Stomach > Rumen | place: Canada: Alberta | collected... | reverse complement strand
GCTACCACTGAAAAATACCATAGACATCCCGTGATGAAAATTGACTTTTCCCCGTTACCTTCTTATTATGGAACGCATGGAAGAAACAACGTTATCCCCTGCAAAACCCGCCCCAATTCTTGGTAAACATCCGTTCTTTTTCATCCAAGTGTTGTTTTTGGCATATGGCTCGGGATTAGCCTATTGCCTCATGGGCGTATATCGCGAGGGAAGCGAAACGTTGCCGCTCAATTCCTTCGCTTATTATCTCGGTATGGCCATCACTTTTATGATGGGCATCGTGATTTTGGTGATTGCCCATAAGAATTTCCGTGCCCAGGTACGTCCTATTTATTTGATCGGAACCTTGGTTTATTTCGTGATGAACCTCATTGCTATTTTGACGTTTCCGGATACCTATATCGCGACGGACGGCGTGACATATCAGTTAAGCCTCTTAGACCGTGTCCACGATATTTTGCTTGGTTCGTTACTGGCCTTTGGCATCTATCTCTTTTTTGCCATCTTCCCCCAATGTCTTCGGAATGAAACAGGGCTAGATTGGGCCTTAAAGGCATATCTCATCTTTGTTTGTCTTGCGATCGCTTGGTCTTTATATGCCGAATGGGACCACTACTTAGCTATATTTGAACCATTAGAAGAAGGAGCAAGACCCTACGAATTCCGCTCGTTTGCTTCGCACAAGAACGCCTATGGCTTTATTTTGTTATTAGGTATTTTTGCTGCCGCGGTCTTACAAGACCGTCGTCCCCATTGGTGGCGTTATCTCTTGATTGTTCTATTTGGGATTAATATTTTGCTTTCGTTTAGCAAGACTTCTTTAACGTTAGCCTTATTATTCTTAGGTTATTTCTTACTAGAGCGATTCATCCGCACCGTAAAGAAACATCCAGTCCGGAATCTCCTAAGCTTAGGCATACTAGCCGCGGGCATCGGTGCCTACTTTGCCATGGTTCATGCGGGCGTCTTAGAACAAAGCGCCTATTTCACCTCCTTAAAAAATTACGTGGAACACTTTGGAGATGGCCCTAACACCCTAGATAGTCGTATGGACATCTGGGAACGGGTTTGGGGCATGGTGTTCCAGCAAGATCGGCCTTATTGGGTTTATGGTTATGGCGTCCGTAACTTCCCTTCAGCGATGGGCTATAGCGATCCCGGATGTCGCGAATTAAACGGCAATATTGGCAATGCGCATAACGCCTTTTTAGAAGCTTTGGCCACCAATGGGGTGTTCGTGGTGGGGTTCTACGTTCTCTTCTACCTCGGCATCTTTGTGACGTTAATGCGTTCGGTTTGCCACCGCCATCCCGGTGTTTGGCCAACCTATCTCGCGTTTTTTGTGTTGCTTCTCATGCGTTTTATGGTCGAAAACGATGGGGTGTTCTTATTAAACGTCCACTCCTTCTTGATTGATATCTTATGGACCTGGCCGATTTTAGCTAAGGCGAACACGTACCGCACGAAATCCCGTCTCGAACAAGAAGCGTTAAATGAATATTGCCAACGCGTTCTCCCTTCTTCGGCACCGAAATCTCGCTTTGCGGTATTGCTCATCATGCTTCTTTCGGCTGGTGCTTTAAGCGCATGCTTAGGAACGTGGGGATTACAAGAATCCGTCGAAGCCTGGCAATACGCTTTATGGATCAGCTTTGCCGTTATTTATTTCTTGGGATGGATTCTTTCCATCGCTTATGCCAAGAAGAAATTCTTCACGGCAATCATCGGGATACTCTATGCTGGCATCGCCGTCGGACTTGCCTATGTTTACCATTATTTCTATGGCGATGGGAACTACGTCTACTTCGCCTTGACGGTCATCGGCTTACCCTTATGGGGATTCTTCTATGCCATCCCCTTTAGCCGCTCCGTGTTGCCTCCTTACTTCGCATTCGTCCCCGAAGCGGAACGAAAGCACAACGCGAATAAGATTCGACGGATGGCGAAAGCAAATTAAGAAAAACGCCTTGGAATTCGACCAAGGTGTTTTCTTTATAAGTCGTATTGCTTCCGTAAATCGGACAATGCCCCGACCGCGTCTTTCGTTTTTCCTTCGGCAATTTGGTTTTCCGACTGTTCTAAGTCACGATAAATCTGTTTCATTCGATTGAGGTTCTCAAAAGTCTCCATACTCATTAAAACCATATCGCCGTAACCATTTTTGGTCACAAAAATAGGCTCGTTGCTTTCGTGGCACAAGGCAGAAACCTTTGCCGTGTCTTTCAAGTCTTTGATCGGAATAATTCGTGGCATATTATGACCTCTTTTCATGGGATTTATATACCACAATTATAGAAAAGATTCTTTCTCATGTGGAAATAGAAAAAACCCTTGGGTTCATCGCCCAAGGGTTAGGAATGAGGGAAGGAAGCTTATTCCACGGTGTCCTTACGGTCGTGGGCTTCGATATACTGCGCTTTGACTTCGCGCATCTTATTCAAGACGTCGAAGTTCGCAAGACGTTGTTGTTCCTCTTCTTCGGTATAAAGGCCAGTGCCAGCGGGGATGAGTTTGCCCGTAATGACATTTTCCTTTAAGCCTTTGAGGTCATCGCGTTTTGCCTTAATCGCCGCATCGGTCAAGACACGGGTCGTTTCTTGGAACGAAGCCGCCGAGAGGAACGATTCGGTTTCTAAGGCCGCCTTGGTGATGCCAAGGATTAATGGACGGCCAATCGCAGGACGTTTGCCTTGGACCAAGGCTTCTTGGTTCGAGAGCGTGAAGCGGTCGACGTCAACACGCGTGCCCGGTAAGAGAGCGGTATCGCCAGAATCGGTGATATAGATCTTACGAAGCATCTGACGGATGATGATTTCAAGGTGTTTATCGCTTAAGCCGATACCCTGGGCCGCATAAACCTGCTTGATCTCTTTTAAGAGGTAGGATTCTACGGTTGGAACATCGGTATAGTCGAGTAAGTCTTGAAGACGTTTCGAGCCTTTCGTGATGAGACCGCCTGCTTCGACGAATGCACCTTTTTGGATGCCGTCCGCCAATTTGGCGTTCTTCGGAACGATGTAATCCATCGTTTCGGGCTTGTCGTCTTCGGCCGTATGATCTTGCGTCGATTGGATGGTCACGCGTAACGAACCATCTTCACTCCGCGTAATCGCGGCCACTTTGCCAGAGAATTGAGCGATGATCGCTTGACCTTTCGGGTTACGCGCTTCAACCAGCTCTTGGACACGAGGAAGACCGGAAGTGATATCTTCGCCAGCCATACCACCAGTGTGGAAGACCCGCATCGTTAACTGCGTGCCTGGCTCGCCGATGGATTGCGCTGCCATGATACCAACCGCTTCGCCCACTTGGACGAGGTGGCCAGTGGCCATGTTAAGACCATAGCAGTGTTGGCAAACACCATCTTTGGTTTGGCACGTGAAGATGGAACGAATTTCCACTTCTTCAATGCCTGCTTTTTCAATGGCGTGCGCTTGTTCTTCGGAGATTAACGTATTGCCTGGCACCAAGACTTCGCCAGTCTTTGGATCGACGACATCATGCATCGCATAACGGCCGATGATACGGTCGGCAAGCGAGGAGATGACTTCGGTGTTGCCGGTGCTATTGATTTTGACAATCTTCCGGACTTTATAGCCGTGGTCACAATGGCAATCTTCCTCACGGACGACCACGCCTTGCGAGACATCGACCAAACGACGGGTAAGGTAACCAGAGTCAGCGGTCTTTAACGCTGTATCGGCGCCGCCTTTACGAGCACCGTGCGTGTTGATGAAGAATTCGTTCACCTTAACGCCAGTACGGTAGGAGGAGATGATCGGTAATTCGATGGCTTCGTTCTTCGGGTTGGAGACCAAGCCTTTCATACCGATTAACTGTTTGAAGTTATCGATAGAGCCACGAGCGCCAGAGTCGGCCATAATGATCAAAGGATTACGGTTGTCCTTCTTCATGTAGGCAGCGACTTCGCCAGCAACGGTGTTCGTGACGCCAGTCCAAATATTGATGACTTGCTTATAACGTTCTTCGTTGGTGATGTAGCCTTCGTCGCAAGCTTCATTGATCTTGTCGACACGGGCTTGACCTTCGTCAACGAACTTCTGTTTGTTCTTGATATCCTTGATGTCGCTTAAAGCAACGGTAACCGAGGAAATCATGGAGTACTTGAAGCCTTGGTCCTTGATCTTATCGAGGATGGCCGAGGTCTTCGAAGGCTTCACATCGGGCGAAGTGATGTCTTTCATATCGTACTTATGGAAGACCATATCGATGATGGCACCGATATCTTTCTTCGTGATAGCGCCACGGAGATTTGTCAAGCAGATGTATTCGCCGAGGTTGTCGCCATCTTGGTGAAGTTCAAGCGCCTTCTTTGCTAACGCATCGAAGTCGGCTTTTTGATAATGTTCATCAATCCAGTCAACGACCGTGACTTCTTTGTTCTTCTCTTTGACTTTCTTCGGCGCTTTGAAATACGTGTTCTCCAAATAGGTGATCGCGGCTTTTTCATCCATGCCTTGGATGGCTGCTTCTAAAGCATCGTGCTTTTCTTGCAGTTCTTTCGGGGAGACGAACCACGATTCAATCGCAGCGCGATCGATTTTCGCCGGTTTGGACGTATTGATGTAGACGAAGTCGTCTGGGAAGATTTCGTTGAAGATGATCTTACCAACGGTCGTGATGAGGTACTTGTTTTCCACATCGGACGGTAAGGCCGCTTGGGTCAAATCGTCACCGAATGTCTTATGCAAAGCCTTGGCTGGAATGACGATACGCGTATGAATTTGGATGTTATCCGATTCATAAGCTTCCATGACTTCTTGCACAGAGCCAAAGATCGAGCCTTCTAACGTCGCGAAGTGCAAGTCTTGTTCAATTGCCTTTTCGTTCGCGGCTTTTTCAGCGGGATCATAAATGGCGATCTTCTTCAAGGCTTCGGCACGATTTAGCATGTCGATACGCGATTCTTCGACGGTGAGGTAGTAGTTTCCGAGGACCATATCCTGCGAAGGAATAACGATGGCTTTCCCGTCTTTCGGGCCCAAGATGTTATTCGAGGCAAGCATGAGGTCGAGCGCTTCTTCTTGCGCGGCTTTGCCAAGTGGCACGTGAACGGCCATCTGGTCGCCGTCGAAGTCAGCGTTGAAGCCAGGGCACACAAGCGGATGGAGACGGATGGCGTGGCCATCGACCAAGATCGGTTGGAATGCTTGGATGGAGAGACGGTGCAACGTCGGCGCACGGTTTAAGAGAACCGGGTGTTGCGAGATGATCTCTTCCACGATGTCATAGACTTTTGGATCATAAGCATCGATTAACTTATCGGCTTGCTTATGCGCCGTGCAGATGCCGCGTTTTAATAAGATAGCGGCAATGAACGGACGGAGCAATTGGACTGCCATTTCGCGTGGTAACCCGCATTGGTACATCTTTAAGGCTGGACCAACGGCAATGACGGAACGGCCCGAGTAGTCGACACGTTTGCCGAGCAAGTTCTGCCGGAAACGGCCTTGCTTGCCTTTGAGTTCGCTCGAAAGCGACTTCAACGGGCGGCCATTCTTGCCTAAGACGGGTTTACCACGACGGCCGTTGTCGATTAAGGCATCGACCGCTTCTTGTAACATACGCTTCTCGTTCATTAAGATGACGCGAGGAGAGTTGTTTTCAATCAATTTCTTTAAACGGTTGTTACGGATGATGACACGACGATAGAGGTCGTTGATATCAGAGTCAGTGAAACGTCCACCATCGAGTTGTAACATCGGGCGGAGTTCCGGCGGAATGACGGGGATGACATCGAGGACCATCCATTCGGGTTTTTGGTGCGAATCACGGAAGGCCGAGACGGCTTCGAGACGTTTGGCGTCTTTGATCCGGGCTTGGCCAGTTTCCGAAACGATCTTTTGCGTTAAATCGTTGAATTCAGCATCGAGGTCCACTTCGTGGAGCAAGCGTTTGATTGCGGCAGCACCTTCGCCGAATTCGGCACCGGTGTGTTTCGTGATGAAGGCGCTCGTCGAAATGAAGTCAAACGTTTCGGCTTGGTTCAACAAACGGGCTTGTAACTCAAGGGCTTTGTTGTAGTCGGCAGAGCCTTCATTCAACGTGCCTTTGAATTCTTCGATGGCTTCGTAGAAGACACTACGGCCGCCATGACCGCCTTTGACGATTGGATTGCCCGCTGGATCATAGTCAATACGGTCATTGAGATATTGCTTGTAATGCAAGACAGTGGAACTGCCAGGATTCAAGCAAACGTGCGCGGCAAAGTAGACGATTTCTTCGAGTTCTTTTGGTGACATCGCTAAGATGAGGCCCATTCTCGAAGGAATGCCTTTCAAATACCAGATGTGCGTGCAAGGCGAAACGAGTTCGATGTGACCGAACCGTTCCCGGCGCCATTCTTTCGAAATGACTTGAACGTGGCACTTCTCGCAAGTGATGCCTTGATAGCGCATCTTCTTGTATTTGCCGCAAGAGCATTCGTAGTCTTTGACCGGGCCGAAGATTTGTTCACAGAACAAACCGCCGAATTCCGGCTTATGCGAACGATAGTTGATGGTTTCGGAGTTCACGACTTCGCCGTGAGACCAGCTCCGAATCGTATCTGGGGAGGCGAGGCCGACTTGGACCGCGGCCAGTTTATTGACATCAAACATGGTACATTCTCCTCCTTAATCAGTCTCTGTCGTCCAATGAGGCATCTGTGGTAAGACCCTCTTCGGCAGCGGCTTCTTGCAATTCTTGAACACTGCGTTCTTGCTCTTCTTCTGGCACTTCATCTTCATCGACATTGCCATTGTTGCTCGAGATGTTCCGGATGGCGGAGTTCGCTTTCCGTTCATCAATGAGCGCTTCCTTGGCAAGGTTGTCCATGTTGATTTCGTTGTTGTCGTGATCGAAGAGATGCACATCCATGCAAAGGCCTTTGAGTTCTTTCGTGAAGACTTTGAAGGCTTCGGGCATGCCGGCTTTCGGGAACGGCGTTCCTTTGATGATGGCTTCGTAAACTTTACGACGACCAACGCGGTCATCGGATTTGATGGTCATCATTTCTTGGAGCGTATGGGCGGCGCCATAGGCTTCGAGAGCCCAGACTTCCATTTCGCCGAAACGCTGACCACCGTTCTGGGCTTTGCCGCCGAGCGGTTGTAACGTAATTAAGCTATACGGACCAACCGAACGCGCATGTAACTTATCGTCGACCATGTGGTTCAACTTGATCATGTACTGGACACCAACCGCGATACGTTCTGGATAACGTTCGCCCGTTTGTCCATCATAAAGGACGGTCTTGCCATCATCGGAGAGACCAGCCTTCTTCATTAAGGCAACGATTTCATCGTTCGTCAAACCATCGAAGACCGGGGTTGCGACACGCAAATTGAGTTTGCGGCACGCTAAGCCGAGTTGCACTTCGAAGACCTGACCGATATTCATACGCGAAGGAACACCCATTGGGGATAAAAGCATATCGACTGGGGTGCCATCGGGTAAGAATGGCATATCTTCTACTGGTAAGATCTTGGAGATGACGCCTTTGTTACCGTGACGGCCCGACATCTTATCGCCTTCGGAGATCTTCCGTTTTTGAATGATATAGACACGAATCTTTTCTAAGACGCCTGGCGCGAGCGGATCTTTGTTCCGACGGCTGAAGCGTTTGACTTTCAAGACGATGCCTTGGCCACCGTGTGGAACACGGAGTGAGGTGTCTTTGGCTTCATTGGCTTTTTCAGCAAAGATGGCCATTAAAAGCTTTTCTTCTGGCGTTGGATCGACCCGGCCTTTCGGTGTGGTCTTACCCACCAAAATATCACCTTCTCTGACTTCGGCACCCGGAATAATGATGCCATCGTCATCGAGATACTTCTTCGCTTCTTCGCCAACGTTTGGAATATCGCGGGTGATTTCTTCGCGGTCGCCACCTTTGATTTCACGGCATTCGACATCATAGACTTCGATGTGAATCGAGGTGTAGGTGTCATCTTTCACCATCCGTTCGGACATGATGACGGCGTCTTCGTAGTTGTAGCCGTTCCAGGTCATGTACGCGATTAAGAGGTTATGGCCAAGCGCAAGTTCGCCATTTTTCATGGACGGACCATCGGCAATGACCTGACCCGCTTTAATGTGATCGCCTTCGTGGACGATCGGGGTCTGGTTAATGCAAGTGCCTTGGTTCGAACGTTCGAATTTTTGTAAGTAATAGGTATGATCGCCTTCGTCTTCGTGGACGGTGATTTCACGCGAATCGCATTCAGTGACGACACCGTCTTTCCGAGCGACAACGGCTAAACCGCTGTCTTTGGCAACCGCCCCTTCCATGCCAGTCGCGACATAAGGAAGTTCTGGTTGTAGCAAAGGAAGCGCCTGACGTTGCATGTTCGCACCCATCAAAGCACGGGTGGAGTCATCGTGTTCCAAGAAAGGAATACAAGCGGCAGCGACGGAGACGATTTGTTTCGGCGAGACGTCCACATAAGAGACGAGCTCTTTCGGGACCATGATGTTGTCATCATCGTGACGGGTGACGACTTCTTTATCCAAAATCTCTTTGAGTGGCTTTACTTCGCCATCAATCGTGATGTTTTGCACGTCCGAGACGCGGATATTCGCTTCGGCGATATAAAGGCCGCGTTCATCATCGGCGCTTAAATAATCAGCTTCGTCCGAGATATAGACGTGGACGGTGCCATCGGGATCAGTTGTCTTATAGACGCGACGATACGGGGTTTCAATGAAGCCGAGTTTGTTGATGCGAGCATAAGACGAAAGGTTGTTGATTAAGCCGACGTTCTGGCCTTCCGGTGTTTCAATCGGGCAGATACGGCCATAGTGCGTGTAGTGAACGTCACGAACGGCCATCGTGGTCCTTTCTCTCGAAAGACCGCCAGGGCCTAACGCAGAAAGACGACGTTTATTGGCAAGTTCGGAAAGTGGGTTCACTTGGTCCATTAACTGCGACAATTGCGACGTGTTGAAGAACTCGTGGATGCTGGTCACTAAGGGGTGCGTCGAAACGAGCGATTGGGGCTTCACTTCCGAGAAGTCAATCGTGGTGTTCATCCGTTGCACGATGTTCTTGCTCATCTTCGTCAAACCAATCCGGAATTGGTTCTGGAGCAATTCGCCAACGCAACGCACACGGCGGTTCCCTAAGTTATCGATATCGTCTAAGCTTCCGATGCCCACTTGCACATTTTCGAAGTAGGAATAGCAAGCCACGATATCCGGTACGGCTAAGCAAAGCAAAGTATGCGAACCTTCTTTGACACCCGCCAAATTCAAGTCGGTGCCAACGATTTTCACAATCGGTTCGCTCTTTTTGTCGAACGCGTGGACTTTCACGACATTCACTTTGGTCGAGCCAATGGCAAAGGCTGGGTTAATATAATTCCCCAGGTCTTGTTCCATGGCGCCATTTTCAAAGAATTCAATGTCGCGGAGATGTTCCACGTCTTCTTTCGTTAACGTGTAGCCTTCCATGAATGGCTCGCCATTTTCGTTCGTGGCGATTTCGCCATTCGCATCGATTAATGGTTCGGCTAAGATACGGCCAACCAAACGGTTGTAAATGCCGAGTTTTTGGTTGATCTTAAAACGACCGGCCCGTCCTAAGTCATAACGTTTTTCATCAAAGAAGCGTTGCACCAAGAATGTGATGGTGCCTTCTTTGGTCACGGGTTCGCCTGGTTTTAATTTCTTGAAGATTTCAATCAAGGCATCATTGGACGTCTTGCAATCTTTGTCCTTGGCAATCGTGCTCTTGATTTCATCGGAATCCCCGAACAAATCAAGAATGTTTTTCTCTGAGAAGCCAAGCGCCTTGAATAAGATGGTCGCTGGCATTTTGTGCGAGGCGTTTTGCGAATGGTCGATATCGACATAGACCATTCCTTTTAGCGAATTTTCAAATTCGATCCACGTGCCACGGGTCGGAATCAATTCCGCATGATAGCCCGTGCCTTTTTCGTTGATGTTTTCATAATAAGCGCCCGCAGAACGGATGATCTGAGAAACGACAACTTTTTCGGTTCCGTTAATGATGAACGTGCCACTGGCCGTCATCATCGGAACATCACCCATATAGACTTCGGCGGATTTCTTTTCGCCGGTTTCTGCGTTACAAATCAAAAGGGTTGCTTTTAATTTGCTGCTGTAGGTCAAATCTTCTTCTTTGCACTCGAGTGGTTTGTACTCAGGATCTTCAAAATGGCAGCTTTCATATTCGAGCGTGATGGTTTTCGCGTTATTTTGAATTGGGAAAACCTCGCGGAATACTTCATCAATGCCCTTCGTCACGAACCAGTTGAACGATTTGGTTTGAACCGCGACGAGATAAGGCAACTCGAGCGATCCGGAAATCTTTCCAAAGTTGACCCGGTGATTTGCCATGACGGGGTAGTTTTTCCCGTTCGGGCCTTTGATTTCCGTTAAGAATTTCTCTTCAGTTGGCATGCAATGCTCCTTTTCTTTTTGCTTGAATGACGTAATACCCTTTCTTACGGGCCAGGACTTCAACGCTCGGAAAGATGGTCTTTAAATGGGCCAACACCGAGGGGGCGCCTTGTTCTTTTCGAATCACAATCGTGAGGCTTCCGTTCTCCTTTAAGTGAGCTGGGGCTTCATCATAGATTCGATAAGTCACCCGTTTTCCCGCGCGAATCGGCGGGTTAGAGACAATCGCGTCATAGGTGGAGTTTAGGTTGTGGTAAACGTCGCTGGAGACAATCTCGATTTGGGAGGTGACGCCTAAGGTGGCGGCATTCTTTTGCACCAAAGCGAGGGCGCGGTCATTGACGTCAGATAACGTGACATGCAACTTCCGGTCGAGGTGAGCAAGGATTAGTCCGATTGGTCCTGCTCCACACCCAAGGTCAAGGAGATTGGTTCCTAGATCCTGTGGGGGATCTAGCAGGGTTTCAAGCAACAATCGCGTTCCAAAATCGAGCGCGTGTTTCGAGAAAACCCCATTATCGCTTTCAAGGTGGTAATGTTCCCCCAAGAGGTCAAATTCCAAGGGAATCTGCCGATGTTCCAAACCTTCTACGTTATCGAAGTATTGGGGCATTTTTCCTTCCTCCTTAAAAGCGCCAAAACCCTACCCACAGGCGACGAGTAGTCTATGGGCAGGGTAGAAAGCGAGATTTGGTCGAAGATTATTTGACTTCGGCTTCGGCGCCAGCATCGGTGAGCGTCTTCTTGTAGGCTTCGGCTTCGACGGGAGAGATCTTTTCTTTCACGGCGACAGGGGCGGAGTCGACAAGTTTCTTCGCGTCCATCAAGCCAAGGCCAGTGATGGTTTGAACGGCTTTGATGACAGCGACTTTGCCAGCGGTGCCAAGTCCCTTAAGGAATAAGGTGACTTCGGTCGGGCCTTTCTTGGCCGGTCCTTCTTCTTCCGCCGGGGCGGCAGCAGCCGTCGGGGCAGCGGCGGTCACGCCGAATTCTTTGCAGACATCATCAACAAGAGCTTTGAGTTCCAAAGCACTCATTTGTTTGAGGGTGTCAATGATTTGTTCATTGGTTAACTTTTCAGCCATTTTGGTTTCCTCCTAATTAGTTGGCTGCGGGAGCGGAGGCTTCCGCTTTCTCAGCAATCGACTTAACGGCTCTGGCAAAGCCAGCGACGGGTTCGTTGAGAACCATGCAGAACATAGAGAGCAATTGCTCCTTCGTAGGAAGTTTAGCAACGGTCTTTAAGCCAGCAGCATCGACCACGGTACCTTCGACAAGACCACCGCGTAAGACGAGATGTTCGTGATAGCGGGAGAACTTGTAGAGAATCTTGGCCGCACTGGTGACGTCTTCCGAGAAGACTAAGGCGTTTGGTCCTTCGAGGATTTCATCTAAGCCTTCAATGCCTTGATCTTTGAGAGCGCGGCGGACTAACGTGTTTTTGTACACGCCCATCTTGGCGTTTTTCTCGCGGAGTTGGCGACGAAGTTCTTGCGTTTCGGCAACCGTTAAGCCTTGGTAAGAGACAACGGCCACGGTTTTCGCATTCTTGAAGCCTTCGGTGATTTCCTGCACGGATGCTTTTTTCGCTTGAAGTGCAGATTCGTTCATCTTGTGTTCCTCCTTTCTTTGACGACTATGTGAAGCTTGATATAACTAGTGAGAATTGTGAATTTGTGAAACCTCAGCAACGTGATGGATTAAGGCATGTGCCCGTTGCTATCTTAGGTATAACAAGCGATTCACCCTAGAATAGGGATGGCGGATTAGTTCCGCGAAGCAAAGGTGAGTTTCATGCCCGGGCCCATCGTGGTGTGCACGACACAGGTCTGGATAAACGTACCTTTGACGGTCGACGGACGGGATTTTGCAATCGCGTCACAGACCATTTGAATGTTGTCGGCGATATCTCCTTCACTAAAGGAAACACGCGCGATAGAGATGTTGAGGTTGCCATCTTTGTCAACACGGTAAGTGATTTTGCCGCGTTTGATTTCGCTGACGGCTTTCGCAACGTCCATGGTAACGGTGCCATTGCGCGGGTTTGGCATGAGGCCTTTTGGGCCGAGGACGCGGCCCATTTTTCCGAGTTCACCCATCATTTCGGGTGTCGCAATGAGAACATCGAATCCGAACCAGTTTTCGGTTTGGATCTTTTCCAACATTTCTTTGCCACCGACGAAGTCCGCACCAGCGGCTTTCGCTTCTTCTTGCTTGCTGTTGGTCACGACAAGAATCTTCTTGGTTTTGCCATTCCCGTGCGGGAGAACGAGCGTGCCACGGATCAATTGATCGGCTAACGTCGGATTGACGTTGAGACGGAAGCTGATGTCCACGGTGGAATCGAATTTCGTAGTGCTGGTCTTTTTGAGTAAGGCAGCCGCTTCTGCAACGCTGTATTCCTTATTGACGTCCACGAGTTTCGCAGCGGCGATATATTTTTTCCCTTGTTTCATGGTCTATCTCCTCCACGATTACTTCGCATCGACGGTAATGCCCATTTGACGAGCACTGCCAGCCACGATTTTCTTCGCTGCTTCGATGTCGTTCGCATTTAAGTCCGGCATCTTGTAGTTTGCGATTTCTTCCAATTGAGCTTGGGAGATGTGCCCCACTTTCGATTTGTTGGGGGTACCGGAACCTTTCTTGATTCCTGCTGCTTTGAGAAGCAAGTCGCTGACCGGCGTCGTCTTGATGACGAAGTCGTAGGATTTGTCTTCGTAAGCGGTAATGATGACTGGAACTGTCGTTCCTTTACGGTCTGCCGTCTTCGCATTGAAGTCCGTGCAGAACTTGGCCATCTGAACACCCGCCGAAGCGAGTTTCGGTCCTGGATGGGCGTCTCCGCCAGGGAGTTCCATTTTCAGGACTTTGACGATTTTCTTTGCCATAATGTCCTCCTTAATTGACGTTATGCAGTGGCTTTTCGGACCTTCGTCACGAGGCCCTACCACGCTCATGCGTCTGAATGCGCATGCTCGAGTATTATACGCACGCGCAAGGACGCTTTCAAGATAGCATCACTTTTTTGTGCATCACGCACAATTGTAAAGAAAAAGATAAAATTCGCAATTTTTACAACGCCTCTCATGGATTCGGTATTGACCTGCACGTTGGCGACAGGTTTATCGTCTACCCAAAGGAGAAAACATGAACGACAAAAAGGCCTACAGCTTGCGAGAAGTCTGCACTTTATGTGGAACCACACGTAGCGCGCTGCATGGCTATGACGAAATCGGGCTTTTGCATCCGAGTGAGAAACGTGGGAGCGGTGCGTATTGGTTCTACGACAAAGACGCCATCGCCAAGCTGACGGCAATCGAAGTGCTAACCTTCGTCGGTTACAGTCGGCTGGAAGTGAAGGCGATCTTAGATTCCTCGCATCCTGAGGATGCCCTCCAAGCGGCAGTCACCAAACTCGAAAGCGAGCGGAAGCAGATCATCGCGAAAATCTGCCTGCTCGAAACGCTTTCGAAGATGTATGCCCCTGCTACTTCGCTCGATACGACCACGAATTTCATGGACCGCTTACATCATTGCCTCGATGTTCTCACTTCCTTTTCCTACGAAACCCGTGAAGATACGGAAGCATTTTCGTTAGCGTTCTTACAAACTCTCCGGCGCGAAAACCATTCCTAAGGAGGTAGACAAAGACCAACACCACTGTAGTTCAATCCGAATCCCGGCAAATCAAGGTCAGTGACATACGTCCTGGCTAGAAAGGAGTTCATGATGAAATTTGCCAAAACACTTCTTCCTCTCCTCTCCGTTTCTTTGTTAACGTCGTGTGGCACGTTACGGAAACTCGCATCCTATGCGGAAGTCAGTGAGGAATCCCTCCCCCAAACGACAAGCCGTTCTTCTTCTTCGCGAAATACCGTCACCAAGGAAGCCAAATATTCTGTGGTGGATAAAAAGTATTTCCTAGAAGAAGGCTCCACCTCCGGTCAATCCCGATGTTTGGACGTCTTGATTCAAGTGAAAAACACCGGCACTGCCGATTTGTACTTGGATTCTGGTGATGTGAATCTCGTGGATCCTTCGGGAACGAAAATGTTCTCGAACGATTTGATGCTTAGCTATGCACCGGCCACGGTTCTTCCTGGTGAGACTGGTTATTTCTATCTCTCTTCCTTGCGAGAGTTAGATATGAGCAAGACCTATACCATCAAAGAAAAGTTGAAAATTCAACGAGCGGTATCGGAAGCAAAGAGATTTACCACCTCAGACGTGACGCTGAAAGACCATCAGTACACGAGTGGCTTTGATATTTCCTTTACGTTGACGAATCAATATCAAAGCGCCACGTCGAACTGGACGTGCATGGATGTCATCTTATTTGACAACCATGACGAACCCTTCGCGATTTATGATGGTTCCATCACCGATAATTTATCGGCTGGGGAGAAGCGTAACGTCAATTCGCTTTACGAAGCGGTCAATATCCGCCCCAACCTCAAAGTAGCCGACATCAAACGTTATGAAGTCGTCGCCTACGAATACAAAATGTTCAACATTTAAGAAAGGAGCCCTAAAATGGGCATTGCATCTTTAGTTCTTGGTATTTTATCCATCATCTTATCTTGTGTTTCTTTTAACATCTTAGTCGGCTATCTCTCGATTGTCGCCTTGGTGTTCGGCATTACTGGCATCGTACTTGCCGGTGTCACGCTTTCGAAGAAACTGAACTTCCATGGTTGTGGCGTTGCCGGGCTCGTGCTTGGCATCATCTCCACGGTGTTCTCATTCATTCCCGCCATTCTTTGGATTGTTGCGTTCGTGATCCACGCTGCAGCATAAACAAAGGCGCAAAAAACAAAAGACGTCGCTTTCCACAAGCAGCGTCTTTTTTTGTTTTATTCGCGGATTTTCTTACCGAGTAACGCCACCGAGGCAGCCACCATCAATAATGTGGTTCCGGTGTCGGCAAAGACAGCGATAAGTAATGGGAATTGTGGGATGAACAAGGCACATAAAGCAATCGCGAGCTTGATGGTTAAAGCCGCAACGACATCAAAGATGGCCCGATGTTTCGTGGCTTTTGCAATTTTTAATGAAGTCACAATTTTCATTAGATTGTCTTGCATGATGACGACGTCGGCGTTTTCAATCGCCATATCGGAACCAGCGCCGCCCATGGCATAGCCCACATCGGCCATACGGATAGAAGGGGCATCGTTGATGCCATCCCCGACATAAGCAACGGCTTTGTCTTTGCCTAAATACGTTTTCAAAGCGTCGGCTTTTTGATTTGGGAGCAACTCTGCTTTGACTTCATCAACGCCGAGTTCTTTGCCAACCCGTTCGGCATTTTCTTTCTTGTCGCCCGTCAACATCATGGTGCGAATGCCCATTTGATGTAACGTGGCAATCGTATCCTTGGCTTCGGGTTTGATTTTGTCGTTTAGTAGCGCATATCCGGCATATTTGCCGTCGACGGCCAATAATACCAAAGTCCCAACGGCAGCGATCGTAGGCACTTCTACCCCATTTTCTGCCAATAAGCGGCGATTGCCTGCCAATAAGTGATGGCCATCGTAATCTAAGATTTCACCATAGCCAGCTTTCTCGCTGTAATGGCTGATTTTGTTCGCCCAAAGGCTGGGGTCTTTTCCTTTGACGATTGCTTTGGCGATCGGGTGATTGGAACGGGATTCCGCGGCAGCAAGATATTCTTCGAATCTTGTGGGGTCTCCTTCTGGATGCCACGCTTCCACTTCAAAACGACCTTCCGTTAACGTGCCAGTTTTGTCGGTCACCAAGATGCCTAACCGATTTAAGGCATCGAAATAGGTTGCTCCTTTGACGACAATGCCGTGCTTCGAAGCTAAGCCAATGCCGGCAAAGTAGGCAAGCGGTACGGAAACCACAATGGCACAAGGGCAAGAGATGACCATTAGTTCTATCGCAAAACGAACCCATTGTTTCCAGACTTCGGGATGGTTTATACCAAGGAATAACGGGGGAATGACGGCAACAAGCACCGCAATCCCAAGAACACAGGGGGTATAAATTTTAGAGAAACGGGTAATGAAGCGATCCGCTTGAGATTTCGTCTCGGAAGACTCTTCGACCATTTTTAAAATCTTAGAAACAGTAGAATCTTCGTAGGATTTATTGACTTGGACGGTCAAAGAACCAGTTTTTAAGACGGTACCAGCATTGACCAACTCGCCTGTATGTTTGAAGACGGGATTAAATTCGCCAGACAAGGAGGCCATATCGATGTCGCCTTCTCCTTCGGTGATGACGCCGTCCGCTGGAATGATTTCTCCGACTTTAACACGGATGATATCCCCGATTTTTAACGAAGAAGGATCGACGCTTTTTTCTTGGTCGTCTTGGAGTAATGTTGCTGTTTTGGCCCGTAAGCCAACCGCATCGGTGATGGCTTGATGGCTTTTATCGGTCGCCAAGTCTTCAAAGATGTCGCCTAACTGATAAAGGAAGACGACCATGAAGGCTTCAAAGAAGGAGTTACCAAATAGTTCATTCTCATCACGGCCAAAGAGGCGAAGACAGAATGCACCGATGGAGGCAAGCGCCATTAACATGTTTTCGTCAAATGGATTCTTTTCATGAATCAGAGAACGAAACGCTTTATAGAGAATGTCATAACCAACGAGCAACCAGGCGACCGCCATGACGGTAAAATTCACCCAGACCCCGAAGTTCGCTTCATTGAGCCAGAATAGGCCCAGCAAGCTTAAAGTTAATCCTAAAACCAGACGGATAATCGTGATGATCCGTTCTTTCTTTTCGTCATTCATGGCTTGCCTTCTCCGTGACGTGGTCATACACCACTTCAATCAATTTCTGAACGTGTTCGTCAGAAAGTAAGTAATAGACTTTCCGCCCTTCTTTTCGGGTGGAGACCAAACGATGGCGACGGAGCACTTCCAATTGGTGAGAAACCAATGATTGAGAAGCACCGACCAAGGAGACAATCTCCGAAACGTTATGTTCCTCACCACTAATCGCATACAAAATCTTGAGCCGCGTGGAGTCGCTGGCGACAGCAAGCAAATCCTGCATCGCGTCTAAGGTTTTTTCGTTTGGCAATTCACTCATAAACCAATTCCTTCTTTCTACCGCGGACTATTATAGATGAATACACATTCATATATCAATAGAAATATGAAAAAATATTCATGTTTATTTTTGTTTTTTTGTTTTAAGCCTTTTACAATCGAAAAAAGATTGTCCTTAAGTGGCGTAATAAAGCGTCATCGACGAGCAATCAAATGGGTTTTAAAATTTTGGTGAAGATAAGTTCAGTGAAGATAAGTTCACCAACTAAGAATTCTAATGATTTCGGTAGAAAAAACTGCCCAATCCCGATCGGAACGGAAAACAAATGGTATTGAAAATCGGGCAAATCCCATGAGAATTCGCCCGTGAAGAGAATGTCTTTTAAGCTTTTTCGGCGACGTTTTTGGTAACGATTGTAACGCCTTTGCGGCTTTGAATGTATTTCACGATGGAGTAAATCGAGCAGCCAAACGCGGTTAAGATTTCAGGGAAGAAATAATAAGTCCACCAACTGCTACCCAAATATTCATAAGGGCTTTCGTACGCATACCAATCGAGATGCGTAACGAATAAACCCGGATAATAATAAGCAACGCGGAATTGTTTAATGGGGCTGCTTACCACGATAAGACGCGTGACACCTTGCGCAAAACCGATGGTGACGGCAGTCGCCATGATGGCATAAAGAATCCAATCGACTTTGCGACGATGGTTCCGCGTCAGTATAAAGTAAAAGCCGACCACAATCATGACAAAGAATTCAATTACCACATACCAATTCGCCCATCCGCCTGTCGCCTGATAAATCCCTTCACCGGAGAAGAATAAGAAGAGAGCCAGGCAAAACAGCACCGTGAACAGGGGGCCATGGCTCCAAGAGGGGCGCGCCTGGATCTCGCCGACCGCCTTCGCCGCGGCGCGCTCCTTGGCGTCTTCGGGGCTCATCTGCGCGGCAACAAGGGCATCATATTCCGCCTCATAGGTTCGCTTGGCGCGCCGGTAGGCGGACCACGGCAGGATGCGTTTCTCCTTCAGGGCCTTCTTCATGGCCTTTTTCGCTTTTCTATCACCACAAAAATGTTTCATAACGTGCCTAAAATTTCTCCGCAGCTGCAAACCCAATGATTAAGGGCCTTGTTACGAGCCGCTTTTGAATGAACGTGCTGGCCCTTATAGCGAACATAAAAGTAACCATAATTATTCGGATGATGAACCATGACGCTGCTATAGCGCAAACTATTTGGATCCCAGCCAAAATGGCAAAGAAAGTTTTCGCCTTGATGGCCATACATGATGACATCATGATATTTGTTGTCTTTGTTAGACGATTTGGGCAGTGAGGCATTGGCGTATGTATAGGATTTCATTACGCCGATCACCGGCCAATTATCGTTGATGGCTTCGCGAATACGCTCGTCTACATACCAATGATTTCCACTGGCAATTTCGTAATGATCACGAACCGTGCTATCACAATTGGCATTAACATAATCTCTAAATGTAAGCTTTATTTCTTCGTCCATCATAGGAAACCCTTTATCGTATGAACCAATATTCCAGAAGGTGTGCTTATATTTATCAAAAAGGTAATCGTGCATGGCGAAGGTGGTACCAGGCATCAGATCCCAGCACTTCCAGTCACTTTTAGAGACTGTAGCAGGCTGCCACAATGGTTCTTGAATAGTAGTTGGATGGTTTTGATCATACTTCTGCTCGCTGCTAAATTTAGCTATAGAAGAAAGGCCTGTATCTTGTAATGTGTTAAGAAGCGGATATGTTGATGAATTATAGATAATTTTGTCGAGTATAAATCCGCCATTATTAAATGTGTTCAGATAACCAAGATACATAGAAAGAGCGACAATCCCGCATTCACTCCACCAATTCATGGGGAAATAACTAAGGCGTCTAAAATATTGGTGATTGGCAATCAGGCGAAGAGCGTCGTCCGTTTTAATGGTGTCGCTTTTTGTTTGCGCGTTAAAAGGATTTGATTCTTCGATGCGCTCCGCAGGATGAACCCAAGAAGTATTCAAAACCTCTTGAGTGCACAAATCGCGGATTTTAGCGGAATTTCCGATGAAATAGTCGCCCGCGCCAAGATAGTAAAAATAATCGTTGTCAGCTTTTTCATTAAAATGATTGAAATAAACGGAATGAGAAGAATAAGACCCTTCGGCAAAAGATTCTTTGTCATCAGCGCCTCGTTCATAGATGGCATATCCATTATCGGCTTCATAAAGGGTGTATTTCTTGTCCTCCATGCCGCGGAGAGGAATTTTTGCAATAATCTCACATTCAGGGAAAAAATCGCAACGGATGGTTTTTGAAGAGGTAGGCAAATAAGCCTCGCTCAGAGCAGCAATTGCGCCTAATGTGATAGCCAGCTCTTTCATGATATCTCCTTTCAGTTTTTTGGAAAGACTTGCTTCTTGTTGTCTTCATTGTATCAGGTGACAATGGTGGCGCAAGCATTTTAGAGAGGAAAATTATGTTCTTTTACAGTTTCATAAAAGTTGTTGAAATTTTAGCAGAACAAAACCGAAATGAATTTCGGTCGGAACTCGGGCGAACCCGAGTTTTTTGCTAGAATTAGGCATGCGCGGCCCGTTCAGGAACTCCGACTTCAAGGTCAACACCTACTTCAAGAGGTTTTCG
>Ga0256406_1003333_pt1 | contig 20123 bp, 21 predicted proteins | sample RumenRJG_03DNA_FD_185986 | JGI IMG/M metagenome (GOLD analysis project Ga0256406, IMG submission 185986) | Bovine rumen microbial communities from Lethbridge, Alberta, Canada - RJG_03 | ecosystem: Host-associated > Mammals > Digestive system > Stomach > Rumen | place: Canada: Alberta | collected... | reverse complement strand
CGAAGCCGAAGAAAGCCGGCAGGCCGCCGTTCGTGCCTGGCCCGAATCACCCCTGGAGAAAGTTCGTCATAAACCCCAAAAAGGGGTAGAAACAAGTTTCGCCATAATGACATATCTGGGCCTCTATGTATGCAATTCTCTTTTTCTCTTTCTTAAAGATTTTTTCAAGGCAACGTTTTAACTAGTTTCTCTATGCTTTTAACTGCGTCTTGGAAAGAAATAGGCTCCGCATAAGAATACTTTTTTTGATAGGAATCCCACAATTCTTGCATATGTGCGTCGCTTTTGATTGCTTCTATTATTTTTCCTGCTCTGTTAATGACGGTTGCTGTGCCACGTTTTTTTACAGGTCGCCATAAGTGCCTTGCCAAATAAAGCTGTGTCGAGGCAATCGGAATATTTCAAAAGCAGAACATGGACATCGTAAAAATCCCTCATTCGTGTATTTAAAACCCCGCGCGCCAGGATGGTTTGAACTTTTTCACCAAGAATGGTTTCTAAATTATAACTGTATAGTGAGATTGTCCTGTCTTCTAGCATCAGCGGATAGTGAAATTCCACCTCTCTTGGCGTAATAACGTCTCCCGTGGAAATATCGATTTTCAAAGGGATCAGCATCTCGTCTAAAAAGGCAGAGAGATGGGCACGTAGGCCTGGATATTCCATTTCATCCATAATGTGTTCCGTCTTGATTAATTGGAATGACATCCCGTCCTTTAAATCAATGCTTGTGATTTCGATAATTACCTTTTCGACGTCTTCCGCAGAGAGACTTAAATTTTTGAAGGAAGTATCAATATCCATTGTTGATCGGTTGGAAATGCCAATCATTGCGGTTACTAAAACCCCGCCTTTAAGAACGAAATTCTCTTTGCAGTTTTAATTTGCCACGCGTTCTAAGAATCGTTCCATCGCGCAGATGCGAAGCAACACGCGTGCATCTGCGCTTTTTTCTTGAGCCAGTTTTTTTATTCTTCCTTTCACTTGCGCCGCGGTAAGAGCCATTATAAAAGAACCTCCATATAGCTTCGGATGAGTTTCTCTACGTGGAATGCTTCGGCATATTCCATTAGGCGATTAAGGTCTTTGTCTCGGCGGGTTACATAGTTTTTAAGTGCGGCGTTTAAATCTTGCGCTTCTACTTGGCGACGGCTTCGAACGACGTCGCAGATGGTTCGTTCCAAGTCATATATGGGAATAGGATTTCGGTTGCTATCAAGGACAAGAACCTTCCCGATTTTCATTAGTTCTTTTTTTACGGTATGAACTTTGCAACCGCTTGTCGTAAGGCGCTTTGTGTTGTATCCGGTATAAATCGTGATGACATGATGAAGCGGCTCTCGATCCGTAAGATCATGATAATAAAGGGCTTCTTCGTGAGAAAAAACAGCCTGCGGGCAACGTCTATGTAGGACATATAGATCGTCTTTCCACGCATCTGGGCTCATGTAAATCCCATTTCCGATACGTTCAAATCGATTCTTTTTGACAAAACGATAAAATTGATTTTTCGAAACCCCGGCGTGGATAGCATCGGAAAAGCTGAGCATCCCCGTGTTGGTAATTAAGGAACTAATCTCAATCATTGCGATACCTTTGTGCTAATATTATAAACAAAATAAGCACGAAAGTTAATGTACAAGTCGAATTTCACGACGAGTGCGTTATCAACCACCGCTTTCCTACTGGACGATTTTGCTAAAATGAGAAAAATCGTCCAGTAGTAATGGACAATTTATTGCCCCTTCTTAGAATTTACTTATAATCGAAGAAAGGAGCGGCCATGATTCAAAGAGAGCATTATCTTGAGCAAATTCGCCCGTTTTACGAAAGCGATTTAATCAAGATCATCACAGGGATTCGCCGATGCGGAAAATCGATCATTCTTCAACAGATCAAAGAAGAAATCGCCAAAACGCACTCCAACATCATTGCCCTAGATTTTGAGGACATCGGCGTTTTAAATGCGCTTCCCGATGGACTGTCCCTTTTGTCTTATTTGGATGCCCATCGAGAAGAGGGGAAATGCTACGTTTTCTTGGACGAAATCCAAAGAGTGGAAGACTGGGCCGATGCCTGCAAGACGTTAAGGCTACGCGATTACTCCGTTTTCATCAGTGGCTCCAACTCCAAACTCCTTTCCCGCGAATTCACTAAGGAATTATCTGGTCGTTACGTATCTTTCCGGATTCGCCCTTTTGTTTACCAAGAGCTGAAAGAATACGCAGCCGAATTGAAGAAAGAGGAGACGATCTCGGATTATTTGGTTTGGGGTGGCTTCCCTAAGCGGCTGGAATTTCCGACATTAGAGGCGCAAAGAGCCTACCTTAGCGATTTAAACGAGACGATTATCATCAACGACATCGTCAATCGTTACCACATTCGGAAAACCGAGATCTTTCGGCGCATCGTGAATTACGTTTTCCTTTCGAACGCGCGGATCTTCTCGGCTCATTCCATCTTGAACTACATGAAGGCCAGCGGCTTGGCCTGTTCGCTAACGACGATCACGAAATACATCGATTACCTGCAAGAGGCTTTTGCCATCGAAATCGTCCCGCTTTATTCGCAAAAGGCGAAACGGGTGCTGAATTACTATCAGAAGATTTACGATGCCGACGTCAGCTTCAACTCCATTCGTTCTTTGGAAGGCCGCTTTGACCTGACGCACAACTTGGAAAACGTGGTGTGCAATGAGCTCCTCTACCGAGGCTATTCCCTGCAGGCCTATAACGATGGGAAACATGAAATCGACTTCGTCGCGGTAAAAGAGCAGAAAAAGTACTACATCCAAGTCGCCTATTCGGTCGCGGAGGAAAAGACGTACGAACGGGAGTTTTCCGCCTTGAATCGCTTGGTAACTTAAATCAGAAGATCATTATCACAAACGATGATGTGGATTATTCTACGACAACGGTCAAACACCTTAAGCTAAAGGATTTCCTGCTTTCAGGCGATTTATAAAGTCTACTGGACGATTTTCCGCATTTTGGCAAAATCGTCCAGTAGTAATGGACAATTTTTATAAAGCCAGTTCATTGCCTAGCGAGCGACGCCCCATCGTTTGCTAATTTATAGATTACTAATTTACAGATTAGCAAACAAAGGAGAAAGCCATGGTTTTCATCGGAAGAGAGCGAGAATTGGAAAAAGTGGAAGAGATGTATCAATCTAACGCATTTCAGATGCTGGTTCTCTATGGGAGAAGGAGAATCGGGAAAACCTGTTTGTTAAACGAATTTAGCAAAGGGAAAAACCCAATCTTTTACACTGGCGTTGAAAGCCAAGGAACGGCGAACCTTCAAGCGTTTGGCTCAGCGGTTTTTCCCATTTTCATGGGAGCGATTCTTCCATATCTTCGCCTCTTACGACGATGTGTTTCGCTACATCGCTTCGGAAGTCGAAAAGAGAAAGAACTCGTCAAAGCTATTAATCATTTTGGATGAATATTCCTATATGACCAAAGAGACTCCTGAGCTCTCCTCCCTTCTCCAGCGAGTCATTGATCAGCAATGGTCGAAAGAGAACATCATGCTCGTCCTCTGCGGCTCCTCTGTCTCTTTCATGCAAGAAGAGGTTCTCGGATCAAAGCCCCCGCTTTACGGGAGGAGGACGGCTCAACTCGCGAACTATTCTTTTGAAGAGAAGGCGATTGTTTACGGCATCACAGGAGGGATCCCGAAATATCTTTCTCGTTTCGACTCAAAAAAATCGCTTGAGAGCAACATCGTCTCCGAATTCTTTGAACCCTCCGGCTATTTTTACGAGGAACCGATGAATCTTCTTCGTCAGGAATTCCGTTCCCCTTCTCTTTATGCCTCCTTATTGGGCGCTATCGCCTCTGGCGCCACTCGGGTGACAGAAATCGCGAATAAAACCGGCTTTGACATGGCCAAAGTCTCCCAAGGCCTTTCCGAGCTTTGCAAAATTCGCGTGATTTACAAAGACGTCCCTCTCCTTAACGAAAAGAACAAAAGACTCCATCAATATCGCTTAGGAGACGGGATGTTCCGCTTCTACTTCGGCTTTGCGGTCAAGGGAATCGGAGCAATTGAACGGGGATACGGAGAAGAATACTATCGCGCGGCCGTAAAACCCCATCTTCATGATTTCACGGGAGAAGCGTCTGAAGGGATTGCTCAAGACTACCTCTTCTGCACGGGATTAAAAGGAGAATATGGTTTCCCGATCCTCCAAATCGGAAAGTGGCGGGGAATGGACCCAAAGAAAAAAGAGCCAGCGGACATCGACGTTGTGGGAATTGGAGGGCCAGGTCAAAAAAAGGCCATCATCGGAGAATGCAAATTTAAGAACGAGCCCGTGGGGAAAAAGGAATATGACACTCTTCAAGAAAGGGCGGCGCTGATCGCTCCTTACGAAGTGCAGGCGTATTTCTTCTTTTCCCTTTCTGGATTCACCGAATGGGTTTTAAAGAAAGCGGAAGGAGAGGAGAACGTGCATCTCATCTCTCTCGAAGAACTTTATGAAAGAAAGTGAAAACGAGGGGCCGTTTTGTTCGCGGATGATGCGACTTTCACTTTAGATGGGACGAGTGCTGGTGGAGTGAATAAGCCGCTGGAAATTCGTATTTTTGCTTCGCCCTTTGACGAATAGGCGGCCTATTCTTTCTTTGCCTTTACCACGGCCTTCTTCTGGTTGAAGACGATGCCATAAGAAAGGATGGGGCTCGCTTGATGATCGCGGAGCTCTGCCAAATAGTCTTTATTCTCAATCTGAGACAAAGCGACTTCCGCCGTCTTTTCTAACCGCGCCCGCGAAGTGGCCGCCTTGACGTATTTGATTTCCACGACGAAGCCGGCTTTATTAAGCTCTTTGTCTTCAACCAAGAGGTCTAACCTACCGCTGCCGGAATTGACTTCATCGGCCACCTTTTTATCGGGAAACAGGAGAGAAACGAAGGTGAGAAGTAAGATTTGGTAGTTTTTCTCATCGGAGAAATCGTAATAGGACAAAGAGGAGAGAAGGCGCGTCAAGGCGCGTTCTAACTCTTCTTCCTCCCCCGTCAGAAAGCACTTTCGGAGGGCGTAGAAATCCGAGGCGCTTTGCGAGGGGATGTATTTTTCCTCGATGTCGCCTTGAAGCGCTTGCCTCACCTCCTCATTCGGGATGAGCAAGGCGTATTTGCCCGGCGACACTTCGCATTTGGCGGTCAGATACCCCGAAAAATAGAGCAGAGAGAGGAAGACGGAGGGATCCTTCGTCAAATCGGGGTAGCGAATCCCCGAAGAGAGGGGGACGACCACTTCTTCCTTGGCAAAAAGCCTCCCTAGCAAGGGAGTTACCTCCGTCTCGGGGAAATGAGCGAGCAGGGGGTTCTCGCCGGTGTCCACCCAATAGGGGTATAGATCCCTTTGCTGGATGTAATTGAAAACCGACCAAGGGTTGAACACCATTTCGTCGCCAAAGCGGTAGCCATCGTAATAAGCCTTGAGCGTCTCGTAGCAATCGGACAAGCGATAATCCGCGAGCAGTTTTTTCGTCTCCTCTTCCGTGAAGCCGAAGCGGTTGCTCCGCGTGCGGAGAGGATTGTCCACGACCAGATTGTTCAAACCAGAAAATAGCGATTCCTTCGCGATTTGGAGCACCCCCGTGAGGATGCCATAACGAAGGCTGTCGTTGCCTTTGAAGGCTTGGGAAAAGAAAGAGCGGAAGAAGGGGATGGCCTCTTCGTAATACCCCTTCGCGTAGGCGCGGTTTAACGGAGCATCATATTCGTCCACCAGGAGGACGACTGCCTTGCCTCCTCTTGCCTTAGAAACGTAACGGGAAAGCGAGAAAAGCGAGGAGCAAAGGGCAGGAACGTCTTCCGTTTTGCTGATGAACTGCCGGCAAGAAAGCCTTTCGTGTTCGTTTAGCGATTCCCCATCGAGTTCGGGAAAGCTTTGATAAAGAAGGCTCATCTGCTCCTTGAGATGGGCGATCATCTCTTCATAGTTCCTCCCGTCCACCGAAGCGAGGTTCAGCCGGATGACGGGGGAGGAATTTAGCTCTCCCTTGGCTTCTGGATGTTCTTGGAAGAGTTCTGTGCCCTCGAAAAGAGAAGCGCTGTCGACGGTTTCGTCGAAGAACTCCTTCACCATCGAAAGGGCGAGGGACTTCCCAAATCGGCGCGGACGGGTATACAAAAAGGCGGTTCCCTGTGGACGCGAAAGGATGTCATCGAGGAGCAACGTCTTGTCGATGTAGTAGCATTCCGTCCTCACCAAACGGAAGTTCTCTATGCCAATGGGCAGCTTTTTCATCGGATATCCCTCCTGATTCGCCTTTATTTTACTATAAGTTACCAACGATTACCATTCATTACCAACGATTACCAAAAACTACCAAGTCAGACTAAGAAACCAGATGGCGCCGGGGCAAAGGAGGCGCTTCGGGGATGGCGGAGGCAAGGGATATCCGCCCCTCCCTGGGGAAGGCGGGTTCACGGTAAGCGCGATTCGCCCCTTTTCTCTTAACAATCTGCCTTGAAGTATATTCATCGCTTTCTATAATCGGCCTCATGGCATCATCCCGATTTGCTATTTTCCCCTTCGCCTTATTGGCCTTATCCGCCTGCGGCAGCTCCCCTTCCCATCCCGTTTCTTCGGAGCCCGCCCCCGGGGAAAGGCCGATTGACTTCTTCCTTGCTTCCTTAAAGGAGGACAACGCGACCATCGTCAAGGACGACGGCGGGGTTTCTTATTACTATGGCGAGGCCACGATGGAATATGGCCCCGAGGGAAAACAAGAGGGCTATCTCACCAACGGGGGTGCCGGAATCTACGACTTCACCTTCCGGGAAGACGGCAGCATCGCCCTCGGCCAGTTTTATAGCGACGGCACCTTCCTCCAAGACGGCGTGAACCTCCGCCTCCTCTCCGGTTTTTCGGGGGATGAGGTCGCCTTCAGCAAAAGCAAAGAGGAAAAGGGGACGTATGACGTCTTCCTTTCTTCCTTATTGGCCCGCTATCTCTATCAATTCTCCGATTGGATGGGCACCCACTTCACCGAGCTCACCTCGCTTACGATGGCGTTAGGGAAGAAAAACGATTCTTTATCCGTCCATTACGTCTATCAAGATTCCTTCACCGAGGAAAACGTGGAACGCTCCTAGGCGATCCAAGACGTGGGGCGGACGAAAAAACGAAGCCGTCTCCTCTTTCTTGGCGAATCCCGCCGGCGCGCTTCCACGCACCTCCTTCACGGAGAGGTTCCTCTCCGGCGAAGATTCCTTATTCGATGAGGGGCGGGGCAGCATCCCCTTCCCCAAGGACGCCACGGCGAAGTTCCGCGACGATGGGGAATCAAACGCGGCGATCTCGGAGGAGATCCTCTCCCTCGGCTTCACCGACGAGACGGAAAACGATTACCGTTCTTCCTACGCCTCTCAGCTCTTGGAGGCCGGCTTCTCCTATCCTTTGGACGAAGAGGGGAAGACCATCACCTACACCGAGCAAGACCCCAGCTGGAAGATGGAGAAAATCGCCAAGGCCCAAAAGGACTATCTTCAGCAAAGCGATTGCTCCGTTTTGATGCAATACGACGAGGACACCCATCAGATTTACGTCGGCTTCACCTTCTGGAATAAGGACCTCGAAAGCGCCGGCCTCACTTATCCCAACGCCCTACTAGGGGCTTGGAACCAAGAGCATGGGGATCAAGCCACCCCCTTCTTCCCCTTCCCTGCCTCGGAGCACCTCGTGGCCACCTTGATCGAGGGGGACCTCCTCCACGAGCATTATGGCTTCTTCCACCTCGCCTTCGATTCGCTCGAGGGGGCAAGGGCTTATTACGACTCCTACGCGGCGGCCGCCGAAGAAGCCTCTTGGAAGAAAGGGACGAGCGCCATCGAAGAAGACGCCTCCTCGACTTCCAGCGTGAACGATGGCAACTACTTCTATTTTTACGGCCCCCAAGACAAAACCATCCTGATGTATGGCCTCTATAGCGATAGCAATGGCCATGCGATCATCGCCTTTAGCTTCGACGTGGGGAGGGTGGCCAACTCCACCCTCCGTAACGAAGGGTTGACCCGTTGACGGTTCGTTGATCGACAAAAAAGGGCAAAAGCCCAGAAAGGAAAACTCTATGAACCGGAAATCCTTATTCGTCTTGCTGTCCACGGCCGCGTTGCTCGCCGCCTGCGGGGGAGGGAAGAATCCTTCTTCCTCCTCTTCTTCGCCAATCCCGGCCGCCTCTTCCACCTTGGCGCCCACCGAAGAAAAGATCTTGCTGCGGGAAAACGACGCCTTAAGCCAAGTCACCTTCTACGACTCCTTCGACGAGGCGACCTCCACCTTGGGCAAGGCCATCACGGCCTGGGGGGATGCCGACGAAATCTTTATGACGGCCAGCGTAAAGGATGGCCACAAGATCAAGCCCTTCGACGCCGTATCTTCCATAAAGGGGACGATCAGCAGCAATGGCGGCGCCTTCGCCACAACCTCGGACGGGGTCAAAGTCTACCGCCTATCGGCCGCCGACGGGGCGAGCCTGGATAAGACGGACACCATCATCGTCAACGTGCGCCAAATCCGCGCGGTGACGGGCGAAAGCATCGAAAACGCCACCCTAACTGTCTCGACCGAAAACCCCATCGAAGAGGACCAGGTCGACTTCACCCTTACCCCGGCGGATGGCTATGCCGTCTCCTCGGTGAGCGCCGCCGGAAAAACCTCGGGAACCGCGGTTGAGGTCACCCGCGGCGAAGGCGACTTCAAGGATCACTATTCCTTCCTCATGATCGATGAGGACGTGGTGATTCGCGCGGTCGTCTCAGCCGTCCAAGGCGTCAGCCTAACCGCCTCGCAGCCCGTCTCTTATATCTACGATTTCTCCTTAACGGGCGAAACGAGCGGAACCGTCCTAAATAGCAATGGGGCAAGCGCCTCCTTCGCCAGCGGGGAAAACGTCTCCGTCTTGGCCTACGTGAACGCCTTCGATAAGGGCATCAAGGCCAAATTGGGCGATGCGGACGTGGAACTGAACTGGGATGCCAGCCAAGGCTGCTACGCCGGTTCCTTCCTCGCCCCGAGCGAAGCCTCCACCTTCTCCTTCGCTGAAGGGGATGCGCAGGAAGCGCGCACCATCACGGTGAACTTCAACGAAGTCACCGGCGTCATCGTCTCTTATCGGGAAGACGTCGAGGACAGCGACACCGAAACCGAGGAGGCCCCGACCCTTTATGACCACCAGGGCATCTACCTCGGCCTAAGCGGAACCCTTCCGGAAGGGAAGGCCTTCTTGGTGGAGATGAAATACGAAGGGGATGACGAATACAGCGAGCTGACCGCCGAAGAGGACCACGCGCGCTTCTATTACATCGCCGTGGAGGGCAACGTCATCGTCCGCGTCTCCTACCAAGACGCCTAAGGCATTCGATAGGGCCGATGGGGCGGGGAAACCCGCCCTTTTTCGCTACAATGCCCGGGGATAGAGGCGGTAATAAAAAACAGCCGCCTTTTGGAAGCGGCTGCTTTCCCCGATTCGTGGAAAATAGGGGATACGTGATGCGGTTTTCTTCCCTTAGAAGATGTTCTTCCCCTTCTTGATGAAGGGAAGGAGGATCAGCCAAATCAAAGGGAAGCAAAGGGACGTGCAGCACATGAGGATGCTGCCGACGACGCCCCAGGCGGTGCTATCGGCTTCCTCCACCGGCGGGAACGCCGCGGCCCCCATGATGACGAGGATGAGGGAGACGATGCTGCTGATGAGGGAGAAGATGAGGAAGAGGCGGATTTTGTTTAGCCTCTGGTTGAACCAGGCGAGGTCGTTCTCGTTATTTTCCCCGGCGGATAAAGAAGCCAATACCTTCTTCGCCGCGTTTGAAGCCTTGAGGAAGAAGGCGATGTAAAGCCCCAAGGAAAGCCCAGTGAAGACGATTCCAAAGAGCACCAAGTTAACGAACGTCCATTTGGAATCCGCGTCGTCTTTCGTGAGGAAGCTCATGAGACTCCAAGTTTGGTCTTTGACGATGGTGGTGGGCGATTCGACCCGATATAGCGGGGCGAAGAGCAAGATGAACATGCCGATTACAAGCAAGACCATGCCGATTATGGTGAGGATGTTGACGGGGCTGGAACGCCGCGCCGAGAAGCATTTCTGGATCGCGCCGTACTCGCCCGTGAGGGGGGCTTCCTTCGCCGGCTGGGGGTTACTTTGAATTGCCTCGTCGGCCGCTTCCTGCGGCTTGGCCTCTTCGCCGCTGATCAGCTCTTCCATGCTGATGCCGAAGAGGGAGGCGATGCGGCGGGAATTCTCCAAATCCGGGACGGAGACGTCGCCCTCCCATTTCGCGATGGCTTGCCTTGAGACGCCGAGGGATTCCGCCATCTGATCCTGCGTCAGCGACTTGGCTTTTCTTAATGAAGCAATGCGTTGTCCTAAAGTCATGATTTTTCTTCTCCTTTTCGTGCGTTCGCAACTTCGGTTACATTTTGCGGGCCGCGGAAGTTTGGGGACAAGCAACTGGCGTATACCTTTTGTCTACTATTGTTTCCATTTTGTAGAAAGGAGGGGATAATCGGGTCTTTTTGCGGTTGCTTTTTGAATTTTCTCTTGTTTTGCCGCCTCCCTTCCTCAAACGAGGAGAAGGGGGAGCAAGAAGCGGTAAATCATTATTGCCCTCTCTTCGATATCTTGTCTAATGGGGGTTTCTTTGAAGCGAAAAAAGAGGATACCCCAAGAGGAATACATTCTCGGGCGGACAAGAGCCCTGCCCCATTTTCGGGGATGACTTATAATCAAGATAATCCTATTTCCAACGAAGCCTTTTCCATCCTGAGTGAAGGCCGATTAGAGGAAAGAAAGGGCGGGGCTATTTCCTTTCGAGGAAAAACGCGATGGGGATATGGCGATAGAAAGCAAAATCATCATTTCGATTCACCCTGAGTATGTCGAGCGCATCATTGCGGGGGACAAAAAATTTGAATATCGCACAAGGGTGGCTAGTAAGGGTGTCTCCTCCCTTCTTATTTATGAAACTTCTCCGGTAAAACGAGTGGTGGGGGAGGCAGAGATTTTAGAGGTTTTGTCGATGCCTCCCGCCGAGCTTTGGGAAGAGACGAAAGAGCATTCCGGAATCAGCAAAGCCTTCTTCGACTCTTATTTCGCCGGCCGCAAGATCGCGTATGCCTATAGGCTCGGGAGGGTAAAGGTGTTCAAGGATCCTCAGCCTTTGTCTTGCTATGGATTAAGCGGGGCTCCGCAGTCCTTCGCTTACGTTTCCATCGCCCGCTAGCTCGACGCGCTTTGGCGGCGCTTCCTTTTCGTAACGATGGATGCACCCCAAATCCTGGACAACCGAAAAGGGGGTCATCTCATCGGGTGACCCCCCTTTTATTCGCCGCTTTATTTTAGGCCAAGCAAAGAGAGGGCTTCGCTGCTGGTTTCGACGGCCTCTTTTTCCGCGTTTCCATTAATAGGACGAACAAACATCAGGACGGTAAGGACAACGAGAGGGATCAGGGCGATGATGGTGTTGCGGGCCATCCGGAACTTCTCCTTCCGCCAGCTTTTAACCGTCATCTCTTTGACCTTCGGGACCGCAAGAATGTTGAGAACGACGACCGAAGTGAAATAGATGAAGTAGAAGTTGAGGAAGAAGAGATAGAAGGCTTGGCCCATCATGACCCAGCGGCTATTGGCTAAGGCATAGCCGACGACGCAGAGGGGAGGCATGATGGCGGTCGCGATGGCAACGCCGGGGATGACGTTGTTGTATTCGCCCTTCCTCGTCTGCCCGATGATTCCGGCGATGCCGCCGAAGACGGCGATCAAAACGTCGTACCAGCTTGGGTTGGTCCTTGCCAAAATCTGCTCGGTCGGCTCCTTGATCGGGCTGGCTAAGAAATAAAGGCAGGAGACGATGATGGAAATCAGCACCTGGAGAATGAAGCCGGCCGTCCCTTTGCGGAAGATATGGATATCGGCGCTGGCGGTCCCATAAGCCATCATGAGAATGCGGTTCATGAGAGGAGAGATGAGCATCGCGCCGATGACGACGGCGATGGAATTGGTGTTGAGGCCGACCGAGGCGATGATGATCGCGCACCCCATGATGACCATGTTCGTGCCGGTGAACTTTGCGCCGGAGAGGATTCTCTCTTTGATTTCGGCGTGAGTGGCGGTGTCGTCGACGATGGAGAAGAGGTGGCGGAAGAAATAACGCACGCGGTCATACCAATGGGCGGATTTTTTCTCCCGTTCCAAAATATAGGCATCGGCAGCATCGATGCTGGTGTCGTCGTTGACTTTTTCTTCCTCGGCAGCCGCCGCTTGGGCATCCCTTTCTTTTTCTTCCTGAGGGTCCATACCAATTGCCTCTCTCTTCGGCAAAAAATTTTATATACCCTCTCTGGTTAGGGAAAAGAAAAATTTTCCGTATTTTTAGTTCGATGAGGAACGCTTTTCGGCGGCCAACTGGTTTTTTGGCTTAGCCCCAGAAACAAAAAGAGATGCTATGAGGCACGATGGGAAAGCAAAATCACATCAATCACGTCCACGTTGAGGAGAATATTTCTAAGGTTCGGCTGCGAGGTTGGAGCCGATTTTTAGGCAGGAACGAAATCACGGCAAGCGACGGACGCAACGGGCCGTTTGGCCTTTTTATCAAGGAAAAGAAAATAAATGATAGGATAAATGATACGATAAATGATAGGAAAAACGACCTGGATGCCGTTATCACTACTACCTTAAAAGACAATAAATACGTCACGATTCCCCAGGTCGCGGAAAAAGTGGGGAAATCGGTGCCTACGATCAACCGCCATCTAAGCAAGATGGAGAAGAAAGGCGCGATATCCAGGGTCGGCTCAAAAAAGGCGGGCTATTGGAAGGTGAATGAATAGTTTCATTTTTTCCTCGCCAAACCCTGCACGGTCGCCTTCCGTCACCGAATTAGGCTATTTTCGTCTAAAAGAAAGTCCAATAAGCCCATGATTAGATACCCATCTTCGCTATAACGGGCTTTCACCGGGCGCCTGACGAGGATGATTTTTTTGAAAGAATCATCGATTTTGGCAAGGGATCTCGTTTCCTGAGCCCATTTCTCCTCGTTGGGTATGTCGTAGGCGGATTGGATGTAATACCTTTGGCTTCCTAGATTGGCCACGAAGTCGATTTCGTAATACGTCCTCACTGTCTTTCCTCGTTCGTTCGTCTTCGATTCGACGACGCCGACATCCACGTTGAAGCCGCGGTAGCGAAGCTCGTTGTAGATGATGTTCTCCATGAGGTGGGTCGGTTCGACTTGGCGGAATCCTAGGCGGGCGTTCCGCACCCCGACGTCCTCGAAATAAAGTTTGAAGGGGGTGTCGATGTAATTTTTGCCCTTCACGTCATAACGAAGCGCTTTGGAGATTAGGAACGATTCGATGAAGTACTGGATGTAATTGGTGATGGTTTGGCGAGAGATACTGACGTTTTCTTTGCTCTTAAAGGTAGCCGCCAGCTTGCTGGGGTTCGTCAAGGTGGAAATCCCGGAGGCTAAAACATCAAGAAGTTCGCCCACGCTGGAATCGGATTTTAGGTCATGGCGTTCCACGATGTCTTTTAAATAGGTTTTCTCAGCCTGGACCGTGAGGTATTTCGTCTTTTGCTCATCCGTCCCCATCAGGCATAACGGCGGCAGCCCGCCGTATAAGGAATATTCTTCGTAGGCCCGTTCGTCATCGCCCGGATAAACTTGCCGAAACTCCTTAAAGGAGAGGGGATAGACGTGTATTTCATCTCCCCTTCCCTCGAATTCGGTGATGACGTCGCTCGATAGGAATTTGGAGTTGGACCCGGTGACGTAGAGGTCTAAGTTTCTTTTCCTGAGGTAGCCGTTAAGGACGCTTTCAAAGGAGCCAAGATTCTGCACCTCGTCGAGAAGAAGGTAATAATCGTGATCATCAACAATCCTCTCATTCACGTAAGACATGAATTTTCGGGGGTCGACTTTTCTTTTCTCTTTCTCCAGTTCGAGCAGATCCTCGCCGATTCGGGTTAAGTAATCGGCCGAATCAAAGGCGAAGCGGATGATGTGGTCTTCGGGGACTCCGGATTCTTTCAAGTAATCGTAGAAAATCTCGTTCATCAAATAGGACTTCCCGCTTCTTCTCATCCCCGTGATGATCTTGATTAAGCCGTTATGCATCCTGGCCTTTAGGTCGTTCAGATATTTTTCTCTTTCGATTCTCACAAGAAGCCCCCTGCATTCAATCTTTCCCTTTAATTATGGCACTTTTTGTAACGTAATCCTATTTTCTACTTACTTTTTTTGCCATTTGTGGCACTTTTTGCAATGTAACTTCTCGTTCTACTTACTTTTTTTGCCATTTGTGGCACTTTTTGTCACTAACGTAAACTTTTCGAAGATCGGTGATGCATCGGCCCTTCAACGCCGAATCAAGAAGCGGGGGAGAGCGGACGACTGAGCCGCTTCTTTTCGCTTACCGCGCGAATGGGAAAACGATTGAAATCCTTTAGTTAAATAGCCAAAGTCGTTGTTTTTAATAACTTTGGCTAGTTATCCACGGGATTTCGCGTAAAATGGAATCGTAGGGGAACGGCTTATGAAAGAGCAAGACTATTACGTCCGCGAAAACTATCTGAAGGCGATTCGGCCTTTTTACGCCACCGATCTTATTAAGGTTTTGACCGGGATTCGTCGATGCGGGAAGTCCAGCCTCCTTCACATGATCGCCCAAGAGCTCCTTCGCTCTGGAGTAAAAGAGGAAAACCTGGCTTTCGTCGATTTAGACCGAAGGCCTTATCTTTCGATTCGGACCCCCGAACAGCTTGATTACGCCATCGAAGCAAAGTTCAAAGGCGTTGCCGGAGAAAAATACCTCTTCATCGATGAGATACAGAATGTGAAGGGTTTTGAGACGGTGGTCAACGCTTATCGGGAAGAAGGGGACTACTCGATTTTCCTCACCGGCTCAAACAGCTATCTTCTTTCGGGCGAGTTGATGACGAAACTCACCGGCCGTTATTTGGAATTCGAGATTCTTCCTCTATCTTTTCAAGAATATCTTGGGATGAAGGAGCATTTCCATAAGTCCCTTAAAAGTAGCGACGACGATAATTTCATGGACTACATCCAAGAGGGCGGATTTCCCTACGCCGTCTTCCTAGATTCTCCGGAAGCCAAGCAAAAATACACGGAAGAAACCATCCGCGAAATCTTCGAAAAGGACATTCGCCGAAATAAAAAGATAAGGAAAAAGGCGGTTTTTGAGAAAATTCAGGACTACATCATCAATAACTTTGGGTCCACGACCTCCCTCACCGCCCTCTCCCGTTATCTAGACCGCGTCTGCCACATGCCAGTGCGTAAAGAGACCATCTATTCCTACCTGGCGGTTTTGGAAAACGCCAAGATCATCTCGAAGTGCTCCCGCTTCGACCTCAAGAGCAAGACTTCGCTACGGGGAGAGGAAAAATACTATCTGACCGACCTCAGCATCTATTTCGCGCGAAACGTCGATAACCGCATCAACTATGGCCCGGTATTGGAGAACCTCGTCTACAACTATTGCCGCAGCCGAGGCATCCATCCCAGCATCGGGAAAATCGGGAACACCGAAATCGATTTCATCTTGAGGAACCCAGACCGCTCCTACGCTTACATCCAGGTGGCAAGGACGATTGCCGCTGGAACAGAGAACGAAAAGGGAATTCCGGAAACCGAGGAGCGTGAGTACCGCCCCCTTGAAGCGATTCGGGACAACTACCCGAAATACGTTTTGACGATGGATCATCTTTTGCAAAGGCGGAACGGCATCCATCACGAGAACATCGTCGCGTTCCTAAAAGAAGAAAAATTCTTTTCATAACTAGCCAAAGCTTGAATTTTTTGTAATTTTGGCTAGTTATCAGGCCGCCTTCAAAGCTTTGTCCTAGAAAAGATTTAAGCATAGGAGAGCGGCGGCGCCGCAAAACCTTTTTCGTTTGCCCTAATCCTTCAAACAACCAATCGGAACCACGAAAACGCCGTCTTTCCTTGGATAGGCATATTCTCCAACGCCAGTTAAAACCATTAAGAAAGAAGGATTCTTCATCTTGCTGGTATCGAGTTTATCCTTTAAAGCCAATAGGCTCTTTGCCCCTTTTTCGATTTGAGTGCTTCCCCCGAGATTGATTTCGATTAGCCCATAATTTCCGTTTCTAAGTTGAATTATGGCGTCGCATTCTCGTCCGGTTTTGTCGCGATAGTGGTAGAGCTTTCCGCCCAGGGCGTCCGCATATACCCTTAAGTCTCGGACGCAAAGATCCTCAAAGAGAAGGTCGAAGGTCTCTATGTCCTTAAACAGATCAGCTGGCACAACGCCTAGGGAGGCCGCTGCAATCGAGGGATCGACAAAATAACGGGCGTCAGCCGTGCGAATGGCCGTGTTAGAACGGAGGTTCGGGCTCCACGCGGGGGCATCCTCCACCACGAAGATTTTTCTCAGGGCGTTTAAATAAGAAGCGACGGTTTCATCGTCCATCGCCTTTTTCGCGTGCGCGGATGCGTTTTTGGCTAAGACGGTGTTGGGAGTTTGCCTCCCTTGGCTTCGGGCGTAGGAGCGCATGAGCCTCTTTACCTTTTCTGCGTTCTTTTGCACGCCGTCGGCTCGGAGGATGCCAGAACGAATGATCTCGCTGTAATAATCTCTCGCCTGTTTTAAGGCGGTTTCGTCTTTCGCGCCGATGGCCTTTGGCCAGCCGCCACGGCAGAGGACAAAGGCGAGCCGTTCGAAACTAAGAAAGGAGCGTCCGATTGGCCTATCGTTTCCTTCGAAGAGCTCCTTTAGGCTAATTTCTCCGGTGGATTCTCCCGATTCATAAAGGCTCATTGGTCGCATGACGAGCCGAGTAAAACGTCCGGTTCCAGAATGGGTGATTTCTTTCATATCCGCAGGAACGGCGGAGCCGGTGAGAATGAATTGCCCCATTCCATCACGATGATCTACCTCAAAACGGATTGCGTCCCAAAGCTTGGAGGCCAACTGCCATTCGTCGATCAGGCGAGGTGTTCCCCCCTCCAAAAGAAGCTGAGGGCTTATTTCGGCCATTGTGAGGTTTTGCTCTTTGTTTCTCGGGTCGTCTAAACAAAGGACGCTGGAAGCCACTTGTTCTGCCGTGGTTGTTTTGCCGCACCATTTTGGGCCCTCGATTACAACGGCGCCTGTTGCTTCTAACTTTTTTCTCAAGACTGCGTCGGCGATTCTTGATTTATATTCTTTCACAGCGGTTCCTTTGCCTTTTCTGTTTAAACCATATCGATTCTAAGCAGAAAAGCAAAAAATTTTCGGAGATTTGGCTAAATTTTATTCGGAAGATTGGACGATAATTTTTACGGAAAATCCATGTTTCTATTACCGAAAAATGAAAAATTTTAAAAAATGGGAATAGATTGCGTCTACGGAGGCTGAAACACGGAAGGCGAAAGCAGTCGGTATGGAAGAATACTGGCAAAAAAGGAAATCGGTTCCTCTGAGGGAAGAAAGGGAAAGGGGATTAATTTGTTTTGCCGTGATAATGGCGCTTGAAAGCAAAAAAGACGCCATTCAAGCAAAGCGATTGACGCCTCCCCTAAGCCCCCTTATCATTCTGTTGTAGCCGAATCTGCTACAACGAAAGGAGCGGAATGCATTTCTCCAGCCGATTGACCCTCGCCTCCCACATCTTGCTGTACCTGGCGGAATACCAAGATAAGGAGAAGGTGACCTCGGAAGTGCTCTCCCATACCACGGGGGCCAACGCGGTCAACGTGCGGAAAACCCTCTGCCTCTTAAAGAAGGCGGGCCTCATCGAAGTTCGCGCCGGCGTCGGGGGAACCCGCCTCAAGAAGGATCCCCAAGACATCACCCTCGCCGACATCTTCGATGCCGTCGAGGATCGGGAAGAGCAAATCTTCCCGATGCACGCTAACCCCAACCAAAACTGCCCCGTCGGTAGGGCCATCTCCGGCGTCATGTCCTCCCGAATCAAGATTCTGGAAGAGGCGATGCATCAAAAGATGGAGGGCATGACCCTCAAAGCGATGCAAGAGGACATGCACCGAGGGATGAAGCAAGAGAAAAACATTCGCCCTTAGATAGGAGGAAGAAACGATGGATCAGAAAGAATCCAGGGAAAAGGTATGCGACTTCTTGAAGAAGGCCGGCACCTATTACCTCGCGACCGTGGAGGGGGATCAACCTCACGTCCGCCCCTTCGGGACGGCGCACCTTTTCGAGGATAAGCTCTACCTGCAAACGAGCAAAGGCAAGGCCGTCTACCATCAAATCATGGCCAATGGCAAGGTCGAGGTATGCGCCATGCACCAGGGGGAATGGATCCGCGTCGTGGGGAACCTCGTCTTGGACCAGCGCCAAGAGGCCGAGGAATCGATGCTTAGCGCCTATCCGGAGCTCCGCCGAATGTACACGAGCGGCGAAAAAGGCAATACGGCGGTCTTCTATTTCGAGCACGCCCAGGCAACGATTTATTCCTTCACCCACGAGCCGGAAGTGCTCACTTTCTAAGGAGAGAAACGAATGACTCTAAAAGAGCGGCTTAACGGCAAGAAGATGGACGTCGACTACGAGACGGGCTATCACTTCCAAATCGAGATTTTAGAAGACAATAAGCTACGTTGGCACGCCCTTTCCAAAGAGGCGGAAGGCGCCCCCGAGGAAGAGGAGGAACCCTTCTCTTCGATGGAGCTCTCCGACGGCGTCTATTTCCTAAACTGGATCGAGGAATCGGGCCTGGTGGTCTCTCAGATCGATGACTTCAACCGTGGCAAGGTATTCGCCTACATGAGCTGGCCCGACGAAAAGGGACGAGGCAAGCGCGCCGAACTCCTCCATAAAGGCACCTTGACGGTGACCGATTAAAGGCGAGGGACAGCACGATATGAGCAAAATGCCCGTTATCTTCTCCGGCCATGGCAGCCCCATGATCGCCTTGGAGCATAGCGAAATCACCAAAGCCATGGAGGCCGTCGGAAAAGAAGTGGTGGAGAAGTATGGAAAGCCCAAGGCGATCCTTGCCATCTCCGCCCACTGGTACACGAGGGGAACCTACGTTCAAAGCGCCCCTCGCCCCAAGCAAATCTACGACATGTACGGCTTCCCCGCGGCCTTATACCGCGTCAAATACCCCGTAAGCGGGGATCAGGAGCTGACCCAGCGCGTCCTCTCCCTCTTGGGGGATAAGGCATCCGTGGACGATAGCTGGGGCATCGACCACGGCAGCTGGTCGGTCCTCGTCCACATGTTTCCTAAGGCGGATCTCCCCGTCGTCCAGCTTTCCGTGGACGCGACATTGACGGGGGAGGAATGCTATGAACTGGGGAAGAAACTCTCTGTCCTTCGCGAAGAAGGCTACCTCATCTTCGCCAGCGGCAACCTCGTCCATAACCTCTACCAGGTGGAATGGGACAACCCCGACGGCACCAAGATGACCCGCGCCTTCAACGACTACATCGTCCAGGCGGTCATTAACGGCTCCCTCGATAAAGCCATCCATTACGAGAAGGCCCCCTCTTCCTCCTACGCCGTCCCGACGCCGGATCACTATCTGCCCTTCCTCTACGCCCTCGGCGCAGCCCAAGGGGACAAGGTCAAGGCGTTCAATAACGTCTCCAACCTTGGCTCCATCGCCATGACGGGCTTCCTTTGGGGCGATAAACAATAAGGATAACGGCAGGCTAGAGCCCTCTAGCCTGCTTTTTCTTTTATCACATCGTTTGCTTTTCCTTCCCCGCCCCGTTACCTTACTTCCGGAGGAAAAGAGCAATGAATTCTTATTTCAAACTCGATGAGAAGGTGGCGGACGTCCTCGAACGTTACCCCTTCTTAGTCGACGTCATGGTGGAGCAGGGCTTCGCCCACCCGAAGGATCCCATGATGCGGAAGACGGCGGCGAAGCACATCAGCTTGCAAGAAGCCTTCCATCATCATGAGAAAGACGAGGCCGAGATGGAGAAGATCTTGGTCGAGGCCATCGAAGCCCACCAGAAGTAAAAGAAAAGGCTGGCGGAACTTCCTCCGTCAGCCTTTTTCTTACACTTAGAGCCGAGGAAATGATCTCCTCCCTGGAAAGAATCCTTCCTTAGGGTAATATCCCTTCCTGGATTCCCGGAGAGAGGCCATGGCCTCGGCTTT
>Ga0256406_1003332_pt1 | contig 20128 bp, 16 predicted proteins | sample RumenRJG_03DNA_FD_185986 | JGI IMG/M metagenome (GOLD analysis project Ga0256406, IMG submission 185986) | Bovine rumen microbial communities from Lethbridge, Alberta, Canada - RJG_03 | ecosystem: Host-associated > Mammals > Digestive system > Stomach > Rumen | place: Canada: Alberta | collected... | reverse complement strand
GACCGATGTAAGTCATCTTCTCGAAGCTCAAGTAAGGCATGCCTGTCGCGCGCGGATTCAGCGGTGCATACTTTTCCTTCGCGATGATTGCAGCCGTTTCGCGACCCGTTTTCATGTCGGGGGCTTCTGCCTTTTCACCCTTCGCTTCGCCTTCGGCTTTCCACACGGAATCTTCGGGGAAGGGGCGCAGCTTGATGTTGATGAAGGCTTGTTTGCGATCGCTCGAAATCAGCTTCTTCGCCAGTTCCGGCTTGTTGGCCAGGCGCTTCTCGATTTCAGCGAGGCCCGCTTCGTCTGTCGGGATTTCTTCGGGCACAATCTGCGTGATTTCCATGCCCTCTTCGGTGCCAAGCATGTATTCCAAATCGACAATCGAAGTCGCTTTGCCGTCGGAATACGAGAGGCTATCGCGCAGTTCGTTCGAAAGCTCGCGCAAAACCTTCAGGTTGTCCGGCGTCAAGATGGAATGGTCGCTCTCGACCAACACGCCCACGAAGTAGTCGTTACCGAAAGTTTCCTTGAACTTGTCCGTTTCGACAAGCATCGGGTCGCCCTCGATAAAGTAGCTGTCCCACGAGGCCTCGACGTAGATTTTTTTCATGCCCACGACCGAAACCGCAAGCAAAACGACAAACGCCACCAGCATAATGGCGCGGTGATTGAGCAAAAATTCGCCAAAACGGCCGAACCGCTCGTTGATTCTTTCAATGTTAATCTTTGGAAGGCTCATTGTATCCTCTTTTTTTGCGGAGCAAAAAGTAGAGAGATGAACCTAAAATTTCTACTCCAAATGGTTTTGTGCAAAACCGAACGGACAATTGTAAAAAGAAATAAATATTTCGAAAAATTGGTGCAGAGGGGCCAAAAAAAGCGTGTATAGTATAGACAAGGACCAAGTTCTTGTCGCCTTGCGGGGGAGCCCGTTTGGCCACCTTCAAATAAGGACACGCTAATGTCTGAAAATGAAAATATTGAAAGAAAATCTTCCTTAATCCCCAATTTCCCGCACGACCCTTATGTTCGCTCGGTGCTGAAGGATCCTGCTCGCACGGCAGAACTTCTTCGCCTTGCGTCCAGAAAAAACAATAATCTTGCCCAGTTCCTTGCAACGGTGAATCTTGATACGCTGCAAGAGATTTCTGGGGCGTTCAGCGATACTGTTACCCACGGCGATAGCGACTTGGCTTTTACCGTAAAGATTGCAAGCGACGAGCCCAAGCAGGCAGAACTTCTCGTGGGTGTCATCGAGGAGCACAAGAGCTATCCCGAAGTGGGAATCATTCCGCAGTTGGTTAAGTACTGGTTCCAGATTATGGTCCGTAACCAGAAGAACATCCCGACAATCGCCATTGTCCTTTACAACGGAAAGGATCCCTGGCGCATTGAAAAGGAGACGATGTTCCCGAACTACCCCGAATACTACCACAAGATTGGATTGCCGTTCCTGTTGGAACTCATTGACGTGAGCGACATCTTCGAGGACGAGGAAATCCCGCAGATCTCGCCCAAGATTGCACTTGCGCTGGTTGCATTGAAGTATGTTTTTAACGGGGAAAAACTCAAAAAGCACCTGAAGGCTGCCATCGCTGGGCTCAATTCGCTTCCCCGCGACGAGGCTGAAGACCTTTTGTCTCAAACATTTGTATATTTAAAGAAGTGGTTCAACGGCGATGCCAAGGAGCAGTTTAAAATGGATTTTAAGAAATGCAGCGAAGTTTACGGCTACAAGTCCATCGCCGAAGTCGAAGAAGAAGAATCGAACAATCGGGTTTGTGATTTTGCTCAAGCTTTGATTGACGCCGGAAAAATTACTGCTGACGAAGCCGCTCAATATTCCAATCTTTCTAGAGATCGATTCAAAGAAAAAGTTTAGCCTGTATTCTCAAACTGGTCCATATGGGTCAGTTTTTGCGTTTTTCCCAATCTATTTTGGGGCGTTCCCCGGCTCGCCGGGTCGGGTGCTGCTCGCCTTCGGCTCATCGAGCCGCTACGCGTCTCGCCACATTCATGCGACGCCCCCTAACGCAAATCTCTAAACTGTCGCAAATTTCGCGATAGTTGTCAAGAAATCCTTGACAACTGCTTTACGAAGGGGTAATATGCAAAATTTGCATATTACTAGGCTCATTTTTATTTAAATTGTTATTGACATAGCTTGTGGCGTAAAAACCGCAGGCGCGAGTTTAACGTAGAGTTAGCTCTTATTCCGTAGTCAGAAATCGGCAAAATTTCAAAAACCACAGGAATAAGGCGAACACTCACGTCCAGAAATGGGCGTGGGTCGTTTGTGCTTATTGTGGTATGGCTTTGCCGAGCCTCTGACTAGATAGGTGCATTCGACGCCACGCTTTTTTTGTGGCTTGATTGCACGACATAAGGGCTAAAGGAGCCCTTATGAGCCTGTTCGAAAGATTGCAAAAAGCCTCGTCCGAAGAAGATGTGAAGGCTGAATACATCAAGGCGCTGCACCTTAAGCAGGTTCAGCGAAACCTGATTGATATTCAGACGCGCGAAGTCTGGTTCGAAGCGAAATTTGGCTCCAAGAAGTCGCTCTACGAGATGTTTACGCAGTTGCTTTTCTACATCCACCGGGCACTCAAGGATGGCGAGCATATCCCTCCGTTCCTTTGCGTGGTCGATAGCGTCAAGGCCGCCATCATGAAGACAGATGTCGCGCTCCCGCTTTTGCAAGACAAGGACGTCCACATCAAGTGGGGCAAGTCCGCCAGCGACGTAACGCAGGATGCGCTAGATATTGTTTCGCAGTACATCGGCACGCATTTTGTGAGTTTCAATATCGAAACGCACGAGAAAGAATTTATCGACACATTGCGAAACGCCATAGAAAAAGGCGAAATCATCCGCACGCAAATTACGCCCGACAATCTCAAACAGGTTTTCGACAAGTGGGTCGAGATGGTCGGCAAGGAAATCGTGAATGCGGAACCTGAAAACTACGCCGAATTTTTCTATGCCGATGTGATGAGCGACGGCAAGGTCAGTACCCACGAACATTTGTCTGCAGAGTTGCTACACAAAGGCAATAAGCCGATATTCCTGTTGAACGGGAAAACTTACGAAATCGCGAGTATGGATGGTTACAGCCAGTTCTGGGCGATTTACGATAGGCCGCCCAAAGAGGAATTCCGCAGTTACTTGCTGGAACGCCGCGACAGCCTGATTCCCGTTGACGAACGGACTTTCAAGGGTGCCTACTACACTCCGCTCAATGTAGTTGACAAGGCTTACGACTTGCTAGAAAAGACGCTTGGCGCGAACTGGCAGAAGGATTACTATGTGTGGGATATGTGTTGTGGTGTCGGAAATCTCGAAGCCAAACATTCTAACCACCGTCATCTGTTCATGAGCACCCTCGATCAAGAAGACGTGAACATCATGAAGGCGGCGAAGATATGCGTATCCGCCGAGCGTTTTCAGTACGATTATTTGAACGACGACATTGCCGATGACGGGTCGATTGATTATAACCTTACAAATAAAATTCCACAGACTTTGCAGAATGTCCTTCGTGATGCAAATGAGGGAAAGAAGAAATTGTTGGTGCTGATAAATCCTCCGTATGCAGAAGCAACAAATGCAACCAACACGGCAAAGGGGGCAAATAAGAAAAATAAGACCGGCGTGGCAAAAACCAAATGGGCCGATGTCGGCATGGACGAATATGGCAAGGCAAGTAATGAACTTTTCTTGCAATTTGTATCGAGAATCGCAAAAGAAATTCCAAATGCCATGGTTGGTATGTTTAGCACACTAAAACATATCAACTCACAAGCCTATGAAACTTTCCGTACTGTATGGCAAGCTAAATACATGGGAGGTTTCGTAGTTCATTCCAAAGCATTTGACGGATTGAAAGGTGATTTTCCTATCGGCTTTCTCATCTGGAAAACTTCTAACGTCATTGCGAGCGAAGCGAAGCAATCCAAATACAAGTTCCCTTCAGAAATTTCATGCGAGGTTTTGGACAAAAATGCCAACGCTGTCGGAGAAAAGAAATTCTATAATACACAGGCAAAGGACTGTCTTTCTAATTGGATTCCTCGTCCGAAGTCAAATGATGAAATATGCGTGCCATTGACAAATGCTATTACGCCCCCATCTGGAGAACGTCGAGATCAACGAGGAACAAGGTGGAGCGAGAACGCAGTTGGTTATATGTGTACTGGCACTAACGACTTTCAAGATGCAAAATATGTTTATCTTTTGTCTTCTGGAGCTTCACGAGGGCATGGAATTTTTGTAAATGAGCAGAATCTTTGGCAATGTGCAGTTTTGTTTGCAATGGAAAAAGTGTTAGCTCCGACTTGGCTCAATGACCGCGACCAATTCCTTCAACCAAATTGCGAATTACCTGATGAATTTAAAAATGACTGTTTGATTTGGATGCTGTTCAATGGCTCGAATCTCACCGCCAGCGCAAACGATCTTGAATGGAACGGCAAAAAATGGAATATCGTCAATCATTTTATCCCCTTCACCGAAGAAGAAATCGGCGCAAGCGAACGCTTCGAAAGTGATTTCATGGTGCAATACATGCAGGGCAAAACCTTCAGCGCCGAAGCCCAAGCCGTCCTTGACGAAGGCCGCAAAATTTGGTCTGCTTACTTCAAGCAAACCTTCAATCACAAAATCCGCGAAGAATTGAAACTCAACCGTCCCGATGTCGGCTGGTATCAAATTCGCCAGGCTCTCAAAGTTCAAAACGAATCCGGCAACTCCGTTCCCGTCAGCTTCGCAACCTTTGAAGCCGCCTATAAAGCCTTATCTGAAAAACTCCGCCCACAAGTCTACGAATACGGCTTTTTGAAATGAAAATGTTATATATGACTGATGGGGCTATCAAGCAGGGCTCTTTATAAGCCTAGGATAAACTAAAAAAATGCAGTAAAACTTGTTCTCAGAGCTTTAAACGGGAGATTCCAACTTTGGACAGCGTTCAATTCTAGTGATGCGAAAATCAAGATGAAGAGAACCAAAGTGAAATAAAAAAAGACCACCCAAGCTATACATCAACAAGGGATCACCCGGCTACCTCATTCTGGATGTATCAGGGGGTAACCGAGATCGGTTATAATATACATTTCTTTATCTCGGAAGTCAATAGGAAATGTCAGATTTCGGACTTGTTGAGGTTTTTTGTAAAAAAAAGAGGCGGGATTTGGTATCCTGCCGTAATTCTAGCGGGTAAAGTGAATTATCTTACAAACCTGACGTTTCATTGGTCCAGAGCGGTTTCAGAATTTTGTTCCAGATAAAACCCAAAAGGAACCCTATGCACCAGAGTAGCGGGGCCCCAAATAGACATACACAAGCGATTACAATCAGGAGAGTCATTATTTACCTCCGCATTATATCTTTAATATAGGTTCTTTTTGGTCGTTTGGAACATTATTTTCCTTTCTTGACAACATCGTTTGGAACATTTATCGTTGTGCCACCCGTTTCAAACCACCAATATTTCATTTTCTTTAAGAAATCTTCACCCAAAGGCCATCCTGATGTATCGGGAATCACAGAATCAATTCCACAATACGGGCATAATGCCGTCCGACGGCAATCCTGTTCATCACTCCAGTCCACCACTTCTGACGCCGGATAAACTTTGCAACAATAAATGCAACCGCACAATTTTGACGTTTTCAAGAGTTGCCAATTTTTTGAAGTCACTATATGTGCATCGCGGTATATCTTCGGGATTTTTGAATTAGACACGTTCAACCTCGCACCTAAAAAATAATCAAATATTTTGCGTCAAACATCAAAATAATTATAGAAATTTCAGAATGTCATAATATGACATTGAAATAATATATATTTCTTCGTGAAAAGACTAAAACAAGGGGTTCCTTATGCATAAAACATTGCAACAACTCATAGACGAAACGCCGGAAGGCGGTGTACTCCATTTGGGAGAGACTTTGTATAAGGAATCCGTGACGATTGCAAAAAACATCACGATTGTGGGCGTCATTGACGAACCCGATGATCCTTGGTATGATTACGACTACAAGACGCTCATAGAAGGAAATGTCGTTATAACGGCATCAAATCCTGTTTTTGAAGGATGCTCGTTTGATTTTGGGGATAAACCGCTGATTCTTGAAAACGGAGTTTCGCCTAGTTTTAAAAATTGTTTCTTGGAAGCAAATCAGCTTATTGTTAAGATAAAAGACGAAGACACCAATCCACATTTTTATTCTTGCAGATTTTCAGGGCCTGAAGATGAACTGGGTTTATGTATAAAAAATGGGGCTAAAGGTTACTTTGAAAAATGCCGTCTGGAATTCTGTAGCGTATCCGTTCAAGATCACGCCACTAATCCAAAATTTACTGATTGTTTCGTGAATAGCGTTGACCGTGTAGCGTTGTGCGTAGAAAATGGTGCTTCAGGGTTGTTTGAGAATGTTAGAATCTCAACCGAAATGGATATTGACCCACTTTTCATAGAAGGTAATGGAACAAGTCCTGAATTTTTAAATTGTAGTATTTATGGCTTTCCGTGTGCCGCGAATATCGATTCTGGGGCGAGCCCTACTTTTGAGAAGTGTAAAATTGGTGGTCATTCTGTTGATCCAGAACATGGTTATTCTGATTATGTATTGCGTTTGATTGATTGCTCTGCGATTTTTGCATCGTGTGATTTTAGCGATGTAAATACGCGAGTATTTTATTCCAAGAATGTCCAAGCTGAATTTATCAACTGTAAATTCAACGATTTAAAAGAGCAAGATTTCCCGGATTTCAGATTTGTAAAAAAAGTCGAAAATCCATCGCTAGTTAAACAGCTTGTTGCAATTCTTTCGTCCCAAAATGTACTTCATGAAATAGAAAAATACAAAGACGAGTATTTTGAATTTATCGATCGCTATATGGTCGGTTGCGAACATAAGAAGTTTCATTGCGAAGGTGATGTTTGGGAACATACAAAACTCGTTGTTCAGAACATCCTCGCAGAAAAGTACGATTGGATTGATGTGTTGACAGCATTACTGCATGATGTGGGCAAGAAAGATGCTTTAGAACGAAACGATGGAAAAAATATGCATGCGCATGAGTTGTTTAGCGAAAAAATAGCAGAAGAATGGCTAGATAGAATGGGTTTCGGAGAAACTATTAAGAAAGATGTTCTGTGGATAATTCGAAATCACATGCTCGCTTTGGAACTGAAGGTGATAAAATCTAAATTCAAAATTTTTGATCTTGTGCGTAACCCGTTGTTTTACCGATTAGCAAGACTTGCTCGTGCAGACTGCCGAGGAACGCTAGACGAAAAAGGTGAACCACGTGAGGATTTTGATGAAATACTAAAAAGAGAGGTTGTGAAAGATTGCCGAAATCTTGCTTTTATACTCCCGATAGTTGACAAAAATAATGTTTTTGCATTTGAGAAAATTGATGAAGAACAAGTGCAAAAGTTTTTTGATATCTATGAAAGGGTTAAGGCAAATGGTAGTGTAGAAAACTACGATGATTTGGTCAGAACAACTCTTAAAACCGTGCTTAATTAAAACGAATGACTCTAATAGGGTAGCCTCGGTACAAGTCCGGGGCTGAAGCGAGGGGAAGGCTTTCCCCTTTGTCAAATTGGAATATTTTTTATATATTTAGTGTTGCGTCGGAAGTACTGACGCTTTGGTATATCCCCCGACAGGGGCCCGCAGTATAATACTGCACCGAGCAAGATGCTCGGCTTATGGGAAATGCGTTCCATAGGTAAGGCTATGGGAAAAATCAAGAAAATCGTATTGTGTCGGCCGAAAGGTGGTATTTGGTTGGAAAGCTATGGCTATTGCCATGTTGCCGAGGAATATTATATATTTAGAGCGGAGGCTTCATTATGACCGAGAACCTTATCAAGAATGCGATGCATGCAATCAAGACGATGGACCATTCTAGGGAGGCTGCACTACGTCGGCTTCAAAGAGCGGGGATTCTTACAAAGTCCGGCAAAATGACTGCTCTCTACCGTAGGTGTATCAAGGCCCAAACGCCTAAAGGATAGATTTTATGGACGATATCTATTTGGATCGTCCTAATCTATACATAGGTTTTCATGGTTGCGAAAAGAGTGTGGGAATGGATTTGATTCTATATCCTACCCACATTCATATGAGTGCTCATGATTATGAGTGGCTTGGCCATGGTTTCTATGTGTGGGAAAATAATCAGGACAGAGCCTTGGACTGGGCTTGTAATCATCATCCTAAATTTAAAGAACCCTTCACGGTTGGCGTTGTCTATACGCTGGAGAAATGCCTTGACTTGACAGATAAGCATTTTATAGAACTTCTTTCGAATGACTATCCCGAATTTATTAAGGATATCAAGCATTTTGGAACATCCATACCGCAAAATACAGATTTGAAAGGAAACCCTGATCCTAGTGGAATTTTGAGATACCTTGATTGCTTCTTGATTGAACATGTTCATTCGGTAAATGATATCGCCGAAGATATTCCGTACTTTGACTCTGTTCGTGGTGCGTTTTCCGAAGGCACTCCAGCTTATCCTGGAACACAGTTTGGCGATAAGAATCATATTCAGGTATGCATACGCAATAAGAAATGTATTAAGGGATTTTTCTTGCCCAGATGCTAGAATCGCGTTAACCCCTTGGGTTGTTGACGGTCTATTTGGAGCGGTTTTTTGTGCGCTTTTCGGCTACTTTTGGCGCATGAAAAATGCTGATTTTGTTGACCGATTGAGTCTCGCCGAAATGGGCGAGAATCGTTGCGGGACGGTCGCCCAGATCGAGGGTGATTCCCGCTTTATTTCAAGAATTGTTTCCATCGGGCTTACGCCGGGTTCCGCCTTTACGCTCCTCAAGAACGATAAACGTTCGCTGGTGCTCGTTTTTTGCCGCGATACGGTTATCGCTGTCAATCACAAGGAAAGTTCACAGATTTTTGTCAAGGTGGAATCGTAAAGATGAGCGAAATCAAGACTATTGCTTTGCTCGGACAACCCAATTCCGGTAAATCAACGCTTTTTAACAACTTAACGGGGCTTCACCAGCGCGTGGGCAACTGGCCCGGCAAAACGGTGGAGCAGGCTGAAGGTGAATTTGTTTTTGACGGCACGACATATAAAGTAATTGACCTTCCGGGCAGTTACGGACTTTCGGCGAACTCTGAAGAAGAAGTCGTTACCCGCGACTACATTCAGAGCGGCAAGGCGGACCTCGTCTGCATCTTGGTGGATGCGTCGCAGCTGGAACGCAGCCTTTACATGCTGGCGGATTTTGTGGGCATTCGCTTGCCCGTGATGCTGGTGCTCAACATGATGGATGTGGCCGAAGCGGCAGGCAAGAAGATTGATGTGGCTGCGATTGAAAAGCGCCTCGGCGTTCCGGTGCTTGGTTTCAGCGCGGCCGAAACGGAACGTTATCCGGAATTCTTCAAGAAGATGGTTTCGGCTATCAAGACACCTGTTTGTCTGGATAGCGGGAGCCTGCGCGAGGAACTCGTTAGCGGGGGAGAGCTTGGCGAAAAAAAGGATGATGTCATTAGCCGCATCGAAGCAGCCCTCGGCGACTTTGAATATGGCGTGTGCGAAAGAATCTGGATTGCGGAAAAGCTTCTCGAAAAAGACAAGCTCATTTGCGGTGTGGTGAATGAAATGCTTCCGTTCGCCCGCAAAAATGCGATTGATGCGATTCTCGATAGCGAAGAAGGGCGTGACGGCGGTATTCTTACTGGTGAAGCCAAGTATCGCTGGGTTTCAAAGATTGTGCGTGAATCGGCGACGCCCAAGTCCATCGAGAAGGTCTTTAGCAAGTGGGACCGCATTGCCACGCACCATATCAAGGGCAAGTTCTTTGCGTTCGGCATCATGGTTGTTTCGCTGATTGCGTGCATGATTCTCGCGTTCCCCGGCATGGGAATCGGTTTTGGAATGCAGCCTGTATTGCAGTCGCTCGTAGAACGTGTTGGCGGCGCGCTTGGTGTCTGGCCTGTGGTGATTTCGTTCATCAATCTGGTGCTCGTCGGAGGAACTTGCATCACGATTTGTATGACGAGTTTCATTTTCTCCATCATTTTCGTATTCCGCATTCTCGAAGAAATCGGCTACATGGCGCGTTTCTCGTATGCGTTCGACAACTGGCTTTCGCGCCTGGGCCTGCAGGGTAAGGCGATTATGCCGCTGTTCTCCGGAATTGGCTGCACGGCGGGTGCGGTTTGCGGTACGCGCGTGCTTGATACTCGCGGACAACGCCTGCTTGCGCTCGTTTTGTTGTGGGCGATTCCGTGCGGGAGCAAGGTGGCAGTGGTGCTGTTCCTGGCGTCGACTTTCTTCGGGTCGGCCGCACCGCTGTTCGGTATCGGCTACGTGGCGCTGATTTTTGCAAGTTTCTACCTGTCTTCGCGCCTGTTCGGCAAAAAGCTTGTCCCGCAGAATGAACGCGTGGGCATGATTATGGAACTGCCGCCGTATCACAAGCCGCACTGGAAGATGATTGCCGCGATGGTCGGGCGCAGCACCTGGGGCATTTTCAAGAAGGCCTTGAAGATGATCCTGATGGTGGCGGCTCTTTTCTGGGCGCTCTCTTACGCAGGCGACGGGAATGTGGAAAATACACTCCTGTACAAAATTGGCAATGCGATTGAGCCCGTGACGATGTTCTTCGGAATGCGTTGGGAACTGTTCGTCTCTTATTTGGGAGGCATGTTCAGCAAGGAAGCTTCGCTTGGCATCATGAGCACGCTCTTCAACCACACTGGAGAGGCGTTCTCGCTGGTGACCCGCGTGGCTGCAAGCGAAAACTTGGGCGAGGCACTTGCAAGTACCATCAGCAAGCCCGAAGCGCTCGCATTCCTGTTTGCATCGATGTTCAACGTTCCCTGCGTGCTGGCGATGGGTACGACCTACCGTGAGGCCGGCTCGTTCAAGTGGCTTTGTACCATCATGGGCTATTACGTGGCGCTTTCTCTTGGACTCGCCTTTATCGGCTACCACATCGGATTGCTGATTTTCTAAGTGAAATTTTATAGCGCGCTGTCGAGCACCATCATGAGCGTGAAGCCCACGGCGAAAAGGATGGTGCCGGCATCAAAATGCTCTCCTTCGCTGACTTCGGGAAGCATTTCTTCGATGACAACATAAATCATGGCGCCTGCCGCAAGCGAGAGCAGGTAGGGCATAAACGGCGAAAGCGCCTCAGCCGCAAGCAGCGTGATTAACGCGCCTACGGGTTCTACGGCTCCGGAGAGCGCTCCCAAGGCGAAAGCCTTTTTGCGGGAAGCCCCTTCGGCACGGAGCGGGAGCGAAACCACCGCCCCTTCAGGGAAATTCTGGATGGCGATGCCTATGGCAAGCGCAAACGCGCCCGAAAGCGTGATGGCCACATTCCCCGAAAGCCAGCCTGCGAAAACGATACCGACAGCCATGCCCTCGGGCAAGTTGTGCAATGTTACCGCCAGCGTGAGCATGGTCGTGCGCTTGAGTTTTGCTTTGGGGCCTTCGGGAGTGGCGCTGCCCAAATGCAAGTGGGGCGTGATTTTATCCAAAACATACAGGAACAAAATGCCTGCCCAGAATCCGACTGTCGCCGGGATGAAAGCGAGCTTGCCCATCGACTCGCTGGCACTGATTGCCGGCAAAAGCAAACTCCATACAGAAGCCGCCACCATGACGCCCGCCGCAAACGACAAAAGGCCTCGTTTGAGATTTTGCCCCATCTGCTTTTTCATAAAGAAAACACATGCGGCACCGAGAACCGTCCCTAAAAACGGGATGGCAAGACCTTGGGCAATTTGTATAACCGGCTCGTTCATGCCATAAAGATAGTATTAACCTTTCCCGTATGGCTTGCTCAGGTAAACAAGTGCCGTGGTGAGCGTGTAGTCGGCGAGGAGTGCGGCACCGAGGCCTACGATGGAGAGCAGGCCCACGTTGTGGAGGGCCCCCATGGGGCTGAAGATGAACACGAAGAACATAGCGCAAAGGATGAAGGTGGTCATGCCCATAGTCTTTCCGATTTCGCGGTAAGAGAGCAGTAGCGCGTGCCTGTAGCTGCCCGTGCGTTCAAAGCCGTATTTGATGTGGTTGTTCATGTGGATGGTGTCGTCGACGGCGATGCCCAAAATCATAGGCATCACAATCATCGTAATCATGTCGAGCGGCATGCCCGAATAGCCCATGACGCCGCCAATCAGGAGAACTGGCGCTACGTTAGGAATCATCCCGATAAGGCCCGCCTTGATGCTCCCGAATGCAAGAATCATCATGATGGCGATAATCACGAACGACCCGCCGAACGAGCGCAATAGCCCGCCGACCAGCTTGCCGTTCATTTCGGCGTAGTTTACGACTTCGCCCACGACAGAAGTCTTGGCGTCCGGGAAAATGCGGGCGGCATAGGCGTTTGCGGAATCCAGGTCCTCGACGATTTTGTTGGCGTCGTAGCCCGAAAGTTCTATGTGGATGAATGTGGTCTTGTATTCTTCGTCCATGCGTTCAAAGAGAGCGTCCGGGTCCGAAATTTCGTACAGGAAAAGCAATTGCGTGAGCATGTCCTGTGCGTCGGGAATCTTGTAATACTCGATGCTGTCGGCGTTCAGCGTGCGGTTCATCTCTTTCACGAGGCGCGTCACCGATTGCACGCGCGGCTTGTCGCCCGAAATTTTCGTGAGCTGGAGCGTGCCGAGTTTCTGTTCAAGTTGCTCGATGCGTTTCATGTTGGTTGGGTCCTTGAGCGCGTCCGCGTCATCGAATTCCACCATCACGTTAAAGTCGTAAAGGCTTCCGAGCTTTCCGCTGAGCATGTCCTTGAGCCGCACCACGAAGGGAATCTTTTCGCCCATGGTTTCGGTGTAGTCCATGTTCACGTCGATACGCATCATTCCTGGAATTTGCAGCAACATCACCGCCGCCGAAATTACTGCGACAACGACGCTGAGCCTGCAGACCTTGCGCCCGAAGAATTCAAAGAGGATGTCCGCCTTGGTGGCCCCTGCGGACTTTACTTGCGTCGGGTCTGGTTCTGCATTCTTGCCGAAGCTCATGAGAATCGGAATCAGGATGATGACGTACAAGTAAACCATCGTGACGATGCCCGCCGAAATCCCGCCAATCCAGCGGATGGGGCGGATTCCTGCGAACAGGAACGAAATCAGCGACGCAACCGTAGTGATGACCGTAAAGAGGATGGGCCAGCCCGTTTCTTCGACGGCGCAAATCACGGATTCGCGACGGTTGCCCGTGCGCCTAAAATGCATGCGGAATGAATTGATGTAGTGAATGGAATAGCCCACCGAAAGCGCCATGCCTAAAAGCACCGGGAGCGCGACCATGCTCTCGTCGCCGACAACGCCGAGCCACGCATTGATGCCGAGCACCGAAGCGATGCCGCCGACCGTTGCAATCGCGGGCACCACCACGCCGCGCAGCGACCTTACAAACAAGATAAGGCATACAAGCATCACCAGGAACCCGAAACCGAGACGCATGGCGCATTCTCGCGAGATGACTTCGTTTTCTTCCATCTCGGTGTAGCTCATGCCCGTCGGAAGCATCTCGAACTTGTCGCTCTTGAATTCGTCGGAATAGATGACATCGCGGGCGAAAGGCGCGATGCTGTCCTTGCCGAAATCGACGCCGCCCTCGTAAGATTTTAGCGAGAGGATGATCCATGTTTCCTTCGCGTCGTCCGAGACGATATTGTTCACGAGGGATTCGCGGGAAAGAATCAACTTTTTTTTCGATTCCAGTTCCTGCGGGTCAGTGGGAACGCCGCCCTCGAATGGGTCGATGACTTCGAAGCCTTCGTCGTTCGCGACCGGAATCGATAAATTGTGCGTCAGCGAAACCACGCGGTCGGCATACGGGACCTCGTTTTCGAGCCTGCGTGAAAGCCTGTCGATTGCCTGCAACACCTCTGGCGCAAAAACGTCGTCGGCACGGACCATCACCATGTAGCCGTCATCGCTACCGAATTTTTCGTTGAAGTGCGCCTGGTCAATCTTCACCTTATCCCAGTCATCGAACCAGTCCTCTTCGCTGCTCGTCATCTGCAGTTGCGGGAGCCCGAGACACGCTAAAATCGTCACAATAACCGTCGCCAGCAATATCAGCCAGCGAAACTTGACCTGAAAACGCCCTAACCGGGCAAAAACCTTGTTGACACGAGAAACTTGCATAAAACCCTCAATTTTTGAGGGAAAAATAGAGCCATAGCGCCGTTTTTTCTACTCCAAATGAACGGGTTCAAAACGGCTGGTGTTGACATCTCTGATTTCGAAAATGCAGATTTAGCGTCCGCTACAGAAAAGTATTTGCTTGCGTTCGGGATGGAAAAGAGCGAAATTGAAGCGCTGAAATCGCGACTGAAGTAGATAATTTTGTTATTTATAGTGTATGATGAAAAATTTTAGCAAATTTCTTGGCAAAATCGCTTTGATGACCGCTGCAGCGTTGTGGTCGGCTTGTAACGATTCTGATAAAAAGGCGGAGGATCCTAAATCAGATACAAAGTCGATTGTTAATCCGATAAAGTTGAAAAAGGTTGAAGTCTCTAAAATTTATCGTGATAGTTTTCCTATAAAAGCTGAAAGACCTAACTTGGATGGACTATTGCAAACTGTGGCTCTTTATGGTGTCCTTCCGGATGTTGTTCACAAAGGGGGTGATGGCAAGGTCGTCCCTAGATGCCGTATTAAGCCTTTGTCTGCAAAAAACGTTGTCGTTGAAGGTCGTGATATTGATGTTCAGACTTTTTTAAAGGTTTATCGCCAACGAGTTCATGGTTTACGCTTTATCTTCGATAAGAATGTAAGGCGTCGATCAGATTTAGCAAGTGAATTTGAAGGAAGAATAGTCTTGACTTTGAAAATTGCTTCAAGCGGCGAAGTTGAGAATGTTCAAATTAAATCGACTACAATTGCCGAAAATAGCCCCTTTAGCGCTATTAATGAAGAAGTCAAGGAATCTGTTAGCCGTTGGGTTTTCCCGAAAACGAAAAACGGGGCGACATTCTCGTTCCCGATTTCATTTTACATGATGCTTCCGCAACCATCGATGTTTGATGATTCGTCTTCAATAAAGAACAAGTAGCTTGTCGCGAAGTTCTATCCTTTTTGCGGTTCGCGATTTTCGTAGTCTTCTAGGAATGAATGCAGTTCGCCGCCGGCCTTGTAGCCGGGGAACGTCTCGATGCAGACGGAGTGCAGGCTGTTGAAGATGCTCTTTTCGATGTTCGGGTTTTCGCGCTTGAGGCGTTTGATGAGCGCCTTGATTTCTTGGCGTTTGCTGCCGCCACCGCCGTTGTCACAGACGGTGCAACTTTCGGTAAAGCGGCAGGCGCACTGGATAAACTGCAGCCCGTTGTAATTTTTCCAGTTGATAATGTCTTGCTCGTTGATGCAATACATGGGGCGGATGAGTTCCATGCCGCCGAAATTCAGGCTGTGGAGTTTGGGCATCATGCCCTGCAGTTGCGAGCCATAGAACATCGCCATGACGGTGGTCTCGATGACGTCGGAAAGGTGGTGGCCCAGCGCAATCTTGTTGCAGCCTAGGTCTTTGGCCTTGTGGTAGAGGTGCCCGCGGCGCATCTTGGCGCAAACGTAGCAGGGGGAACGTTCGGTGTTGTTTGCCACGTCGAAAATGTTCGTCTCGAAAACAGTGATGGGGATTTCCAGGAGCTTCGCGTTGCTTTCGATTTTCTGGCGGTTGATTTCGTTGTAACCGGGGTCCATCACCAGGTATTCCACGTCGAATTTCACGTCGCTGTGGCGGTGAAGCATCTGGATGAGCTTCGCCATGAGCATGGAATCCTTGCCGCCAGAGATGCAGACGGCGATTTTGTCGCCTTCTTCGATGAGCTTGTAGTTCTTGATGGCGGTAATGAATGGCGTCCAGAGCCTTTCGCGGTATGTTTTCGAAATGCTCCGTTCTACGCTTTGGACAAATGAAAGTTCTCTTGCCATTTTCATTACCTTTTTTGCGTTTATTTGCAAAGTTCCCTGTAGCAGCTGTCGAATGCGGCCATGAATTCGTCGATTTCTTTTTCGGTGGTGAGGTGCGAAAGGCTTATGCGCCAGGAGTTCAAAGCATTTTTGCGGTCGCGGCAGACGGCAAAAACGGCGCGGGAGGGGAGCGCATCTACGCTGCAGGCGGACTTGACCGACACGTAAATTCCTTTGTCCGAAAGAGCTTTCTGGAAAATGTTCCCGCGGACTCCCGCGACACTCAGGTTCAAAATGTGCGGAACAGCGTCTGCGGGCGAATTGATGCGGACTTTCGGATAGCCGCAGAGTTTTTCTTGCAAAATCTTTCGCAGCTCCTTGACGCGGGCAAATCGTTCTTCGAAATGCTCCACGGCAAGCGACAGTGCCGTTTCGAGGGATGCGTCCAACGCGAGTGTCGGGGTGCCGCTGCGGTAAATGGTGGTGCTTGCTCCGCCGTAAATGAGCGGTTCCATGGCGATTCCGCTTTTCTTGTACAAAAGCCCGCTGCCCGAAAGCCCGTAGAACTTGTGCGCGCCGATGCTTGCCGTGTCTGCCAAATTCAGGTTTATAGGCGTTTTGCCGATGGCCTGCGTTGCATCCACGTGAAGGCTGCAGCTCGGGAACTCGCGGACAATTTTGCTGATGGCTTCCAGCGGTTGTACCGTCCCGAGTTCGCTATCGACCGCGTTCACCGTCACGAGCACCGTGTCTTTGCGGAGCAGGCTACGTAAGTCTTCCAGGTCGATTTTCCCGTCGGTGCCGATTTTTACCATCTCAATTTCGTAGCCTGCTTCTTGCAGAGCCGTGAGCGTGGCGCTTACCGAAGAATGTTCCAGCGGGTTCGTGACGATGTGCTTGCCCACATGGCGCTTGGCCTGGACGATGCCACGGATGGCGGTGTTGTTGCTTTCGCTTGCGCCCGAGGTGTAAATGATTTCGTCGGGGTTTACGCCCAAAAGTTTCGCGATGGAATCGGTCACTTGGGCGAGGAAAGCTTTTGCCGCACGCCCTGCTTCGTGATTCGAATTGACGTTGCCTATAAACCTGCGTTCAACTTCGTAGAATCGTTGCAAGACTTCTTCGCATGCCGGGGTATTTGCCGTGTAGTCGAAATAGGACATAACTAGCAAAAAGATAGAAAAATGGGGAACGGCAAAGCCCCAACGAAGTGTGTTTCCGTCAGGGCTGCTTCAATCCAAAACACTATAAGAAAGAAAAGTTCTTTTTAGGCGGTGGCGAGTGCCTTGCCGAGATCCTGGCAGGCGGCCTTGCCGGCGTCATCGGGGGCGTTCTCGATGGCGAGCGGGTCTGCCACAAGTACGAGCCCGGCGGCTTCGGCGTCGGCCTTCCACGGGTTCATCCATTCGCCGCCACCCCAGCCGTAAGAGCCGAACAGGGCGACTTTCTTGCCGTTGAGTGCGGGTTTGACGGCTTCGTAGAAGGGCTGGAATTCGGAATCTTCCAATTCTTCGGCGCCCATGGCGGGGCAACCCAGCGCATAGCGGGCGTATTCGCCCAATTGGCCCTGCGAAAAGTCCGAGACGCTGAACACGTTGGCTTCGGCGCCGGCGGCCTTTGCACCTTCGGCGACGTATTTTGCCATCAGTTCGGTGTTGCCGGTTCCGCTCCAATAAATGACTGCGATTTTTTCCATTGTGATTCTCCTAGGTGAATTAAAGAGGTAAATGTCGTTTGATTACGCTGCGTTTCGGACGGTCAGCATCGGTAGCGAATATCCTTTTTCAAATAGTTTGTTGAAAACATCGAAGCACTTGCGAAAGCAGGCGAACCGTTTTTCGCATTCGGTTACATCGCCGTAAACTTTCCAGTAGCCCGTATATTTGCTATTCCTACCGCCGTTGATAATGAACCCTTTCACGTCTTCGAGGGGGTAGCCCAAGAATAGTCCGACTTCGTGCGGAAAACAGTGGCATTTGCGGATGCGCGCCGTCATGTATGCGAGTGCACAGTCGGTGCTAAAGTCTGTGTAGCCGTAGGCGGCGAGAAAATGGCGGATTTCCGGTTCGGCAATGAGCTTTTGCAAGGCGTCTTCGCGGTAGACGTAAATAAAACTGCGACCGCAGCGTTCTGCGATAACGCGCACGCACACGCCGCGAGGGTTGAGTTCCTTGTTCCAGTGGGCGAGTTGTTTACACAGCGTTTCGCTGGGTGAAGATTCAAGGCAGAATAAACTTCCGACCTTGAGTCCGGCGAGTGTTGGCGCGCATTGACGAACAAGACGGTGGTCTAAAAGGCGATTCATTTTTATTGCAAACTACAAATAAATTTTAAAGTTAGATTTCTCTAACAAATATATAAAAAAGCCTTGATGTTTGTCAAGGCTAATTTTGTATTAATTTTTGTTCATTTGCAATTCAAGCATCTTGCAGAACAGGCCGCCTTTCGCCTTGAGTTCGGCAGGGGAGCCTGTTTCGGCGATGTGACCGTCTTGCAGAACCACGACCTTGTCGGCGTTTGCGATGGTACGAATGCGGTGCGCAATGATGATGACGGTTTTGCCCTTCACCAACTGCGAAATGCCATGCTGGATCTTGGATTCGTTTTCCACGTCGAGGCTTGCGGTCGCTTCGTCGAGCAAGATGATGGGCGCGTCTTTCAACAAGGCGCGTGCAATCGAGATGCGTTGGCGTTCTCCGCCCGAGAGCGTTTCACCGTTTTCGCCGATGACAGTGTCGTAGCCCTGCGGCATCTTCTGCACGAATTCGTCGCAGCCCGCAAGCTTTGCGACCTTCAGGATTTCTTCGTCGCTGGCATCGCGCTTGCCGATGCGGATATTGTCCTTGATGCTCGTGTTGAACAGCACCACGTCCTGGAAGACGATGGAGAAATTCTTGAGGAGCGTTTCGGGGTCAATCTTGCTGATATCCTGGCCGCCGAGCGTTACCGTACCACCCTGAATGTCCCAGAAGCGTGCCGCAAGTTTTGCCGCGGTCGTCTTTCCGCTGCCGCTCGGACCCACAAGTGCGGTGATTTCGCCCTGCTTTGCCGTGAACGAAACCTTTTTCAGGACTTGCTTATTTTCGTTGTAATTGAAATCGACATCCTTGAATTCGATATCGTAATTCTGGGGAACGAATGCCGTTACGCCTTCCTGAGGTTTCATCTGATCCATTTCGCGGAACCGGCGTAGGCGCACATTCACAAAGAACAATTCGGCGAGGTTGTTGAACACTAGGAAAACCGGATTGTAGACCGTTGCCGCGCACACGATAAACACCAGATAGGTGAATACATCGATTTCGCCCTTGGTCCAGAGGCGAGCGCCCGTAATCAGCACCGTGGCAAGGCCCATCTTGAGAATGCCTTGCGCCGAATTCAGGAACGAACCCACCTTCACGTCGGAATCCATCTGCGATTTTTCGTATTTGATGCAATCTTTATCAAAATGATTGAGGTAGGCGGTTTCACCCGAATACGAGCGGATTTCCTGCACGTTTTCGAGACCCTCCTGGATATCTTCCATAATCGCGCGGCGGGCGTTATATGAATTTTCGAACCAACGGTCCTGAATTTTCTTGGAAAGAGCGATCAAAAGTGCGGCTGCTGGCACCACCCAGAAAAGCGCGATAGACATTTTCCAGTTGTAGCAGAACAGCATGATTCCGATTATGGTGACGCTCCCGATGGCGGCGAAAAGTTCCGGCACCGCATGCGAGAAAATCATTTCGAGTGCGTTGCAATCGTCCATGATGGTCGAAGTCAAGTCCGAAAGGTTCTTCTTGCCAAAGAACGAGAGCGGCAACTTGCGGAGTTTTTCGGCAATCGAGACGCGGCGACGCATGCTTTCGTCGTACACGCTACTGTAAGTCGCGCTGTACGAGAACCTGTAAATGACAAGCATCACGATAAACAGGACTGCAGCAATTCCCACATAGAACAAGGTTCCGTGCGGAGTTTTGCCAGCAAATTCACCAATGCCCATCTGCTCCATCAAAAAATAAAAGAGCATCATCATCGGGAACATGAGCGAAACAAAGTGCAGGAATGTCCAGACGACGCCACGGACAAACGTGCGCGAGCCTTCTTCCGAAAGAGCAAAAGTATTCTGAACCCACTTATACATTTTCGCCTCCTTCATTATCCTTGGAATTGTCGAGGGTCCATGTGACAGACTGCTGGTATTCGGCCCACATCTTGGC
>Ga0256406_1003330_pt1 | contig 20130 bp, 19 predicted proteins | sample RumenRJG_03DNA_FD_185986 | JGI IMG/M metagenome (GOLD analysis project Ga0256406, IMG submission 185986) | Bovine rumen microbial communities from Lethbridge, Alberta, Canada - RJG_03 | ecosystem: Host-associated > Mammals > Digestive system > Stomach > Rumen | place: Canada: Alberta | collected... | reverse complement strand
CTTCTTCCAGACGGGCAGCCTGAACAAGTTCTGGAAGGCTCCGGAAAGCCTCACGCCGGAAGAGTTCCGCAAGCCAAGCGCCAGGAAGCTCTCGAAGAAGGGGAAGAAGATCAACCAGAGGGTGCTCGAGAGCATGGAGCGGAGAAAACGTGGAAAATGAGTCGCTCAACAAGCGTAGCTTGTTGAAAAACCATCGGTCTTAGGCGTTTCCAAGTAACGTATTGTGACACTTTCACAACACAGAAAAGGGGCTGCTGCGACCTAATCATTCCATGATAGGTTTTGCAACAGCCCCTTTTCATTTTTCTTTTAAATAAAGAAATTTGACTCTATCTAAATAGAAAAGGAAAGGACCATCCGTATGTTCAAAAAGATGAGGAACGGTTCCTAATAGCTCGAAAAGAGCGACGCGTGGCGCTTACGGAAAAAAGGATACCGCGGCGTCCTGTCTCTAATGGGGACGAAGGATATCCTTACGGGTCCCGTGTGGATGATTTCGTCGGGGAGGACGAACACATCTATATCCACGGGGCCAGGGAAGGGTATAAGATCGACGCTCGGAAGAAATGCGACAAGGTCTTTTTCGCCGTGGCCGAAATCCAGCCCAGGAAGGAAAACGAGATTGGAATGTCGGTCAAAAGCGTCATCCTCTTCGGAAGAATCCGTGTCGAAGAAGACCGCAAAAAAGTCTTGAGGAACGTCCTCGAACTCGTTAGGCACATCGATCCCGAGCATGTCGAGGACCGCTATAAGGGCGACATCGTCCGCTTCGGGAACGACGTCGGTCTTCTCGAGATTGTGCCGGAACATCTGAGAGGGAAGATCGTCCACGAAGGATCCATCTCCTCGAAATCTTTTGAACTCTTCTTCCGGGGACGCCCCCGGATTTTTCTTTGGTGTTGATTCTTCTTTTGTAAGGCCTTACAATAAGTTTAGAAATATTTATTAAGGTGCTTAATAAATTAACTTGAATCCGTTGGAAACGGATAGGAAGGAACGGAAGATGAACGCGGGGGAACTTCAGGAATATTTCTACCGTCAGCTGAGCAGCGGGGAATGCTATCTCATCGTCTCCAAGGGCAGGGCGAAAAATAAGATGAGCCGCGGCTCCTTCCACACGAAGGACCGCCTCTACGACAGCCACAAGCTCGTCTTCGTAAGCAGGAACGGGAACCGTTTCCTCTTCTCGGATTCGAAAATCGGGGCGGAAATCATCGTCGAGCGGGGAGAGCTGATGAAGCTGCACTTCCACGTGGATTATCCCTACAACCGCTTCACAATCCGCTTCAAGACGTTCGAAGGGGAACACATCACCGGCTGCGGGGAACAGTACACTTACGTCGACTTGGCCGGTCAGAAAGTCCCGATCTGGGTTTCCGAGCACCAGCAGGTGTGGAAGATCGCCAAGAAGATGATCCGCTGGAAGCTGAAAGGGCCGGATCCGGACCATCTCGGAAAATACAAGGACCACCAGACGTACGTCTCGGTCCCGTCCTACGTCTCATCGAAGAATTACGCCTTTTACTGCCACGAGGATTCCTACGGGATCATCACGTTCAAGAAAGGGGAAGTGCTGATCCATTTCCGCCAGTTCCCGAAATCCATCTCTCTGCTCACCGCAAATTCCCAGGAGGAGCTGGCGCAGAAACTGTGCTTTCTGACGGGGATCTCCTATAAGATTCCCGACTGGGTCAACGACGGGGCGATCTTGGCCGTCCAGGGCGGGACGGAGATGCTACGGAAGAAATACGAAGAAGCGAAGAAAGCTGGAATCCGGGTCGTGGCGCTCTGGGCGCAGGACTGGTGCGGCCACGTGGTGACTTCCTTCGGTTACCAGGTCTACTGGAACTGGAAGGTGGATTCGAAGCTTTACGCGGGTCTAGGGGAATTCATCCGCGAACTGAACAAGGACGGCGTGCGTTTTTTAGGTTACATCAACACGTTCGTCAAGGAGAATTCCGAGCAGTACGTCTACGCGAAGAAAAACGATTTCCTGGTCAAGCGCAAGAACGGGAAGCCGTACCTCGTCAAGTCCACGACGTTCAACGCCGGGATCGTTGATCTGACGAATCCGTCGGCCTATAACTGGTACAAGGAAATTATCAAGAAGAACATGATCGGAATCGGCTTATCCGGCTGGATGGCGGATTTCGGGGAGTATCTTCCGACCGACGCGAGGGTCTACGGCGGGGACGCCGAACAGCTCCATAACCGCTGGCCCACGCTCTGGGCGCAGTGCTGCCGCGACGCGGTGGACGAAAGCGGGAAGGAGGACGAGATTTTCTTCTTCAACCGCGCCGGGTACGGGCATACCTTCCGCTTCACGAACTCGATGTGGAACGGGGACCAGCACGTCGACTGGTCGGACGATTACGGGATGGGCTCGGTGATCCCGGCTTCTCTCTCCCTCGGCTGCTCGGGCTGCGGCATCGTCCATTCCGACATCGGAGGGTATACGACAATCCTGATGATGAAACGCTCTTCGGAGCTTTTAAGGAGATGGAGCGAGATGAATGTCTTCTCGCCGGTCTACCGCACGCACGAAGGAAACCGCCCGAAGGACAACGCGCAGTTCGACGATCCGGACGTGATCGGGGAATTCGCGCGGAACAGTCAGATCTTCGCGGCATTGAAGCCGTACAGGATCGCTTCCGAAGAGGAGTATTACGAAAACGGGACGCCTTTAATGAGACCGCTCTTCTTCGAATATCCGCTCGTGGACGAGAAGGTCCAGAGAAGGGAATATCTCTTCGGAAGGGACGTATTGGTCTGTCCGGTCGTCCGTCCTTCTGTCCGCGAATGGGAAGTCACCATCCCCGGAGAAGGGTACGTGCAGATGTTCACGAATAAAAAGGTCCCTCAGGGAAAACAGACCGTCGAGGCTCCTCTTGGGCTTCCTATCGCCTTCTATAAGGAAAATAGCCCGTTCGCGCCGTTATTCGAGTCGTTAGCCGTCTATTTCATGGATTTCAACAAAGCCGAATCAATTTCAAACAAGGAGGAAAAATGATGAAATTCTATCTGGATTCCGCGAAGCTTGACGAGATCGATTACGCCTATAAGGCCTATGGAATCGACGGGGTCACCACGAACCCGAAGCACATCATGAATTCGGGAAAGCCGTTCTTAAAGGCCATCGGGGACATCGCCGAATGGATTCACAGGAACCGTCTCGAGGGCAAGGAGAAGTTCCCGGTCTCGGTCGAGATCAATCCGCATCTGGACAAGGCCGGGGACATGGTTTCCGAGGCGAAGAAGATTTCTTCCCTCTGTGAAAACTTCGTCATCAAGATCCCGTGCACGCTGGAAGGCCTGAAGGCGGCCAAGACCCTCGAGGAAGAAGGGGTCCGGACGAACGTGACGCTCGTCTTCTCCCCGTCCCAGGCCATCCAGGCCGGACGCATCGGGGCGATGTTCGTCTCCCCGTTCTTGGGCTGGAAGGAGAATTCGGGCGAGGACACATACGGGTACATGTCCCAGATTGTGAACATCTACCGGATCAAGGGATATAAGACCGAGATCATCGCCGCAGCGGTCCGCAACGGGAAACAGATTGCGGATATGGCGGAACTGGATGTCGACATCGTGACCGCGGGCTTAAGCGTCTACGAGGAATCCTTCCAGCATCCGTTCACGACCTACGGGCTCGGGAATTTCCAGAACGCCTGGGACCATACGGAAGGGAACTGATCTTCCCTAAAAGGGAGAACCGTACCATGAAAATCGCGTTTATCGGTTTAGGTATCATGGGGATGCCGATGGCGGAGAACGTCGCGAAGAAATACGACCTCATCGGATACGACATCGTTCCGAAGAAGACGGATTTCCCGTTCGCGTCGTCTTACGAAGAATGCGCTTCGTTCGCGGACGTGATCATTTCGATGGTCCCCAAGAACGAGCACATGATTGCGCTTTATAACGAACTGCTGAAGTATCTCCGCCCGGGACAGATCTGCATCGACATGTCGACGATCGCCCCGCGGGTCAATGTCGAAATGGCGAAGAAGGTCGAATCGAAAGGAGCTGAGTTACTGGACTGCCCGGTGGTCAAGAGCCAACCGGCCGCAATCAAAGGCGAGCTCGGGATCTACGCCGGCGGAAAGAAGGAAGTCTTCGAGAAGGTGAAGCCGGTCCTCGCCTGTATGGGGAAGAATAACATCTACATGGGCGGCCACGGGAAAGGCCTTTTGATGAAGATCCTGCATAACGCGCTGGTCGGGGAGATTCAGAACGGCGTGAACGAGGTACTCGGGCTGGCCAAAGCCTGCGGCATGGATCTGAACGACGTCGTGACGGCGTTCTCTTACGGCGGGGCCCAGTGCTTCTATCTTGATACGAAGGCGAAGAACATCATAAACGGAGAGTATCCGACCGCGTTTTCGGTGGGGAACATGAATAAGGACGTCCATTTCGCCCTGGAAATTGCCGATGAAAAGAAGAAGGAGACCCCCTCGTTAAGAAGAGTCGTAAAAGTCTACGAGGAAGCGATGAAGGAAGGACTCGAAAAAGAGGATTTCTCGGCGTCCTACAAGATCGTTAACAGGGAATAGTCGGTAGAAAGAAGGAATATTTATGAGAAAAGCGCGCATCGGGCTTTTGTGCCTCGTCCGGAAGACGTTCGATTATCAGACGGCGTTCAAACTGTATCAGGAGCGGGTCGAAACCGTGAAAAAGGACGACTCGGTCGAGTGGTTCGATTACGGGAAGATGGTCATCGAGTCGTCTCAGGCGAAAGAAGCCGCGTCGTATTTCATCGCGTCGAAAATCGACGCGCTCGTCGTGGTCTCCGCGACCTTCCATCTCGGCCAGCTCGCCCTGATCCTGGCGGAGGAAATCAAGAAGCCGTTCCTGCTCTGGGGATTTAACGAGCTGCCTTATGACGGAGGGAAGATCCGCCTGAACGCGGTCTGCGGGGTGAATCTCAATGCCTCGAACCTCTATAAGGGCGGGAAAGACGATTACGTCGTCCATGTCGGGGACGAAATGGACGAGGATTTCGTGAAGGCAATCAAGATGCTCGTGGCGATCCAAAACACGAGGATTGGGCTCGTCGGCTACCACGCGGACGGGTTCTATAACGTCGGGGTGGACGAGCTCCATCTCTATCAGGAGACGGGCGTCCTCGTCGACCATTACGAGCTGGAGGAATTCTTCGGACAGGAAGCGGGACAAGAAGAAATCGAAGCCGAGAGGAAAAACCTCCTGAAGACGTTCGATACGAAGAAACTGAGCGAGGACCAGATTGCAAAGGTCGCTCAGCTCGTTGTCTCGGCGGCGAAGTTCATGAAGGAGAAGGCGCTCGACGTCGCGGCGATCCGCTGCTGGCCGGAGTTCGCGAAGAGCTACGGGGTCAGTCCGTGCGCCATGATGTCGGTGCTGCAGTCGAGAGGGATTTTACTCGCCTGCGAAGGGGACATCGAGGCGGCCTTAAGCATGGTCGCGGTGCGCGCGGCCGGGGAAAAGACGCCGTTCATGGCCGATCTCTCGCAGGTGAACTATCAGGAGAATTACGCTTTGCTCTGGCACGACGGGGTCGCTCCGTGCAATCTGTGGGACGGGGTGTGCTCGCGGTCTTTAGAGACCTATTTTGCCGGAGGCAAGGGCGTGACGGCGGACTTCGTCCTGCGTCCGGGGGACATGAGCATCCTCCGCATCGATACGGCGCGGGGCAGAACGAGGGTGTTCTACGAGGAAGGGACGGCCGTCCCGATGAAGAAGAAACTGTCCGGGACGTACGCGAAGGTCGTCTTCGAACATCCCATCGACCGGGTCATCGACAAGGTCGTGTATAAAGGCGTCGCGCACCACGTGATCATGGGGTACGTCCGTTATAAGAGGGCGTTGCAGATTCTCGCCCGGCTGAAAAACTGGGAGGTGCTCGATGTCGGTGAAAGAGATTTCTAAAAAGGAACTGCCTGAATACGGGTATTTCCTGGGAGGGGACTATTCCCTCCCGCTGACGTTTCTGAAGGAAGGGACGAAAGTAGGTAAGCCCGACGGGAGCAACCTGTACGTGGCCGACGACGTCCGTTTTCACGGCTTTCACGAATTCGAAAAGCCATTCGAGGAAGTGTTCGGGACGTCCCCGATGGAGATCGGGTACTGCAACGGGCACAACCGGAAACTGAACTGCCTCGAGTACCATGCCTCTCCGGAAGCCGATATTCCTGCGCAGGACGTAATCCTTTTGCTGGCTTTGCAGAAGGACATCGTTGACGGAAAGCTCGACACGTCGAAAGTGAAGGCGTTACGGGTCAAAGCAGGGGAGGCGTTCGTCTTACATCCGTACACCCTGCACTTTTCCCCGTGCGAAACGTCTAACGACGGCTTCCAGTGCCTGATCCTCCTTCCGCAGGGGGCGAACGCGGATCTCGATTCGCCGGGGCGCGACCGGAAGCTCTGGAAGAAGAATAAATGGCTTCTGGCCCATGAAGAATCCGAACAGGCCGAAATCGGGGCGTACGTCGGACTGACCGGGGCGAATATCGAAGTCGTCCCGGATGAATTGTGAAGTTCCATGCTGTCTTTAAAAGAGTGGCTCGTCCTGCTCGTTATCTTCGTCACGAACGTCATCCAGGCCGTGACCGGTTTCGCCGGGACGGTCCTGGCGATGCCGTTTACGATCCGCCTCATCGGCGAGACCGAGGCGAAAGCCGTTCTGGACATGGTGGCGTTAGCCGTCTGTGTCCTCGTGGTGATCTTCCACTATAAGAGCATCCGGATCCGGGATTTCCTTCCGATGTTTTTATTCACGGCCATCGGATTCGGAATCGGGTTCGCCCTCGAACTCCTTCCGCACGACGGGACGGTCTTCTTAAAAATCTACGGCTCTCTCATCATGGCGTTAGCGGCGGTGTTCTTCTTCGTCGATTTCGAGAAGGTGACTCTGCCGGACTGGCTTCTTTATCTGATTCTGGTCGGAGGAGGGATCCTCCATAAACTGTATGTTTCGGGAGGGCCGCTCGTCGTCATCTACGCGAGCGTCCGGTTCAAGGACAAAGACGAGTTCAGAGCGAACCTGTCCCTGATGTGGATCTTGCTGAACTTAACGATGTTCACGCAGTATTACCTGGCCGGGGACTATACGGAGAGCGCGTGGATTCTTCTCGGCCTCGGTTCGGCCGTGTCGTTGGCGAGTTTCTTCTTAGGGAGATTCGTCGCGAAGAAGCTTCCGTTAAAAATCTTCATGAAAGTGACGTATGTTCTATTATTGATTTCGGGACTGATGATAGTGGTATGAAACTCGGGAATACGCAGAAAAAGATCCTGCTGAAACTCGCCGGCAATAAGACTTCCTACAGGGAAGACCTCGCGCGGAGCGTCGGCATCTCCAAACCGGCTTTGACGATGGCCGTGAAGTCCCTCTCCGAAGAGGGGCTGGTCCTCGAGAAGGCCGAGGCGAACGGGAAAGTCGGACGGAACCGTTCGGTCCTTTCGCTTTCTCCTTCCGTTGGGGAATTCCTTTCGGTCGACGTCAAGCCTTCCTCGTACACGGTCCTGCTTTCTTCTTTTGACCTGGCGGTCTTGAAAGAAGATAAGTTCCTTGACGGCCCTTCTTTTTTAAAGGCTCTTCCTTCTTATTTATCCGGAAACATCCTCTCCGCGGGAATCACGTACCGCGGGGAACGCGCGGAATTCGAAAGGAATCCGGTAAACCGGAAAATGCTCGATATGCTCTTAGGAAAGGGAATCCCCGTCTCGGATAAGAACAATGTCGACGCGCTTGCCGCGCTTTACCGGACGCTCCGTCCGGAGGAGAAGTCGTTCCTTCTCATCAAATACGGTCCGGGTCTGGGCTCGTCGGTCTACGTCCGTGGAGAAGAAGCGGAGGACAGGGAAGGCGGGCGCTCGGAAATCGGGCACGTCTATCTCAGCGACGGAAGAAGGCTCGAGGACGTCCTTTCCTTCAAAAACCTCTTCGGGGAGGAACTCTCCGAGGAAGAAGGAAGTAAGCGACTTTTGGAAAATCCGTCCCTGTACGGGAAAGTCCTGTTCTATCTCGCTTTGGCTCTCGCCGACGCGGACGCGTTCCTCTGTCTCGATTCGATCGTCCTTTCGGGGATGCTCCTTTCAAAAGAAGGCGTGCGGAGGGATCTTTTAAAGAAGATTTCCTCTTTCAACGGGGCGTTCCGACAGGAAAAAGTCGTCCTCTACCCGGATTACGCGGAACAGAACCGGTTCAAGGGAATCTTTTCGGCGTTCGCGGAATATCTGAAGACCCTGTAATACGTTTTTGGCGCGGACCGGATTGTTAGCTTATTGAATAGTTAACTTGGACTAAATATTCAGTAAACTATCTTTTGATGCTCGGGAGATTCCCCTCCGGACCTTTTTGTGCTGAAATTTTAATGAAACTGCCATCGGGTTCGGTATATAATTGAGCTGTACTATGGAGGAACAATATGGGTTTTAAAAAGTACTTCTTATCTGTCGATGGCAACACAGCGGCAGGAATGGACTCCTACCTCTTCACGGAAGTAGCGGGCATTTATCCGATCACTCCGTCGTCTCCGATGGCGGAGGAAGTGGAAGCCTTATCCACCAAGGGAAAACTGAACCTCTGGGGCAATAAGGTCGATGTCGTCGAACTCGAATCCGAAGGCGGTGCCTCCGGCTCGGTTCACGGCGCCGCTCAGGCGGGCGCTCTCGCGACCACATACACGGCTTCTCAGGGCTTGCTCCTGATGATTCCGAACATCTACAAGTGGGTCGGCGAGGAACTGCCGATCGTCCTGCACGTCGCGGCCAGATCGCTGGCTTCGAGAGCTCTTTCGATCTTCGGCGACCACGAAGACGTCATGGCGGTCCGTCAGACCGGCATCACGATGATCAACTCTTCGTCGGTCCAGGAAGTCGCGGATCTCGCTCCGTTAGCTCACCTGATCGCCATTGAAGCCAAGACTCCGGTCCTGCACTTCTTCGATGGTTTCCGTACTTCGCACGAAATCCAGAGAGTCGAATTCGTCGAAGACGCGGGATGGAAATCCCTTGTCAACGAAGAGGCGGTCAAGGAATTCAAGGCGAACGCCATGAACCCGCACACCCATCCAATCACCAGAGGCGGTGCGGAAAACGACGATACGGTCTTCCAGACCCTCGAGGCGCAGAACTTACACAACGCCCACATCGTCGAAGTCGCCGAAAAGTACTTCAAGAAGGTCTCCGAACTGACCGGCAGATACTACGCTCCTTTCGTCTATGAAGGCGCCAAGGATGCGACCAAGGTCATCGTCTGCATGGGTTCGGGCGCCGAAACCGCGCACGAAGTCGTCGAAGACCTCGTCTCCAAAGGCGAGAAAGTTGGTCTCGTCCGCGTCCACTTATATCGTCCGTTCTCCGCGAAGCTCCTCTCCGAAGCCATCCCGGCCTCGGTCAAACAGATTGCGGTCCTCGATCGTACCAAGGAACCGAACTCCGTCGGCGAACCTCTGTACCTCGATGTCGTCGCTGCCTTATATCAGCAGGGGCGCAAGGACATCGAAGTCATCGGCGGCCGTTACGGCTTATCTTCCAAGGATACCCAGCCGAAGCACATCAAGTCCGTGTTTGACTTCCTCGCTTCCAAGGATCACTGGAACTCCTTCACCGTCGGTATCAACGACGATGTGACCCATCTCTCGATTCCGGTCGACGAGAATTACTACATCAACCACTCCTACAAGTCCTGCCTGTTCTACGGTCTGGGCTCCGACGGAACGGTCGGCGCGAACAAATCTTCTTGCAAGATCATCGGCGACGCGACCGGACAGTATGTCCAGGCTTACTTCGCGTACGACTCCAGAAAGTCGGGCGGTGTCACCCGTTCGCACTTGCGCTTCGGACACGAACCGATCCACTCCACCTACTACATCCAGAGAGCGGACTTCATCTCGGTCTCTTTGGATTCCTACATCTATAAGTTCGATATCGCCAAGGACTTAAAGGAAGGCGGAACCTTCTTACTCAACACCGATCTCTCGGCCGAAGAGCTCGTCAAGGTCATGCCGGAAAAGATGAAGCACGACTTAGCCGTCCGTAAGGCGAAGTTCTACATCATCAACGCGAACGCACTCGCGGCGAAGTGCCACATGGGCCGTCACACCAACACCATTCTCCAGGCTTCGTTCTTCAAGCTCGCGAACATCATGGACTTCGAAGAAGCCAAGAAGCTCATGAAGGATGCGGCCGCCAAGACCTACGCCAAGAAGGGCGAAGAAGTCATCAAGGCGAACTGGGCCGCTATTGATTCCGGCGCGGACGGACTCGAAGAAGTCAAGGTCGATCCGGAATGGGCGAAGCTCGACACCGTCTTCCATCACCGCAAGATCGGCGACGAGTACTTCGATACGTACATGAACGTCGTCGGCGAACTCGGCGGCTACGATCTGCCGGTCTCCACGTTCCGCAAGTGGGAACTCGAGACGGGTACCATGAAGGCCGATTATTCCTTCAAGGAAAAGCGTTCGATCGCGGATGTCGTTCCTCTTTGGAACAAAGAGAACTGCATCCAGTGCGGCAAGTGCGCATTCGCCTGCCCGCACTCCACGATCCGTGCCTTCGTCCTCACCGATGAAGAAGTCGCCGGCATGGCGGAAAGCGAAAGAGCCAATGTTCTTCCGGCGTTAGGCCCTGCCGCCGCCAAAGGCATGAAGTTCAGAATCCAGGTCTCTCCGAGAAACTGCGTCGGGTGCGGCGTCTGCATGGTCGTCTGCCCGGGCAAGATGGCTCCGAAGAAGGATGCCGACGGCAACGTCGTGAAAGACGCAACCACCGGACGTCCGGTCATGGAAGCCCACAAGGCCATCTCCATGGTCGAAGCGAAGTCCCAGTTCCACGAAGAGGAAACCGCGGAATATCTCTTCAAGAAAGTCGATAACGATCCGGCTAGAGCCGCAATCTTCAACACGAACACCGTCAAGGGCGCTTCGCTGTTAAGACCGTACGATGAAGTCTGCGGCGCCTGCGCGGGCTGCGGCGAAGCTCCGCACTACCGTCTGGCCACCCAGCTGTTCGGCCCGGATATGCTGATTGCCAACGCGACCGGCTGCTCCTCCATTTACAACGGTTCGACTCCGTTATCTCCGTTCACCACGGACAAGAACGGATTCGGTCCGGCCTGGGCGAACTCCTTATTCGAGGATAACGCCGAATACGGCTACGGCATGAGAGTCGCGGCCGACTTCGAACTGAAGCAGGTCATCCAGATCATCGAACAGAACAAGAACGACGTCGAGCCGGAACTCAAGGCCGTCCTCGAAGATTACGAAGCTCACACCTGCCCGACCGACAAGTTCGCGCATCAGGATCGCGAATACGTCAAGGGCATCGTCGGCAAGCTCGTCGAACTGGTCAAGGCCTCCAAGAACGAAGGCATCAAGGCCCTCTTGGATCACGAACGCGACCTGATTGACAAGTCCGTCTGGATCATCGGCGGCGACGGCTGGTCCTACGATATCGGCTACGGCGGTCTCGATCACGTTATCGCCAACAACCGTAACGTCAATGTCCTCGTCCTCGATACCGAGGTCTATTCCAACACCGGCGGTCAGGCTTCCAAGTCCACCCAGACCGGTGCCATCGCGGAATTCGCTTCCGCCGGTAAGAAAGAAGCGAAGAAGAACTTCGCGCTCATGGCTATGACCTACGAGCACGTCTATGTCGCGAACATCGCGATTGACGCGGATCCGGCCCAGGCCATCAAGGCGATGAGGGAAGCTGAGTCCTACAACGGACCTTCCATCATCTTCGCTTACTCTCCGTGCTTACTGCACTCCATCAAGGGCGGCTTAGGCAACAGCCCGAAGATGATGCAGGAAGCCGTCAACTGCGGATACTTCCCGCTGTTCAGATTCGATCCTCGCCTCATTGCGGAAGGAAAGAACCCGCTCCATATCGATTCGAAAGAACCGGATTGGTCCAAGTTCCGCGACTTCTTAATGAAGCAGGCCAGATACTCGCAGCTTCCGAAGTTCAATCCGGAGCACGCCGAAGAGCTCTACGCGAACTGCGAAGCTTACGCGAAGAAGAGACTCGAAGACATCAAGAGATTCGGCGCCGAATTCGGCGAAGAATCGAAGTAGTCTCCGTTTCCAATCCGACTTCAAGAGAGAAGGGAGTGATACCTCTTCTCTCTTTTTTTGTGTCCGCTGGTAAAGGAATTCCGCGCGTTCGGAGAATCGGATGATCCCGTCTCTGATAAAATGGAAGAGAAGGAGAATGCATAAAACATATGGCTATTTTCAAAGGGAACGTCGCTCCTATCTTTCCGGAAGGCGTCTTCATCCTCGGGACGTACGACGAGAACGGGCGTCCGAACGCGATGAACGCCGCCTGGGGCGTCCAGTCGGATTACGGGGAAATCTCATTCTATCTCGCCGAGCACAAGACGACGGAGAACCTGAAGAAGACCGGCGCTTTCACGGTCGCGTTCGCCACCGCCGACACGGTCACGATCTCGGATTACTTCGGGCTCGTCTCGGGAAACAAGGTCGACAAGATCAAGAACGCCGGCGTGCACATCTCGCGCGCTCCTCACGTCAACGCCCCAATCATCGAGGAATATCCGGTCACGCTGGAATGCCTCGTGAAGTCCTACGATGATAAGACCGGAATCTTAGTCGGGACGATCGTCGACGAGATCGCGTCCGAAAGCGTTCTGACCGACGGGAAAGTCGATGCGGACAAGCTCAAACCGATCTGCTACGATCCTTCGATTCAAGCGTACCGCGTCCTCGGGCCGGTCGTTGCGAAGGCGTTCTCCGAAGGGCGGAAGCTCATCAAGAAGTAACGGATAAAAAACGAAAGAGACCGCCCTTGTCCGAGGGCGGTTTTTCGGTCGGTCTCTACTAGGATTCCGAAGGAGAGAAAGAAGAAAAAAGCCCGAAGGGACGGCCTCTTTCGATTTATAAGCAAATCGGTTGCGCCGCTCCGTTCCGTTTTCAATAATGGAATTATAAAGAAAGGTTGATCAATCAATCGGAAAAGAGGGAAAACAACATGTCCGAAGAAATCTATTCGTATTCCGTTCCGACCGCCGACGGCAAGGAACTGTCCTTATCGCAGTTCCGCGGGAAGGTAATCATCATCGTCAACACCGCGACCGGCTGCGGATTCACCCCGCATTACGAGCCGCTCGAGAAGCTGTACGAGTCCCTGCACGATAAAGGACTCGAGATCATCGACATCCCGTGCAACCAGTTCCACAACCAGACTCCGGGAACCGATCAGGAAATCCACGAGTTCTGCACGCTGAAATACCACACTCAGTTCCCGCAGATGAAAAAGTCCGACGTGAACGGGGAACACGCCCTGCCGCTCTACGGGTATCTGAAGTCCCAGAAGGGATTCGAAGGATTCGGAAAAGGCGCGAAGGCCCTGATGATGAACATGGTCGCCAAGTCCGAGAACAAGGACTATAAGACCAGCCCGGACATCAAGTGGAACTTTACGAAGTTCGTCGTGGACCGCAAGGGAAACGTCGTCGCCCGGTTCGAACCGACCTACGACATGAAGAAGTTCTGCGTCTACGTCGAGAATCTCGTCGAAGCGGAGGAATAACCATTCAGGTTAAAAAGAGAGCACCGGAAACGTTCCCGTGAATCTAGGATGTTACCGGCGCTTTTCTTTTTTCGAAGCGGCGCGCTGATAAATCAGGATGCCGAGGGCGACGAGGATCGAAACGCAGGAAACGACGACGAGAGCGATCGTGGATGCGGTCATGATTTCTTTTTTCCTCCGTTCTCTTGCCCTTATCATGAATCGCCGGAAAAGAATTGTCAAATGTTAGAGCACTATCTAAAATAAAAGGAAAGGAGACTCGGAAAGATGGAACACTCGGATGTCGGGGAGAAATACGCCCTGCTGCTGAAGGAGGCCGATTCGTACGCCGAAGAACAGGAGGACGGGGCTCTTGTTCACCGCATCACGGTCCTTTCGCATCTTCTGAACGGACTCAAGCGCTCGTTCTCGTATATGGACTGGGTCGGCGTCTATCTGAAGGAAAAAGAGAAGAATCTCCTCTATCTCGGACCGTATGTCGGCGAGCCGGGATGCGACCTCATCCCGTACGGGAAAGGCGTCTGCGGAACGGTCGCTTCGACCGGAAAGACTCTCCGCGTTCAGGACGTAAGAACGTTAACGAATTACATCGCCTGCGCCTCTTCGACTTTGTCCGAAATCGTCCTCCCCATGAATGAAGAGGACGGAAGCCTTTACGGCGTGCTCGACATCGATTCGGATACGCTCGGGGCGTTTACGGAGACGGACGAAAAGTATTTATGCGGAATCGTTTCTTCTCTGATGAAAATCCGTCTATAAAAGCGTCTCCATCAGCATCATCAGGGAGAAGCCGAAGATGATGGCCCATAATCCGTAATGCTCGAGGCCTTTCTGGTGGGCTTCCGGAAGCAGTTCGTCGATCGTAACGTAGATCATCGCCCCCGCGCCGAAGGCGAGAAACCAGCTCAGCGCGGTTTTTAAATACGCGGCCAAATACATTCCGGCGACCGCCAGGACCGGCTCGACGGCTCCCGAGAGCGTCCCGTACAGGAAGGCCTTGGGCTTACTCATCCCGTCGGCGTAGAGCGGGACGGAGATGGCCATGGTCTCCGGAGCGTTCTGGATGGCGATGCCGATTGCCAGCATCATGGCCGAGAGAGCGGCGGAAGACGCGTCCTGACCGGCCTGAATCTGGGCGAGCGCGAGTCCGCAGGAGAACCCGGTCACGAGTCCTTCGGGGATGTTGTGGAGCGTGACAGCCAGAAAGAACTTCATGTGCTTTCCTAAACCCGGCGCGGGCAGACCTTCGCTTTCCTTTGCCCCTTCGTGGAGATGCGGGACGATTTTGTCGAGCCCGTAGAGGAGCAGAGCGCCTAAAAGGAATCCTCCTAAAGGCGGAAGCCAGACGAGGTTAGAAGGATAATCCGCCTTGGCCGCGTCGATGCTCGGATTGAGCAAACCGAAAAAAGCCGCGGCGATCATGATTCCGCCGGCCAGTCCGATGGCGACCGAGTAGAGCTTATCCCCCGGACGTTTTCTAAAGAAGAACACCGTCGATGACCCCAGGGCGGTCCCGACGAAAATGATGACGATGCTGAAGACAATCATTTGTGCCGTTGACATATGTTTTTCTTCCTTTCCAATACTCTATTATCCGGAAATCTTCCGTTTCTTTCCACAATAAACATAAAAAGAGGAAGCCCCGGTTCGGGACTTCCTCTATATGGGTCAGGAATCTTCTTTATAAGAAGATTAGTCTTCCCACTGATACTTCTTGAAGGAGTGCTTGCCTTCGTAGACCGCTTCGTCGCCGAGTTCTTCCTCGATGCGGAGGAGCTGGTTGTACTTCGCCATACGGTCGGTACGGGAAGCAGAACCGGTCTTGATCATGCCGGCGTTGATGGCGACGGCGAGATCCGCGATGGTCGTATCCTCGGTTTCGCCCGAACGGTGGGAGACCATGGTGGTGTAGCCGTTGGTCTGGGCGAGACGGATGGTATCGAGGGTTTCGGTCAAGGTGCCGATCTGGTTGACCTTGATGAGGACGGAGTTGGCCGCGCCCATCTTGATGCCTTTACGGACGAAGTCGACGTTGGTGACGAAGAGATCGTCGCCGACGAGCTGAATCTTGTCGCCGAGTCTCTTGGTGAGCTTGACCCAGCCTTCCCAGTCGTTTTCGGCAAGGCCGTCTTCGATGGTGATGATGGCCGGATATTCCTTGACCATCTCATCGAGATAATCGATCATCTGGTCGGTCGTGAATTCGCCTTCGCCGGAGCGGGCCATGACATACTTGCCCTTTTCGGCATCGTAGAATTCGGAAGAAGCGAGGTCCATGCCTAAGAAGACCTGTTCGCCAAGCTTGTAGCCGGCGGCCGCGACCGCTTCGGAAATCAGTTCGAGCGGTTCCTTGTTGCCGTGCTTGCAGGACGGAGCGAATCCGCCTTCATCGCCGACGCCGGTCTCATAGCCCTTGGCCTTGACGACCTTCTGTAAAGCGTGGAAGCATTCGACACCGGCGCGGAGCGCTTCGTGGAACGTATCGAACCCGGCAGGAATGATGAAGAATTCCTGGAAGTCGACCGTGGACTGGGCGTGCTTGCCGCCGTTGATGACGTTCATGCACGGGGTCGGAAGGACCTTCGCGTTGGTTCCGCCGATGTAGCGGTATAACGGCATTCCGAGTAAATCGGCGGCAGCTCTGGCCGTCGCGAGCGAAACACCTAAGAGAGCGTTCGCACCGAGGTTCTTCTTGAACTTGGTTCCGTCGAGGGCCAGTAAGAACTTATCGACACCGACCTGATCGGTGACTTCCATCTCGGCTTCGATCAGTTTCGGAGCGATGATGTCGTTGACATTGCTGACAGCCTTTAAGACACCTTTTCCGCCGTATCTCTTCTTGTCGCCGTCACGGAGCTCGAGGGCTTCGTTTTCACCGGTGGAAGCACCGGACGGGACGATGGCGCGTCCGAACGCTCCATCATCAGTACCGACTTCGACTTCGATGGTTGGATTGCCGCGGGAATCCAAGACTTCACGGGCGTGAACGTAAGTAATCTGAGACATTCTTTTCTCCTTTATCAATAATTCCGTTATTACGGACACTTTCATTATAACGAAATTCCCCGTTCAATGAGAATAAAAAAGGTCTGAAAGCCTTCTTATGGGAATAAACCATAGAGCATTTTATGATTCAGTAATCTCATTTTTAATGGAATAGTAAAATTGACGAGTTTTTTATTATTGCAGCATTTGTTATTTAACTAACAAATCAAATTTTTTCAATCAAATAAATATTTGGTATATATATTATTTATGTTATATTTGTTTATGGAATATAGGGAGGAATACTATGCAGGAAAATAAGCAAGAATTTACACTAGTTTTGGGTCAACCTAATAATTATTTACCAGGAAAACTATGGACTCAATATATGGTGACAGTCTTAGACGATAGAATGAAATGCGTCAATAAGAAGACTCATGAAGAATTTGAAATTAGCTATAGTGAATTCAAGGAAGCTGAATTTGGAATTGGCAATGGTAATTTATGGCTACAATGCAAATTAAATAATGGTCCATTTGTATTCTGTTCCCCAAGAAAATGTTGGAAGTCAAAAGAAGGCAAACTCTTAATTGATAAGATTAATCATGTTGTAGAAATCAAAGACATGAAAGAATATGAGCATTATACTGGAAAACTACTCTTCCTCTATATGTTTAAATAGAATCATTAACTAAAGGTTTACCAGCCTAATTAGCTATACTTTTGCTGACAAAGGCCTCTGAATACATCACTCTGAGGTGAGACCCAAAAGTTGGACTTCCAACTGGAGGGTCTCACCTCATTTTGATATGTACCCTGGACACAAGACCGGTCTACGTACATAAACCCGAGCACATTCATGCGCACCTTCTTATCTGCATGATCGCGCTCGTAATGATTCGCCTAATCCAGCGGGCATATAAAGAAAAGTTCCCGCCTGCAACGAATGACAAGCGGGACTGGACCTATGGTATATCCGGCGAAAGGATACAGACGGCTCTGCAGAAATGGAAAGCGATACAGGTCGGAGAAGACTCGTACTGGTTCGCAGATCTCGATGATCAGGATCTGTCAGCAATTCTGCAGGCATATGATCTGACGATTCCCAAAAAGCAATACAGTTATGGGGAGATGGTCAGGATGAAGAAAAAGATTGATGTTTACGGAGGAGCACAAAGGTAAGTACCTACAGACCCCGAACGCAATTATTGAAGAGAATCTCAGGAAATGCCTTACCTTCGGCATTTTCTGAGATTTTTTTTGTTTAGCAAGTGGCAAAGTCGGGGTATAAGACAAAATTCCCAGCTTGGCGACGAGAAACTGAAGGCAATCATCAACAACGACCCTTAGGTCATGGCCGGATTCATACGGGAATGCCAGGCACCATCGGGGGGGTTCTCTCTTCGGCACAGAATTTCGCGGAGTACCTCGGGAACAGGATGAAGGAAGCGTTCCAGGTGATGGTCGAGAGGACCGTATCCGAGGAGTTCTTCTCAATGCTAGAAGAAGCTTCGCTCGAAGGCAATGACCCCTCCAGGAACGGATACTACTCAAGGAAGATCCTGACCACCTCCGGAGACTTCTCGATACAGATTCCAAGGGAGAGGTTCCACCTCCTTTCGTCTAGAAGGCAAAAAATACAAGCTGGTTGACGACGACGGTGTGCTGGCCGTGATTCCTCTGAAAACGACGATCGACATCTACGTCACGAGGTCGGGAAAGCGGGTCGCCGTGTTCGCCAAAGACCTGTGGAGCATTGTCTAAACCGAAAAGAGAATGCCGGAACCGGAGCCGAAACGTCCCGGCCGACCCAAATACGTACCTTGATTGCATCTTCCATGGAGAGGGTTCGGGATCAACCCCAAATAGAGGTGGATACCAATAACCTGATAAGGACACTCGTACATAGGATGAACTTCGGATTTTTTTGACTTCTTTCAGTAAGAAACGCTTTCGCATCCGTAAAGTTTCATAAGTTTTTAAGGCTTCTCTTTTCCTCTTTTTTCTTTTCCTTTGCGATTCTTCTTTTCTATGTTCCCAACACAAACACCGCCCTTTCTGAAAGAGTAGAATGAAAGTAAGCTGTCTATCAAAAATCAGAACACCGTTTTCGTTTCAAGAATCAGGAGGAACTGTTCCATATGAAGAATGCGATTGTCGGTCAGTCCGGAGGTCCTACTTCGGTCATCAATTCAAGCCTCGCGGGCGTCTACGAGGCGGCCAAGGAGCGCGGCTGCGAGCACGTCTACGGCATGTGCCACGGCATCCAGGGCCTGCTGCAGGAGAAATACATCGATATCGGGGACTACATCAAGAATTCCCTCGACGTGGAGCTTTTGAAGAGAACTCCGTCCTCGTTCTTAGGCTCCTGCCGTTACAAGCTGCCTGAACTCAACGATCCGGAAGGACAGGTGCTCTACCGGAAGATCTTCGATTTCCTGGAGAAACTCCACATCGCCTACTTCTTCTACATCGGCGGCAACGACAGCATGGACACGATCAACAAGCTGGCCATCTACGGACACCGCATCGATTCGGACATCCGTTTCATCGGCGTCCCGAAGACCATCGACAACGATCTCTGCGCCACCGACCACACGCCGGGTTACGGCTCGGCCGCGAAATACATCGGCGTCACGATGAAGGAAATCATCCGCGACGCGACCGTCTACGGAACCCCGTACGTCACGATCGTCGAAATCATGGGCCGCAACGCCGGCTGGCTCACGGCCGCGGCGTCGTTAGCTGAAGGCGAGGACTGCGAGGGGGTCGACATGATCTGCCTGCCGGAAGTCCCGTTCAACGTCGACCGTTTCGTCGAGAAGGTTCAGAGGATGCAGGAGGAAAAGACCTCCGTCGTCATCGCCGTCTCCGAAGGCGTCAAGCTGGCGGACGGTTCGGGAAGATACGTCTGCGAACTCGCCGACGACGTTCACGCGACCGACGCGTTCGGGCATAAGGCCCTGACCGGGACGGCGCGGTTCTTAGCGAACACAATCGCGCGGAGGCTTCCGACCAAGACGAGAGCCATCGAGCTTTCGACCCTGCAGCGCTGCGCCGGGCACCTCACTTCGCGCACGGACATCACCGAAGCCTACCAGGTCGGCGGAGCCGCGGTGAAGGCCGCCTTCGAAGGCCACTCGGGAGAGATGGTCTCTCTGAAGAGAATCTCGAACGCCCCGTACCAGTGCACGACCGAGCTCGTCCCGATCTCGGAAGTCGCCAACGTCGAAAAGAAAGTCCCGCTCGAATGGATGAACGAGGAACATACGAAGATGCTGAAACCGTTCATCGATTACGCTTTGCCTCTGATCCAGGCTGAGCTGACCCCGATCTACGTCTCGGGCCTGCCGCACCACATCTATCTGGATCAGGACCGCAAGAAGAAGTAAATTCTTATTCAATCCGTTCCGAAGACCGCCCCGCGCGGTCTTTCTTCGGTATGACGGGCATGTATTGTTTCTAAGGTGAAATTCCTTTGGGAGCTAGTTGTCGAGCAACCCTATAGCGACTTGCAAGTTTCATCTAGTGATAGATGGGAGAGAAGAAGCAATAGCGAAATCGTAGCCTTACGAACAGAAACAAGGTATCAAGGCGTTATGAGCGGAT
>Ga0256406_1003329_pt1 | contig 20134 bp, 18 predicted proteins | sample RumenRJG_03DNA_FD_185986 | JGI IMG/M metagenome (GOLD analysis project Ga0256406, IMG submission 185986) | Bovine rumen microbial communities from Lethbridge, Alberta, Canada - RJG_03 | ecosystem: Host-associated > Mammals > Digestive system > Stomach > Rumen | place: Canada: Alberta | collected... | reverse complement strand
TCCTTAAATCCGAAGATCCTGTTGTAGTCTGTCATGGCTTTGTCCTCCTGCCTTCCGGCTTCCTTGTTTTTTCGTTAGTGTATTAATCACTCTGAAGGCGGATTATATCAACTTATATGTGCGGATATTGGAGAATCAACGTAGAACATGCCAGGAAAGCTGCATATGTGCAGCGCCTGTAACGTATTTTGGATAGATAAAGATGCTATGCATGAGATGATAAAGAAATTTGTGGATTGTACAGATCGGAAGGAAGGGGCCTGGAATATCCTGACGGAGAGAGTGACGGAATAATCACCATCTTACGGTCAGATCACTATAGTGTATAAGCTGTGCAGGCGCCGACTTTCCGTGGTATGATGAGTTTAGATTCATCACGGAGGGTCGGCGCTATGTCTTTTAAAATCGTGCAGAATGATATCGTGAGGGTAAAGGCGGATGCTATCGTCAATACGGCTAATCCTTATCCTGTCATCGGGGATGGAACGGATGCGGATATCTATGAAGCGGCGGGATCGGAGGAGCTGCTTCGGGAGCGTGTGAAGATCGGGAATATCGCGCGTGGCGATGCGAAAGCGCTGCTGGAGACCGCCGGTTATGCGTTTTCCCGGTCGCAGAAGTTTGATGTAGTCATTGTATACTGCATCAAAAACAAGATTTGTAACCTGATGAAGATCAATATGATACTGTTTGAGCAGGATCTAAAGATATTTAAGATCAGCTGATGGTGTTTCATGGAGCGCTGGACCAGACACTGTGTCCGGCGCTTTTTTTCGTTTTAGGCACAAATGTCAATTCGGAGTTGACCAATCCAATGGACTCAGATAATTTTTTACTTAAAAGAAGATCCATTCTTAAGAATCGCATATTCTTGAGAATGGATCTTTTTTGCGAATTCCTATGGATAGGCTTTGATCGGTATACTTTACCGAATGAATCTGAATCCGGAAATCATGGTATAATGCTTACATCAGAGTGTTTTTACGGAGGTTATTATGGATTTCAGAGAAATCCCTCATGAAGTTCAAAAAACCTAGCATTTAAGCGAATCCAGAGACATCGGGAAAACGAGGTCCATCAAAAAGTCCATCAAAATCAAGACCTATCGTACCTTTTCTGACTGCATAAAGCCTTTTCATTTTCAATTACAAATAAGTCTGCACTTATCGAAAGAGCGTTTTCAAGAAGCAATTCTTGGAGACGCTCTTTTTTTAGAGTCATGGGTGCATCGATAAAAAGTCAAAGAAAGGATGGTATGAAGCTTGGTCAAATTAAGAGCAATGGGAACGGAGGCAGATTTGAAGCGAATGAAGAAAATCATCGAAAGAAACGATTTTCTAGAGATTCTGTCTGCATCAGAGATTCTCAGAAACAAGGACACAAACACATATCGCCGGATTTACATGGACGTAGAGTTCACGAGACCGGAGCGATAAAGAAAATACATCGAAAAGGAGAAGAAACATATGAGTAAGGTAATCGCCATAGGCAATCAGAAGGGTGGCGTCGCGAAGACGACCACGACAGGAAATCTCGGCATAGGGCTTGCGATGAAGGGGAAAAGAGTTCTGCTGATTGATGCAGATCCCCAGGGGTCTCTCACAGCAAGTCTCGGATATCAGGACATGGACAGCCTCGATATCACGCTTGCCACGATTCTCGGAAAGATCATGCAGCATGAAGCTGTTGGTCCTGAGGAGGGCATCCTGCATCAGGAGGAAGGAGTAGATCTGCTTCCATGCAATTTGGATCTCGCAGGACTTGAGCTATCCATGGTTGGAGTCAACTGTCGAGAGATGCTTCTACGAAAGTATATCCGGCTGGTTGCAGATCGCTACGACTATATTCTGATCGACTGTATGCCAAGCCTCGGAATCACGACGGTCAATGCCTTCACTGCGGCGGACAGCATTCTGATTCCGGTGCAGGCAGCATTCCTGCCGGTCAGAGGTTTGGAGCAGCTGATGGAAACGATCAGTAACATCCGGGAGGATCTGAATCCGGAACTCTCGATCGAAGGAATCCTCATGACGATGGTGGACCAGAGAACAAACTTTTCAAAAGACATTCAAAAGATCGTATCTGATGCCTACGGCGATTACGTTAAGATTTTCAAAACAGTGATTCCGCGGTCTGTCCGGGCAGAGGAGATGTCTGCATCGGGGACCAGCATTTATAAACATGATCCTGATGGTCGTGTCGCACAGGCTTACATGAATCTGACAGAGGAGGTACTGCACGATGACGAAGAGCGCATCTAATATCCATTTAGCAGGATACAAGGAAATCTTCGGACGCACCGAAGCACAGCGTGAGCAGGAGATCCGTCAGATTCCGATCAACGAGCTTCATTCCTTTGCAAAGCATCCGTTTCATGTGGCCGATGACGACGATATGAAGCTTCTTGCGGAGAGCATTAAAGCAAATGGCGTGATGACACCAGGGCTCTGCAGGAAGCGTCCTGAAGGTGGTTATGAGATTATCGCCGGTCACAGAAGAACCTACGCCGCTATGCTCGCAGGACTAAAGACCGTGCCAATGATTGTAAGAGATATCGATGATGACACTGCAGTGCTTGCGATGGTTGATACAAACCTTCAGCGGGAGCAGATCCTGCCGAGTGAAAAGGCGAAGGCTTATGCCATGAAATATGCGGCACTCCAGCATCAGCATGAGAAGACCGGGGAGGGAAGAACGCTAGACACCATGGGAGAAGGTGCTGGCGACAGCGCAAAGACTGTACAGAGGTACATTTATCTATCGCATCTGTCCGATGAGCTTCTCAAAATGGTAGATCAAAAGAGGATTGGCATCGTCCAGGGCGTTGATATCTCCTTCATGAGCCCTGAAGAACAGGATATGCTTTACCGCTATTTACAGCAGCATGCTGTAAGCATTACGAAGACACAGAGTGCGAAGCTTAAGGAATACAGCCGGTCGAAAGATTTCAATGAGAGCGTTCTCCGGCTGATCCTCGAGGACGAGAAACCGAAGAAGCGGGATGTGACCTTCAAGAGAACCGATTTACAAAAATATTTCCCGGAGACCAGTACGGCGGAAGAGATTGAAAACGTCATCTACAGACTGCTGGATGGATGGATGAAGGAAAGGAACGGCAGCCATGGTGAATAATAAGCTAATCGATACAGGGAATCCGATCGTGGATGAGGTCGGAGAACTGAATATCAGCGGCAACATCATCCCGGAGAACTGGTATCAATGGATCAGGAAGGGCACCGGAAAACCGGATCTTCTGGCTATTGTGCTTCTGTCAGAGATTGTTTATTGGTATCGGCCGACAGAAGTGAGAGACGAGATATCCGGGAACCTGATTGGTTACCGGAAGAAGTTCTCGGATCAGTTCCTGCAGAAATCCTATAACCAGATGGCTTCAAAGTTTGGAGAAACGAAGGCTGTGGTAAAGCGTGCGATGGACACGCTCGAAGAGCTAGGGCTGATCAGGCGACATGTGAAGACGCTGCTGATTCTTCCAAATGGTGCGAAGATGGCAAATGTCCTCTATATCGAGCTTGTAGCGGAGAAGCTTCGGCAGATCACCTTCGAGAAGAATCCTGATGTTGTGGATGAAGATGACGGTGATGATCTTCTGGCAGGAGAAGTCGAAGAAGTGATGGCTGAAGACCTGGGTATGGATATTTCTGATGGTAGGGTCAATTGTGAGGGTAGGGTCAAAAATAACCCTACCCCTAAGAATGACCCTACCGTCAAAAATGATACTACCTATAAAAATATACCTACGGTCAAGGATGATGGTATCCCTATTTTTGACATCACCTCAAAAACAGACGGAGGGTACGGTCAAAATTATGGGGAGGGTAGGGTCAAAATTGACCCCACAAATACAAAGAATACTACAAAGACTACATACGGAGATTCTATCTATCCGATCGATACAGCCGAACAGGAGGGCGGCGCTTCACTGCAGGACGATGGGATGGATGAGATCAGGAGCATGCGGGAGCGCATCTCTGAAAATATCGATCTTCCGACGCTCCTTTCTGCTGCTAAGACACCTATCAGGAAGAACCTTTATCAACAGGCTTATGAGCTGATCTGCGATGTCGTGACGATTCCGAGAAAAATGCTTCGGATCAATGGAACGGATTATCCGTATGTTGTTGTGAAGGATCGGTTCCTGAAGCTTGATTATTCTGCGGTGGAATACGCAATCGAGCTGTACTCGAAGTCAACAACGAAGAAGTACAACGTCATGACCTATATGCTTACCTGCCTGTACAATGCGTCGATGACCATCGATAGCTATTATCAGTCGGAGGCACAGCATGATCTGTACGGCGGAAGGGAGGATGACAGCGATGCTGGATGAACCAAGTTATAGCAAAGACGAGAAGTATAAATATTTGCAAAAATGCGCCGAATTTAATATTTTACATACGGATCGATCCGTATACTGGAGGAGGTAAACATGCAGACACATTTTGAAGATTACTTCGCAAGGGTCGTGAAAAAGGAACATGGCCGGGTGTATGTGTATGGCTACTGCAACAACCTGAACCGGACGCGATTCCGTGAGGAGGATGGCAGAAGCGTGCTGGAGGAAGCATTTGACTATCTCGGATTTCGTTGCAGCGTGCTGCTGGAGGTCAAATCCGGAAACGTCAATGATCTCTTTAGAGCAGAGAAGAATCCGATGATTCATGTGCTTGGTAAACCGGCACATTTCGGGATTCTTTTCTCGATAAACCGAAATGCCTTCCCAGGTACGGTACGATACGAGAATGAACTCGTCCGCTGCATCCTCACGATGGAGGGAACACTTCACAGGTTGTCATTTTCGGATGAGTCGTGGCAAATCAAGCAATCTGCAGTCTGATGGCAATTACAACGATAAGAGTAAAGGACGGTATAGACGATGGTGTTTATTATTTTTGAACTCATTCTTGGATGTTTCGGTATTTTTCTCATGACTTTTGAAGCAGCGATCATGTATATGCCGTATGCGATGGGCGTGCTGGGAGGCATGGCAATATTTGCAGCTGTTCCGATATTACAGAATATCGTTCCCGGACATTTTTACATGTCATTGTTTCTGGTGATATGTGTGGTTGAAACAATCATCTTCATCCTGAAAAGCATTGAACCAATCGAAATACCGGTCACAGTGTTCTTCTCCACGCTTTTTCTCATGTTCTTATGTGCACTTGTTTTTATGAAGGCAAAACCGGATTCTGTAGGCTATTGTATCGTGATGACGATCATCTATGCAGCAATCATGCATGTGGGACTTGTCATCAATCTGAGGGATGTCAATGAAGCCAATTCAGATGACCGGAATTTACCGGAAAAGATCGTCGCAGGCATCATCAATGCTGCATCAGGCTTACTGATTTTTGGATTCCCTTATGCCGGCATATGGTATGAATATATTAAAACGATTGGGTATCATGCGCAGATGTTCAAGATTATCGGCTGGATCGCAGCTGCAATCATTTCACTGATCATTTTCGTCAGAACGTTACTGTATGATTGTGAAAAACTATGATATGGAAATTATAAGCGGAAATCGCGTTGTAAATTTCCTAATGAAATGATAAAATCGATACAAATAGAAATTTACAACGCAAAAACCGTTTATAATATTTGGAGGCGAGAAATGAAATTTTTACGACTTCAAGCAGAAGGCTTGCCATTATTCAAGGAAAAAATTGATATGAGCTTTGTTGCATCACAGCGTATCATGGATGACGATAAAGATAAATTATACCCTTTAGTGTCAAATGTTTACCTGAATCTTGCGGAAGCAATCATCGGAATTAATGCTTCCGGAAAGACTTCAATCCTGAAAGTGATTCTCCTGGCATTAAAGCTGCTAGGAAATCAGCCAATCAACCATATTGAAGCGAAAGAGATTTTAGGAGATACCCCTAAGGCAATATTTAATATGTATTTTTATTCATCTGGAGAAATATGCAGACTTGAAACAGTAATATCTACTGTCAAAAAAGATAATTTTGATGAAAAATATTGCATCACAGGTGAAAAGCTGTGGACTAAGCCAGCGGCAACTATAAAAACCAGAAAACAGCTTTATGATTTTGAGGGTATTGATCCTGTGAGCATGAGAAGTGGACAGGAGGAATTCTTACCAGCAGACGTCAGTATCATTATTGCAAGAAATAAGAGGAATGATGAATCCTTACCTGTAGCAAGTATGCTTTCGTATACCAATTGGAATGTTCTTCCCGTATCCGAGGAAATACCGGAAGCGGTTATCAGGTTTTTAGATCCGACGATTGAAAAGCTATATTTCGAAAGCAAAGGAAATAAAAGTCTTGTACATTTAAAATTCAAAGAGGAAGAAGAGCTTGTTCTTGAGAATTCTCGAGAACTTGAAAATTATCTTTCATCCGGTACGATCAAAGGTATCGTAACATTTACAAATGCTATGAAGATATTAAAAAATGGAGGATACCTTCTGATCGATGAGATAGAGAATCATTTCAATAAAGAGATCGTCGCTACACTTGTACGTTTCTTTATGAATGTCAGATTAAATAAAAATGGAGCGGTGTTGATATATACAACACATTATCCGGAGATTCTAGATGAATATGACAGAAACGATGGAATTTTTATCACAAGGAATCGTAATGGTATTACAGTAGAAAACCTGGCATCCATACTAACAAGAAATGATATTAAAAAGAGCGATGCTTATCAGAGTGGATTTCTTGAGGGTACGGCACCTACATATGATGCTTATATGGAACTTAAGAAAAATATAGCTGCAGGCATAAGCGAGGGCTGAGATATGAAATTATCCCGATATAAGGCCTGTATCTGTGAGGGCGCGGCTGAAAATGCAATAATTGATCTGCTGCTTGACGCGCATCTTTTGATATTTGAGCGTGAGGAACTCATTGATGAGCAGGTAATCAGATGTAGAGATGGAAAAACTTTTGAGACCAGGTATTTGAGAAAGGACATGGGAAACCAGATTTCTGTAATAAGGATTCTGGATTCAAGAAGAGAAAATTTCAAATTAAGCCCTGCATATAAATCAAAAGTGGATGTGATCAATGTGATTACTGCACCCGAGATTGAAATGCTGATCATTCTTAGTGAGGGTCAGTATAAAGGATTTAAGAAGTCTGGCAAAAAGCCCAGTGATTTCTGTAAACAAGATCTTAAAATGAGTAATGTTAAAGCCTATAGCTTTGTATCCGGTTATTTTTCAGATACAGATAAGCTGGTTGATGCCATCAAAAAATATTCAGAAGTATCAAGGATTCAAAATGGAGAATATACACTTCTTGACTTATTGAAGTGAATATTCAGGCATATGAGCGATAGGACAAACTCCTGTCATTTCGAGGGAAGTTACGAGACCGCTTCGGCGGAACAGTAGCTTCTCTTTTTTATTGCGAAGATATGTAGTCATAGTGACCACATAAGTTAAGTAGTCACTGTGACTACTAATCTTTTAGAACAAACCGGGGAAAGGAGGAGAGAAGCAATATGGTCTTTTTGATTCAGTGGGTGAAGCCGCCGTAGCGGAGACAGATCGTCAGGGAAAAATCTAGGAAAGGAAAAGGATATGCAGGAAGAAGTCAGTGAAAAAACGATCGCACTGATCATCAAGGGCACGAAGCTCACGGGGCAAGGACTTGCGAAGGCGATGTCTCTGTATCTTAGGCACAGGCAGAAGGTCAAGGCTATGCATCATGGAAAAATGAAGGTCAAGAAGCTGCTTGGCATGGATCAGGGCGTCTCGATGATCGACGTCGGAGAGGATGGATATCGTGACTTCGGGCAATATGCGAAGAAATACAATATCGACTTCGCACTGGAGAAGGACACAGATTCTGATCCGCCGAAATTCATCTGCTACTTCAAGGGAAGAGATGCGGATGTCATTTCGCTAGCCTTCAAGAAGTATGTTTCGGATAAGGAAAACAACCGCGTGAAGCCATCAATCCGGACCAAGCTCGAACAGTTCAAGCAGAAGAGCAAGGATCTGGCAGAAAAGCTCGACAAGACGAAGCACCTGCATCAGGAGCAGGCATTATGAGCAAGATCCTAGATGGAATTTGCGGCGACTTGAAGAAGCTGCCGGATCATTTCGTAAAGGAAATCAAACGTCAGGGACCGAAGAAGCTCTTGCTACGATATGGTCCCTATGTTCTGATCGGCTGGTGCTGTAATAAGATTGCCTGGTTGTTTCATTACACGACCGGAAACAATTTCTGGTCGAGAGCTTTGGTGACATTGCAGTACAGCGGTCTTGCGTTTCAGTCACCGTGGCCAAGCTTCAAACCGGTCGATCTTCTGATCGGGATAGCCGGCGGCGCCGGGATGAAGGCATTGATCGATTATAAAGCGAAAAATGCGAAGAAATTCCGGAGGGGATGCGAGTATGGGTCGGCAAGATGGGGAAACGAAAAAGACATCGAGCCGTATATCGATCCAGTGTTTGAAAATAATGTGATCCTCACGAAAACCGAGCGGCTCATGTGCTGCTTTCCTGGCAGAAACAACCACGGACAACCGTTCGCGAAGCCGCCGGGTCCGATGTATGGCAGAAACAAAAACATTCTTGTCGTCGGCGGTTCAGGTTCCGGTAAAACGAGGTTCTTCGTGAAACCAAATCTTATGCAGATGCACAGCTCCTATGTCGTGACCGATCCGAAGGGAACGCTTCTTGGGGAGACCGGAAAAATGCTGGCGGATCATGGCTACAGCATTAAGACGCTGAATACGATCAACTTTAAAAAGTCGATGCGGTATAACCCGTTCGCGTATATCCATTCGGAAAAGGATATCCTGAAACTCGTGAACACGCTGATCGTCAATACGAAGGGCGAGGGACAGCAGTCGGGCGAGGACTTCTGGGTGAAGGCAGAGCGGCTTCTCTACTGTGCGTATATCGGCTACATCTGGTACGAAGCGCCGGAGGAGGAGCAGAATTTTGCAACACTCATCGATATGATCGATGCCAGTGATACGAGGGAGGATGATGAAAATTACAAAAATGCAGTCGATCTGATGTTCGACGAGCTTGCTGAGAAGAATCCGGAGCATTTTGCGGTCCGGCAGTATCAGAAGTACAAGCTTGCAGCCGGCAAGACGGCAAAGAGCATCATGATCTCGTGTGGTGCGAGACTTGCACCATTTGATATCAAAGAGCTGAGAGATCTGACCAGTACCGATGATCTCGAGCTTGATACGCTCGGGGAAAAGAAAACGGCACTCTTTGTCATTATCTCCGATACGGATGATACCTTCAATTTCCTGGTATCGATCATGTATACCCAGCTCTTTAATCTGCTCTGTGACAAGGCAGATGATGTATATGGCGGGAAGCTGCCGATTCATGTTCGCTGTCTCCTTGATGAGTTTGCGAATATCGGACAGATTCCTAAGTTTGAGAAGCTGATTGCGACCATAAGGTCTCGTGAAATATCAGCTTCTATTATTTTGCAGTCAAAGTCCCAGCTGAAGGCGATTTATAAGGACAATTGTGACACGATCGAGGGCAATTGCGATACGATGCTCTTTCTCGGTGGCAAGGAGAAAACCACGTTGAAAGAGATGGAGGACATCCTCGGTAAGGAAACGATTGATCTTTATAACACGTCGGATACGCGAGGCACCAGCCAGTCCTATGGTCTCAATTATCAGAAGACCGGCAAGAGCCTCATGAGTCAGGACGAGATTGCTGTCATGGATGGCGGGAAGTGCATCATGCAGCTTCGTGGCGTCCGTCCGTTTTTCTCGGACAAATACGACATCACGAAGCACCCGATGTACAAGGAGCTCGCGGACTTTGACAAAAAGAACTATTTCGACATTGAGAAATACATGCGTTCACAGCATCGACTTCATCTGAAGCCGGACGATTATGTGGACGAGGTTTTCGATGCCGGAGAAATAGCAATTTAAGGTTATGTGGTCACAGTGACCACTAATATTTTTCAAGGAGGAATTTCAAAATGGCATTTTTCACAGCAGCGATTTCAGGTCTTACCAAGGTAGTCACGGCCATCGGCGCGGGCGTCGGTGTGTGGGGCGTCGTGAATCTTTTGGAGGGCTACGGCAATGATAACCCCGGTGCCAAGAGCCAGGGCATCAAGCAGTGCATGGCCGGAGGCGGCATTATCATCATCGCACAGACGGTCATCCCGCAGCTTTCTACCGTCCTGTAAATTATGTTGAATTTACTTGGATCCTTATTAACGGAAATTGCGAAACTCATTCTTAAACCGGTGGTAAAGCACAATCTTTCCGTGATGTTTGCCGAGCTGAACTCTCAGATCGGCGGCATCACAGGAAGTGTCGCGAAGACACCAGATATATGGAATGCTGACGTCTTCGCGTTTATCCGTCAGTTATCGGAGAACGTCATGATGCCGATCGCCGGGATGATCATCTCGGCGGTCCTATCCTATGAACTGATCACGGTAGCCATCGATAAGAACAACATGCATGATTTTGATACCGGTCTTTTCTTCCGGTTCCTGTTCAAATCCTGTATCGCGGTTCTCCTTCTGTCAAAAACCTTTGACATGACGATGGCCTTCTTTGATGTGGGTAGATATCTCGTCGATAAGGCGACCGCTTCCATCACAGGCATTTCAGCAGTCGATTATGGCAGCCAGCTGAAAGCGGCATTCGAAGCACAATATGACACCTTTGATTTCGGCGAGCTTCTAGAATTTACACTGGAAACGACTGCGGTCACGATGGCGATGCGTATCCTGTCAATCATCATCTCTGTTGTGTTGTATGGCAGGATGATTGAGATCTACATGTACATCTCGATCGCACCGATCCCCTTTGCGACGCTCACAAACCGTGAATGGGGACAGATGGGCACGAATTATCTTAAGGCAATCGCGGCACTTGCATTGCAGGGGTTTTTCATTGTGATCTGCGTCGGAATTTATGCAGTGCTTGTGAGATCATTATCCGTATCAAGCGACGTATCGAAGAGCATGCGGGCGGTGTTCTGCTTCACGGTTGTGCTCTGCTTCAGCCTCATGAAGACCGGAAGCTTCGCAAAGTCGATTACCGGAGCACATTAAAGATTGACATATACACCGTTTCCGGGATGTGGCCAGAAACAGGAGGCCGCTCATGATATCGTGTTGAATAGATTAACATCAATCAGAGAACTGGAGAGAAGGAGGCTTCATGTCATCTGAATCAATCATATCTGTGCCGGTTCCGAAGGACCTTTCCGGTATCAAAACAAAGGTCTGCTTCAATCTCACAAAACGCCAGCTGATTTGCTTTTCACTGGCTGGTGCGACGGGAATCCCACTTTACTTCATTGTGAAGCCTGGTATCGGGGCATCGGCGGCATCTATGATCCTGGTTGGATTTATGATGCCGTTCTTTTTCCTCGCGATGTATTCACGGGACGGCTTTCCGGCAGAGAGGATATTTTACTTCTTTGTCCGGCAGATGATTCTACGTCCTGGCATCCGAAAGTACCAGTCGGAGAATGCTTACACCGAGATTGAAGACATACAGAATATACGAAAGGAGATCCGATATCTTGTCAAAAAAAGAGATCATAGTCCGGTTTCATCGGAAGCAGAATCTCAGCAAAGAAGAAACGAAGAAGCTAAACTTTCTTGAGAATCTTCTGGTGAAAAAGGGAGAGTCCCGGCAGAAGCTGGATACGGCGCAAAAGTCTATCCCGTTTGAGAACATGTTTGCAGACGGGATCTGCCGGGTACAGAAGAACTATTACACGAAGATGGTTGAGTTCCGGGATATCAACTATGCACTTCTCGAGCGGGAAAGTAAGGGGCTGGTGCTTGAAGACTATGCAAAGCTCATCAATTACTTTGACCCGACCATTCACTTCGAGGAGATCATGTTTAACCGTCGAGTGAATCGGCGTGTGCTGGAAGCCGAGCTCACAGCAAATTTGCAGAACGATGGCTTTGATTATCTTCGTGAAGAATATGCCTCGATCATTAAGAAGCAGGCAGCGAAGGGAACGAATGGTATCCGGAAATCAAAGTATCTGCTCTTTGGTGTCGACGCGAAAAATCTGAAGGAGGCACGGAGTAAGCTTAATAACCTTGAGAAGGATGTCGTCAAGAACCTGATGGATCTCGGTACGGATGTCCGGGTAATGAATGGAAAGGAACGGCTAGAGATCCTGCATGAATATTTCAACCAAGACACGATGGAACCTTTTCATTTTTCGTATAAGGAAATGACGATGGCCGGCGGATCGGTGAAGGATTACATCGCGCCGACGGCCTTTGATTTCAGAGAATCTGGATATTTTCGTATGGGAAGCCTTTACGGCCAGTCCTATTTCATGGCCATCAATGCGCCGAGGCTTACCGACGGACTTCTCAAAAAGCTTCTCGATATCGATGACAACCTGGTCATCACGATGCATATGCAGACGATCGACCAGGTGAAGGCCATCAAGACCATCAAGGGAAAGCTTTCAGATATTCAGTCAAACAAAATCAACGAACAGAAGAAGGCGAACCGGTCCGGCTATGATATGGATATTCTTCCATCGGACATCGTGACCTACGAAAAGGATACGCTGGAGCTTCTTGATGACCTGAATACGAGTAATCAGAAGATGGTAAACATTACATTTCTCATTACTTGCTTCGGGAGGACGAAGAAGGAGGTCGATAACCTTAGTTCGAGAGTCAGAGGCATCGTCGAGCAGTCGAATAATAATCTGAGACTCCTCCAGTTCTGTCAGGAGCAGGGGTTGATGGCCTGTGCGCCGATCGGGGTGAACGATACGGAGATTGCAAGACAGATCACGACGAAATCTGCAGCAGTGCTGGTGCCTTTCGCAACACAGGAGCTCTTTATGCCGGGCGGCATTTATTACGGATTAAATGCCATCTCAAATAACCTGATCATCGCAGATCGTAAGCAGCTTCGTACACCGAATGGCATCATCCTCGGTACACCGGGCTCCGGCAAATCCTTCTCGGCAAAGCGTGAGATTCTTTCCTCCTTCCTGCAGACGACGGATGATATCCTGATCTGCGATCCGGAGGGTGAGTATTTTCCGCTTGTAGAAGCGCTGCATGGGCAGGTCGTGAAGCTGTCAACCAATTCGACAGAGTACCTGAACCCGATGGATATCCAGCTGTCCCATCAGAATGATAAAGAGGCGCTCCGTATCAAATCGGATTTTCTCATCACACTCTGCGACATGATTGCCGGTGGCAAGGATGGCCTTGGCAATGATGAGAAAGGTATCATTGACCGATGTATCGCAACCATCTACCAGGAATATTTCAAGGATCCGACACCGGAAAACATGCCGCTTCTTGAGAATCTCTATGATGCGCTGCTCCATTATGATCCATCGGATATTTCGGAGGAGCTTCGAACCGAAGCAAAGGAGAAGGCGGTCCGCATCGCTAACAGCCTCGTGCTTTATGTGCATGGTTCGCAGAACTACTTTAATCACAGGACCAACGTTGACAGTCAGAACCGGATCATCTGCTTCGATATCCGAGAGCTTGGCAATCAGCTGAAGGAAATCGGTATGCTGATCGTCCAGGATGCGGTATGGAACAGAGTTTCAAGAAACCGCGAGCGGAAGATTGCGACCCGGTACTACTGTGATGAGTTCCATCTCCTGCTTCGGAATCGTCAGACTGCAGCCTATCAGGTCGAGATCTGGAAGCGATTCAGAAAATGGGGCGGCATCCCTACCGGTCTCACACAGAACGTCGGTGACTTCCTTCGTTCAGAAGAAATCGAAGGCATCCTCGGTAACAGTGATTTCGTTTATCTTCTGAATCAGAATGCCAAGGACCAAACGATCCTCGCGGATAAACTGGGACTTTCTGAGAGCCAGCTGAAATATGTCACAAACTCAGAGCCCGGCTCAGGCCTCATTATCTTCGATAATGTTATCATACCGTTTGTAGACAAATATCCGGAGGACACGGAGACCTATAGGTTCATGACGACAAAGCCGCTGGAGTCCATGAGGAAAACGGCATGACTTCGAAGTGGAAGGACACTGTGACCAACCACTCTGCCAATGCCTTATATCAGCGACGGGCGCAGATCCGGAAGGCTAAAGAGAAGCTCAAGGAAAAGCATCCGAACATGAAAAAGGCGGGTGAAGAGTTCCTCGGCAGTGTCAGGAATACCCTCGAGAACAATGAGGACGGCAATGTAGCCCTCGATTCGCTGGGCAAGTCCGAAGGTTTCACGGAAAACACCGTCCACACGGTTCACAGGTTTCAGAGACATCGTGCCATCAAAAAAGTAAAGAAGGCTGTCAAGGCAGAGAAAAAGGCGTTCCGCAAGGAGGTTAACTTCCGGGTGGAACGCTATTTTGCTGAAAACCCGCAGCAGAAGCCTAAGCATTTTATTCAAAAAATGTATCAGAAGAAGAAAATGCAGCGGCGTTTCTCAAAGGAACTGAATCGGGAGATCCTGAAACAGGCTTTTGGCTCGCCCGCGCAGGGTGGATCCATCGTCTCTAAGCTTGCTGGTTTTCTCAAAAACAAGCTAAACCCAAAGGTTCTTCTCAAATGGATCCTCGGCGGTGCCGGCATCTGGATCCTGGTATTTTCGCTGCTTTCATCCTGCAGTACAGTCAGTGTCGGTGTCCTGTCTGGTGCCGGCGGTGTTTCCTATCAGAGTAAACCGGATGATATCGATGCAACCGACATACTTTTCTCGAAAAAAGAGATGGAGCTTCAGAATAGAATCGATCACATCGAGACCGATTATCCGGGCTATGACGAATATCGCTATAACCTTGATGAGATCGGACACAATCCGTCTGTTCTTATCAATTATTTGTCTGCCAAGCTGACGCGCTTCACAATTGATGATGTGAAGAGTGAGCTCGAGAACATCTTCAACACGATGTACGACCTCGAACTGAATCCGATCACAGAGATGCGGACGCGGACCGTGCATGACGAGGATGGTGACCATGAAGAGCAGTATCCCTATTACATTCTCGAGGTCACATTGAAACGGAAGCCGATGGAGGAGATCGTCGAAGCAAGACTCGATGATCAGCAGAAGGAGGTTTACGACTCTTTCGGTAAAACCGGCGGTTTTGCACAGGTCTGGGGATCTCCTGTTAACTTCAATTGGCATAACAGCGTGAGCAGCTATTACGGCTATCGGAAGGATGCAGCGGACAGCCAGCAAGAGCTTCATCGAGGACTGGATATCAGTCTCCCCGAGGGCACAGAAGTCTTCAGCATGCGGGATGGCACCGTCGAAGAGGTAGGCCAGAACGAGGAATACGGCACCTATATCATCATCAGGGATGAGTATGGCTATGAAAGCCGCTACGCGCATCTGTCCGGCACGCTGGTTCACGAAGGAGACACGGTGTCCGGCGCAGATATGATCGGAAGCTCCGGCAGTACCGGTTCGGAAACCGGCAGCACACTTCACATCGAGATCCTTTACGACGGCCAGTATTATAACCCGCTGTTCTATTGCAACGCACCGGAGGATGCCAATGCCTCCCCCGAACCAGCAGCCGGTGGCGCCGGTGGTTCCTTTACACCGCCAGCGGAAGCATTGAACGATGCTGAGTTCGCGCGGATGCTCGCCGAAGGCGAAAAGTATGTCGGCAGGAAATATGTCTGGGGCGGCGCAAGCCCGTCAACCGGCTTCGACTGCTCCGGGTTCGTGAGCTGGGTCATTAACCATAGCGGCAACGGCTGGAATGTCGGCAGGCAGACCGCCAATGGCCTTCTCAACAGATGCTGTTCACGGATCAGCCCGTCGGATGCGAAGCCAGGTGATCTCATATTCTTCCAGGGAACCTATAACACAAGCGGCGCCAGTCATGTAGGCATTTACGTCGGAAACAACACAATGCTTCACTGCGGTGACCCGATCAAATTTACAAACATCAGCACTGCCTACTGGCAGAGCCATTTTTATACATACGGACGAATCAAAGGAAAGGGGTAAGTTTTGAACGTAGATAGAATCGATACACAGTTGACAAGGATTCAGGAGAAGATCGAGCAGCTGAAGAAGCGCTCGGAGGATCTTGAAAAGGAGCGGCAGATGGCACTCGATGCCGAAACGATGAAGTTCATCAGGAAGCATAAGATCTCGCCGGAGAAGCTCGCACTCCTGGACAAGCTCAATGAGGAGGAGATCGAGCTTCTTCTCGATGATCAGGAGGAGCAGGCGAAGAAAAAGGAAGAGCAGATCAAGGAGATCATGGACAATGAATAAAAAGCATTCGGAAATACTTCGGAACACAGTTCTCTATACCGCCATGTTCGCGATTCCTGGAAACATCTTCATGCTGAATCATCCGACACCTACGCCGGTCTATGCCGGTCAGGTTGTCGCAAAGGGCGTGACGCCGGTGGAGAGTACGGAATCCACCATCGGACCGGGCTATACGGAAGCTGCCAATGCAGACGGCACGAACGCAGGTGGCGATGCTGAAAAGGAATCGGCTTCGGTAGAGACTGCAGCTGCTGGATCGGAAGCAGCTGCAGCCGTAGGCAAGGTGTCAACAAACGAAACAGCACAGCAAACAACGTCAACTTCTCAGCCAGTTTCGTCAGATGTAGCCGCGCAGCAGACAGCCAGAAAATCAGGTAAGAGGATGCAGACGAAGAAGGCATCGAGAAGTGCTGCTTCTGCCAAGCAGGATGTTGCGACACCTTCCGAGGCAGGCAAGTCCGACGAGACATCTACCGGAAATGCGAGTGAAAAAACGGAAAGTGCAGACGAAACCGAAGCTGATTCAGAAAATAAAGGAACCAGTACAGCTTCAACAGAAAACCAGGCAGGCACAAAGAACGCCGGAGAAAATACAGATGCAAAGTCAGGTCATCAGACGGAAGCTTCTGAGCCGCAGGTAGAGATCAAGATCTCTGTTCCGGATGGCTGGTTCAAGAATAAGGCAGAGGTTTCCGTCAGCGCGGAGGACAGCCATAAAACCGGACAGATCAAGATCGAGAAGCTCGAGGCAAAGTTCGGAGAAAATGGTTCCTGGCAGGACATCACGAATAAGAAAAAGGTCACCGTGACCAAGAAAGGTGAGCTCTATATCCGGGCGACGGATCAGAACGGAAAGACCTATGAAAAAGAAACGACGATCGACTGCTTCGATACATCGAAGCCGACGCTTAATGCTGCTATCAATAATGGCCGTCTTACGATTCAGGCGAAGGACAAGGATTCTGATGTCAAAGCTATCTATGTCGACGAATACGAGTACGACGACCTCACCGATGGAACGTTGACGATCCAGCTTCAAAAATTTGATGCCGGCTATCAGGAGTTCTCCATCCAGGCTATGGATGAGGCCGGTAACATGTCGAAGGAATATCGCCTGAAGAATCCATATTACCGGAATCCATCGGATGACAGCACGCAGGATAATCCTGTGGATCAGCTGCCATCAAGCGCACTTCCATCGGCACCCTCGAGTGCGGCGGGTGTGGTAACCGAGCATGTGAGAACCGATGGCGATGGCAATGTCACACAGGATGTTCTCGGCACTTCTCGTCCTGCATCAGTGCCTACCGGCGATATCAGTGAGACCGGCATCGGACTTTCCGGAGATGCGGCAGATGGAAGCATTACTGAAGAAGGCGGGGAAGGACAGGCATCTGGCAGTGAAGGGAAGGAATTTTATACGATCGAGTCCGCTTCCGGCAAGGTCTTTTATCTCGTAATCGACCGGAGCGGCAACACCGAAAAGACCTATTTCCTGACCGAGATCAGCGACAATGATTTACTAAATGTCACGGACAACAAGAGTAGCGATACGCTTCCGCAGAATGCCGCCATCAGCGAGGCATCCATCTCATCTTCTGAAGACGAGAAGGGTAGCAAGAAGTCGACAACTGCCGGTCTTGCCTTCCCGAATAACAACACGCCGGACAGCCTGGAAGAAACGGATGAAGACATCGCACCGGTAGAGACGGAACCGCAGGTGACGACGCCGGCGGTACAGCCTGAGACACCGAAAAAGAAGGGTATGTCGATTCCGCCGTTTATCGGCTGGATCGTACTTGGCGCGATCGTCGCAGCGGGTGGTGCTGGTGTTTACTTCATGAAGCAGCTTAAGAAAAAAAAGGAAAAGTTCGTCGATGTCGATGAGGACGAGGATGAAGAAGAGGACGATCCGTATGTCATTGAAACAGTGGACGAGGATGATGAAGATTTTGATGCCTATGAGCAGTCACTAAAGGAGGACGCAGAGAACCATGGAACAGAAGACAATGAAGCAGAAGACGAAGGAGCAGACGATGGAACAGGACGAAAAGAATAAGTTTTCGGAGATCACGATCAAGTTTGGTAAGGGCATGCTGGGTAAGACCTTTACCGGGAAGGATGGCCATGAATATACGAGTGTGAAGGTTCCGAATCAGGATCCAAACGATCACAGGCTTTGGGAGAGCTTCGTGCTCCGGGCCAATCACATTCATGAAAATCAGTTCGGAAAGGGCATGTGGGCAAAGCTTCCAGCGGATGGCCACACGACCTTAAGACGAGCTGTAAAGAACATCGGAGAGGACGGAAAGCCGGTCTGGGACACAGAGTCCAGAACCGTTTCCAACAAGGAGCTGAAGGGGATGGTCGAGGCCTATAAAACGCAGAACCGGGATGCACAGAAAGCTTCGAGAGCTTCTGACGAAAGAACAGTTTCAGGCCATGATCGGACCTCGTCCTTCAGATCTCGTTCAGAAGAGAAATCTGACCGGAGAGCAGCGCCTGATCAGGCAGGAAGAGAATCCATGAAAAAGAAGCTTGATGCAAAGGTTGCTGAGGTTGCGAAGAATCTTTCCGTAGAGACGAAGCTTTCTCCAAGCAAGTCTAAGGAAATGGCGATTTAAGGAGGTCCGGATGCAGCTTGTGATTACAGAAAAGCCGAGCGTGGCGAGATCCATTGCCGATGCTATGCTCGGCACCGATTATACGAAAAAGGACGGCTTTCTCGAGGGAGAAGACATGCTGATCTCCTGGTGTCTCGGACATCTTGTAGAGCTTGCCGAGCCGTCTGCTTACGGTCAGCAGTACGAAAAATGGTCGCTCGATTCTCTGCCGATTATCCCGACGCATTACGATTATGTTGTGAAGGATAAGACGAAGGAGCAGTTTCAAGTACTTCGTAAGCTTATGGCGCGGGACGATGTGACGGAGCTTGTGGAGGCGACAGATGCTGGCCGCGAGGGTGAGCTTATATTCCGCGGTGTCTATCAGGAGTTGGGCTGCCGTAAGCCTTTCAGAAGGCTATGGGTTTCCTCGATGGAGAATGATGCGATCCGCGAGGCCTTCCGCGAGATGAAGCCCGGCAATGCCTATGACGCGCTGTATGCGGCTGCGCTGTCACGGCAGCATGCGGATTGGCTTGTCGGCATCAATGGAACGCGGCTTTTCACTTCGCTGTATCATGCGAAGGTTCTGAAGGTTGGCCGTGTCCAGTCACCGACCCTTGCGATGCTCGTGCAGCGCGAAAAGGAAATTCGGGAGTTTGCCTCAAAGAAATATTACAAGGTAAAGCTTACGATGGATGGGATCGAAGCCTATTCCGAGCCGGAGGACAGTAAGGACAATGCTGACAGGACCGCTTTGATTTGTAGAGGGCGGACAGCCACTGTGCTGCGTGTAAAGAAAGAAGAAAAATCCCAGCAGCCGCCGAAGCTCTATGATCTTACTTCCTTACAGAAGGATGCAAACCGGATCTTCGGTTTCACGGCAAAGCAGACACTGGATTATACCCAGGCACTCTATGAAAAGAAGCTCTGCACTTATCCCCGTACAGATAGCCAGTATCTGACCGATGATATGGAGCCGGTTGCGCGGAAAGTTCTTCAGGACATCGTGACCACAATGCCTTTTCTTTCTAATCTTGCAGATACTGGTGGAATAGAAAACAGAAATATTCCACAGGTTTTGAATTCCAAGAAGGTTTCGGACCATCACGCCATCATCCCGACAAAGGAAATTAAAACTGCAGCACTATCAGAGTTACCGGATGGAGAACAGAAGGTCCTATCACTGCTTTCTCTTCGGCTTTTATCTGGAACTGGCAGAAAAGAACGTTATGAAACGACAAAGGCAGAGTTTGACTGTGAAGGACACAACTTCACAGCCAGTGGAAAGCGGATCATCGATCCAG
>Ga0256406_1003328_pt1 | contig 20136 bp, 15 predicted proteins | sample RumenRJG_03DNA_FD_185986 | JGI IMG/M metagenome (GOLD analysis project Ga0256406, IMG submission 185986) | Bovine rumen microbial communities from Lethbridge, Alberta, Canada - RJG_03 | ecosystem: Host-associated > Mammals > Digestive system > Stomach > Rumen | place: Canada: Alberta | collected... | reverse complement strand
CCTCGGCGGAGTCTTCTTTCCCATGGGAAAGAAGACTGTTCCTCCTGTCATCACATTTCCTTCAAAAAACACTTGATTTCTGTTATCCAATTTTTGAAAGGAGAGTCATATGAGAAAAACAAAGTCGCTTCTGTTCGTTCTTCTGGCCTGCGCTCTTGTTTCCTGCAACACACAAAAGACCGGTTCTTCTTCGCCGGTTTCTTCCGTCATTTCCTCGACTCCGTCTATTTCTTCTCCCTCTTCCTCCAAATTGAGTTCTTCTTCGTCTTCCTCTAAACCTTCTTCCTCCTCTTCTAGCTCCAGTCCGATTTCTTCTTCCGAAGATGTCTCTTCTTCCAGTTCCTTCTCCGATACGGACTACAGCCATTCCAAATGGAACTCCGATACCATCGATTTGATGCTTCTCCATCTCGATAATCGCATCATTCCGGATCTCGGTTCGGATGCCGAGGAGACAACCGAATGGAAATACACCTATGATTCTTTTTATGATGCCACCGACTTCGGTCATCTCGAGATTGCAACCTCTTTGGATTATTCCGAAACTCTTGTTTCTTCTTATGAACCCATCTTTACCGCTGCCGGTTATACCAAAGTTTCTTTGGTTCTCTACACCAAAGGAAATATCACAGTAGAGTTCAAGAATTCCGGCTCTCTTCTTTATCTTAATGTTTCCATGAGGGAAACTTACGATGCTACGAAAGCGTCTGCCGGATGGGATAACTATGTTATCGATGCTTTAAACACGGATCTTAAGAACCAAGCGTCCGTGATTCCGTATTTCTATATGGGTACTGCCCATAACGTTTCGAATCCGTATTACTATTCTGGGGACCATAACATCTATATCTTGGGCGGAGCCTGGAACGAGGATGTTCTCAACCAGGCCGAAAGCGCCTTTACAACAGCTCTCGGTTGGACGAATCAGGTGAAGAGTAACGATTCTTTCACCGCTAGCAAAACCTTAGATAGCGGAGATCAGTTCAATATCAAGGTCAGCAAAGGAAAAGGAGTAGGTCCGGTCCAGCTTGCTATCACTTATCGTGCTGGCTATGATCCTGACGCTTATTCTAAGTGGTCGGATGACACGATACAATCCATCAAAGACAATTTTGACGGACATGAGATTCCTTTCCTTTATATCGGTACCGATGAACCTAAGGTCGATGGTCCGACGACGACAAGTGCTTATGGTTATACCTATATGACCTTGACCGGAATCACCTTCCATGAAGATATGCTCAAGGATTCTAAGAAGGCTTTAACCGCTGCCGGGTGGACGGTCAGTGCGGGATCCGATTCCAATGGTCCGACGGTCGAAGGAACCAAGAAGATGGAAGATGGTTGTTTCTTCCAGCTTGTCGTTGGTAAAGATTACTATGGCAGTGCCCGTGTTTCTATCAACTACAGCAAGAAGTTATCGATTCCCTCCGGTTCTGCTTATCAAGCTACTACCCAGAGCGCCATCACCAAGTATCTCGGTGGAAACGATATTCCTTATTTCTATCTTAACCTTGTCGATAGCAACACACAGGCTTCTCTTAACGAAACAACTCTCTATGATGCTGCTAGTCGTTCTCTTACCATCATCGGTGGAGACTGGAATCGCAACATCATCCTCGATGCTGTTGCCAATAAAGAACTCGAAGATTGGGATATTAAGACTCAGACCTTAGATGAACTCGTTGCTTCTAGGACCTACGATAACGGAGATGCTATCACTCTGACGGTGCAGCGCGGTCAAGATTCCACTACTGGTTCCAAGATCGATAAACACGCGATTGCTACTTTCACCTATAAAGAAGCGTGGGATAACGATAACAAGGTTGTGGCTTGGGATGAGGATGTCAAGAATTCTCTGAAGAAGAACCTTGGTACCGATGCCGTTCCGTATCTTTATCTCGGTTCTTCGTATGTCGGTTCTTCCTATAATGCTTCCACCAGGGCCGTTTCTCTCTATGGTAATGCCTGGAACGAAAGTGCATTGAAGACTGCTTTTGCTAACACCTTCAAAGGAACGACGACCGATAGCACGACCAAAACTCTCACCTGGAGTTGGGTCGCTTCGAATCCTTCGGTTGGTAATGGTGGATCTGCTCTCTTTAAGGCAACCGGTACGGATTCCGAAGGCAATCGTCTCTTAGTTCAGGTACAGAAAGATAAGAGTGGCTTCACGACGATGACGATCTCTTATCTCAACGCTTTCAAACCGGAAAGTAATACCGCTTGGACTGCGGATAATCAGAAAGTCTTCACTTCTGTCTTCGGTGATACCGATAAAGACGAACTTCCTTATATCTATTTAGGAACAGCAACTCCGAGTGCGGAATCGAAGTTTGATGGCACTTCCTATATTACTTTGTTAGGTGGTGGTTGGTCCGATCAGGTCTTTGATTTAGCAAAGATTACCTTCACTACAACAGCGGGTGAAGAGAAGACCCAGGGTTGGACGGTACAGGAAGGCGGTAACACGGTCTACTTCTCCTTCATGGCCTATAAGAAGCTGAAGAGCGGTGCTTCGTTACGCGTCTATCTCCATCGCACTTCTGCCGATGATATGGCACAGATTCAGATGGATGTCTTCTATGATCCGGCTCTTTCTTCTGCAAATGCCGCTAACCTCAATGCCACCGATTGGACAGCCGATGGAAAAGCGAAGATGAAGAAGTTTGCGGATTACGATTTACCTTACTTCTCTGTCCCTACTCTTCCGACAAGCAACTATTCGTATTCCACTGGCTTCAATATGTCTTCCTATTCGCTTTCGGATATGAAACTCTCGGTTCCTTATTTCACTTGGGCTTTAAGAGCACAAGAGGATATCGAAAAAGCCGGTGGCAGTGCCACCATCGATCTGGTCGGTTACTCTACTTCCTTCGCTAATGACTCTTGGATGTTGAATGGACGCATCCCGGTCGATAAAACAGATGCTACCAAAGGCTTCTTCTTAGTTTCCTATTATGTCAATATCTCTTACTATTCCTATGTCTCCGGTACTTTGAACATCTATTACAACTATTATCCTTATTTCAATAAAGACGAAGCTAGCGCTTGGTCCGGAAACACCGAAGATAAGATGAACTCTCTCTTCAAAGAAGTCATCCCGTATGTCTACTTAGGATCCTTAGATCCGACCGTCACTACTTCCTATAGTTCTAACTCCATGGCTATCGAAGGTAAGACTTGGGATGATTCCATCTTAACGACAGCTAAGACTACCTTCGAAGAAGCTGGTTGGACCACTGGTGCAGATGCTATCCACTACAGCACCAAAGCCTTAACGGCGACAAAAGCTTCAAGCGATGGCCGTACGATTGAAGTCGCTCTCTATAAATCCGTCAATTCTCAGCGCGGCTACATCGTTCCGAAGATGGAAATCTATATCTTCTAATTGATTTCTTTCTGAAAACAAAGAAAGCAGGACTCGTTTGATAGGGCCCTGCTTTTTCTTTGGTTAAGAACGAATCGATTTCTTCAAACTTCGAATCTCTGCTTCTTGTTCTTGTGTGATGGTTCTGGATTCCAGGATTTTCTGGAACGCTTTCTGTTGAATCCACTTGTCCTTGGTTCCCTTTGTCAGAACCGGAAGAGTTTTCTTAGGATAAGAAAGATAACATTCCGCTAACGCCCATGCTAAAGCCATCTTAGCATAGTATCCGTTTGCTTTTACCTGAGTCAGAGCTTTTATAGTCTTGTTTATCCAATTCTTCTCAATGTAGTAATTGAGAAGAATCACACAACCAAAACGCTGTTCGAATTCTTTCTTGGAAGTTAGATAAGGTTGTAAGAAAACAAAGAATTCTTCTTTATTCGATTCTACAAACTTCAGTCCACAACAGAAACTATCGCAGACAGACCAATTATCTATCTTTGGAACGAAATCACGGATCAAGGAATAACGTTCTTCCGTAGGGCATTGGATATAGCCGATCATCATCCCCTGAAGCATGACTTCTTCTAGGGTGTTATCCGAAATACGTTCTAGGTTTTCTTTCCAATCTTTACCGGATAATTGTTTAGCTAGTGTCCGTAATTTGGGAAGACGGACACCCAAAACGGAGTTGACTCCAGGTAACAGATCAGAGGCGAACTTCTGGTACTTTTCGTCTGCCAGCTTTTCAAGTTCTATACGGATTGGTTCTTTAGACATTGTTTCTTAATTACGCCAAAAACTACTTCACAGCATTCTCTTTTTCTAATTCCAACAAATATTTCTTTGCTTCTACACCTGCGGCATAACCCGTAAGACTTCCATCGGCTCCGATCACACGATGGCAAGGGATAAGAATCAAGATTGGGTTGCAGTGATTCGCCATGCCGACAGCTCTATAGGCTTTGCTGTGATTCATCGAATCCGCAAGTTCTCCATAGGTTCTCTTTTCCCCATAGGGTATCTTCTGAAGATGATTCCAGACATCTTTTTGGAAGTCGGTTCCTTCCGGCAACAGAGGTAAATCGAACTGTTTTCTTTTGCCGGAGAAATATTCCTTCAGCTCTTCTCTACAGGCTTCCACTAATTTACCGGAATCCTCCTCGGTGAGAATGTCGTCAGAAGGTAGAGAAGAAAGGTTTGCTCCTACCTCTTTATTCTCTTTCTCTGCTTTTTCCACACCGAGAATTGCTTCCTCAGAGGCAAAGATACGAAGCTTTCCAATCGGAGTATCTAAGACACTTCGACGGATGTTCTTAGCAAAAATCTCTCTGTATCTTGCGGGAGTCATACCTACTTGTCTACGGAAATGATCATAGAATTCCGATAGATTCTTATAACCGGAAAGAAGAGAAACTTCCTGGATGCTTCTTCCTTCCTGTAATAGTTTCCTCGCGGTTTCCATCTTCCGTTGAATCCGATATTCAGAAGGAGTGATGCCGTATTGCTGTTTGAAGACTTCGGTCAGATGTTTCTGACTTACTCCGATCTCTTTCCTATCTTCGGCAAGCTTTAAACGGTCCATATAATCCCGTTCAATCCTCTCTTTTCTCTTCCTCGATAATCCGATAGCAGGGTTATCGTCCAGCAGATCCGGTCTACATCTTTTACAAGGACGGAAACCGGCTTTTTCGGCTTCTTCCTTGGTAACAAAGAACACGATGTTTTCTCTGTTCGGTGTCTTGGATTTACAAGAGGGGAGGCAATAGATACCGGTGGTTTTCATTCCATAGAAAAACTTGTTGTCATACGAAGCATCACAGTTGACGACAGCTTTCCACATTTCTTCTTCGGTCATAGGTCGGCTCCTTTTTCCTCATAGAGAATGTATCACATCACCCTTTTATTTTCTTCTAAGAAAGGCAGATTTCATTTTCAGAATTGCGCCTTTTCCATGAAAGAAAAGAAGTTGCTTTTCATGTTATCTATAGTAAACAACAAAAAACTGCTCGACAACTTTTTTTGAGTTATCGAGCAGTCTTCGTTTTGTTGACTTCAGGAACGGAAGTTTAATACATTCCGCCCATATCGCCACCATTAGAAGCCGGGGCCGGAGTCTCCTTCTTCGGGAGTTCGGTAACGACCGCTTCGGTAGTGATGAAGAGAGCAGAGATCGAAGAAGCGTTGATGACAGCACTTCTGGTGACCTTGGTAGGATCGATGATGCCCTTATCCATCATATTGATCCATTCGCCGGTCTTGGCATCGAAGCCCTTGCCATCCGTACGGACTTTCTGCGCATCGATGACATCATCGCCGTCATAACCGGCGTTGACAGACATCTGATAAAGCGGAGAAGTGAGGGCGTTGAGAACAACATCGATACCCTTCTGGACATCCGGATTCTTATCCGTGAGCTTGCCCTTCAAGGCCTGATAGACCTTCATCAGAGCAATACCACCGCCATCGACAACACCTTCGTCGACCGCAGCAGCGGTAGCGTTGATGGCATCTTCGAGACGTAACTTCTTATCCTTCATCTCCGTTTCAGTAGTAGCGCCGACACGGATGACGGCAACACCGGCAGCGAGTTTCGCAACTCTCTTCTGGAGATTCTTCTTATCGTAATCGGATTTGGTGTCTTCAATCTGAGCTTTGAGTTCAGCAACACGGTTCTTAACATCGTCCGGATTGCCACCGCCATCGATGATAGTGGTGTTATCCTTGGTGACCTTGACCTTCTTGGCAGAGCCGAGATCATCAATGGTGATGTCCTTAAGAGCCATCGATAAGTCCTTGCTATAGAACTTAGCACCGGTCATGATAGCGATATCCTGAAGGATATTCTTCTGGTTATCACCGAATTCCGGAGCTTTGACCGCGACAACGTTGAAGGTGCCACGGAGCTTATTGACGATTAAGGTAGACTGAACATCGTTATCGACATCATCGGCGATGATGAGGAGCGGACGATGCGATTCTACAACAGACTGAAGCATCGGAAGGATATCCTGAATATTGGAAACCTTCTGATCGGTGACCATGATGAGGGCATTCTCGAGTTCAGCGACCATCTTCTCAGAATCGGTCACCATATACGGAGAGAGATAACCCTTATCGAACTGCATACCCTGGACAACTTCGAGGGTAGTATCGAAGCCCTTGCCCTCTTCGACGGTGATGACACCGTCTTTGCCGACTTTATCCATGGCCTGAGCGATGGTCTTACCGATTTCTTCATCACCGGCAGAAATAGCGGCGACGGAAGCGATATCGGCAGAAGTAGAAACCTTGCGGGAATGCTTCAGAAGTTCATCGGAGACAGCCTTCGAAGCTTTCTCGATACCCTGACGGACAAGAACCGGGTTAGCACCCTTATCGACAGCGTTGAAGCCGTTATGGATCATAGCCTGAGCTAAGACCGTAGCGGTAGTGGTACCATCACCGGCGACATCGTTGGTCTTGTTAGCAACTTCATAGACAAGCTTCGCACCGGCGTTCTGCTCTTTGTCCTCAAGCTCGATTTCACGGGCGATAGAGACACCATCGTTGACGATGATCGGAGAGCCATAACCTCTGTCGAGGGCGACGTTTCTGCCCTTAGGACCAAGGGTGATCTTGACGGTGTTCGCTAACGTATCGACGCCGATGAGCATGTTATCTCTGGCGGCTTTGCCATAAGTGATTTTCTTTGCCATTGTTTGTTTCCTCTTTTATTGCTAGGGACGATTAGTCAACAACTGCGATGATGTCCTGATCCTTGATCAGCATCAGCTTTCTTCCGCCTTCTTCGAAATCGGTGGTCGAATATTTCTTATAAATGACCTTATCGCCGACTTTGACTTCGACGGAGATCTTGTGTCCATCGGGATCCGTGTAACCCGGACCGACTGCGATGACATTCGCTAAGGCAGATTCGTTCTCATGGCTCGAAGCGATGATGATGGAACCGACCTTCTTCTCTTCCGGAACTTTCTCTAAGACGACATAATCACGCAAAGGTTTAATCATTTTGTTTGACCTCTCTTTGTCAGCCCTTAGGCTGAAACCATAGTAATTATAATACCGGTTTTAGCAATTTCAAGGGGAAAGTGCTAAATAAGTTTTCTTTCTTTTGAAGGATTCTTCAAAAAGACCTTTTTATCGGTCTTTTTGACCAAAAAATTATCTTCTGTGCTTTCTTTTTCTTTTTTAAGAAAGAAAAAGCGGCAGAAAATAATATACATACGAACAATAATAATAATCCTATTTTCTCTTCCTTATTCTTGATTCTTATACGTTATCTTTTTAAAATCATATCTATAATGAAAAAGATACTTTTTCTTTGCGAAGGGAATATCTGTCGTTCCCCGACAGCGATGTTCTTACTTCGGAATCTTTTAGCAAAACACGGACTCAGCGATAAGTATGAAGTCACTTCGGCAGGCGTAGATCGCCCTTCCGAAGGAAAAGGTATAGAGCCGAGAGCCAAAGCGGTATTGGAAGCTCACCATATCCCCTGTGAAGGTCATGTCTCCCGCTATCTTGTTCCGAAGATTTATTTCCGGGCCGATATTGTTCTCTATATGGAGCAATATAACCGCATTCTTTTAAGCCGACTTCTCTCTCATCCGGATGTCTCGAAGTGTCATCGCCTTTACGATTACACGGGCGTGAAGAAAGATATCGCCGATCCTTATTTCACCGGCGACTTCGAGACGGCTTATAACGATATCGAAAAAGGTGTCACCGCCTTCTTCGAAAAAGAGATTCTTACCGGTAAGTTCTAGCGTTGATATGTCGCTCTTCTTCCTAATCGAGGAAGAGTTTTTTCTTGAACGTAAAAGAGGCACCCGAAGATGCCTCTCTATTTCTTATGGATAATAGGAAAAGAATCAGTCTTCGCCGGAATTATCGGCATCATGATCCTTTCCGTAACTGCCATAGCCATAGTGACCTTTTCCGTAACCATAGCCGTATCCGTATCCATAACCGCCATGGACCTTCTCTTCATCGGAAGTGATCATGGTCATGACGATACCGATGATGTTGAGGTTCTTTTCCTGTAAGGTATCGATAGCGGCCTGGACATCTTTCTTCTTCGAGACATGCTGTGCGCAGACGAAGAGATAACCGTCGACTTCATGTCCTAAGAAATAGGCATCGGAGACAACTAAGACCGGCGGGGTATCGAGAATGACATAGTCGTATTCGGCTTTGAGCTTATCGAGAAGCAGAGTCATTCTCTTCGAAGCGAGGATTCTTCCGGAGAACGGAGTCGGAGAACCGGCGGTGATGATATCAAGACCGGAATCGGTATGATGGACGATATCATCGAGTTCATCGGTATCGCCTTTGACGAATTCGACGACGCCGACTTTGTTCGGAAGTCCAAAGAGCTTATGATCTTCCGGTTTACGTAAGTCGACATCGACAAGAACGGTGCGGACACCTTTTTCGGCATAAACCAAAGCGAGGTTGCAGGCTAAGGTTGTTTTTCCTTCGGCTTCCTGAGAGGAGGTGACAGCAATCGTCTTGATCGGTTTATCCGGAGAAGAGAATTCGATGTTGGACTGAATACGGACGATAGCATCGGCTTCCGGAGAATCGAGGTCTTTGATCAGACCGGCATCGATGACACGGGCCTGATTGCGGATATTCGTTCTGTTATTTGCTGGCATGGTTCTCGTTCTCCTTCTTTTCTTCCGGCTTCTTGGTATTGTTAGCGGAATTGGAGCCCTGATCTCTGCGGAAATCCGGAATCATACCGATGACTTTGACATGGGTGAGATTTTCCAACTCCACCTTCGAAGTGACCTTGTTATCGGCTAATTCGTAGATGATGCCATAAAGAGCACCGACCACGACACCGATCAAAAGACCGATGAGAGTGACCGCAGCCTTCGACATCGAGGTATCGGTAGCTTCACTGGCAGGAGAAGTGATGATGAGAGAATCTTTCAGATAAGAATAATCGGCGTTGTTATTAGCAATCGAGATAGCGGTCGAAGCAACGGTATTTGCGATATCCTGAGAGAACTGCTTATCGCTGGTCTGAGCGGTGATATTGATGAAGATAGAGTTATTGGTGCTTCCGGAAGTAGCTAAGGTTGCCGAATAGGCTTTGTTGATGGTCTTATAATCGTAACCATCACTCGTCTTCAGATCCGTATAGGTAGTTGCTAAAGTCTCGGTGACCTTCTGATAGACAATCTGCGTGTTCATCATCGCGACCGCGATATTGGCTTGGCTATAGGCGGTGTTGAGATTGGTGGTGATATCGGCAGAGTTGCTGATGTTGCTACCGGAGATCATCATGACCGCGGTCGAAGAGTAGTTCGGCTTTTTGACGTACTGGGCAAAGCCGAAGCCACCGGCTAAACCGACAAACATAAACACGACCCAAGCAACCCAGTGCTTGATGATCATGTGCCAAATCTGACCGAAAGTTACACCGCTCTTTTCTTCTTCCTGCGGGGCTACTTCGATGATTTCACCTGTCGTTTTCTTTTCTTCCATTTTTTAGAGTCCTATTATCCATTATTCCGGATTCGACAATGCCCTTATTATAAGGTTAAGAACGAAGGGACGCAACGAGAGAAACGGGGAGAGAAAGAGAGAATATTCGAAGAATTGATTTCCGTGAGCAAGGCGGCGGCAGAAGAGGTATCGGTGTTGACACCAGTAGAGAGATTTCCACCGTTGACCGTGAAGAAGACGATGATAAGGATGATACCTAAGACGATACGATAGACACCGAAACCGAGGAAGGTATGGGTCTTTAAGAACTTCATGAAGTAATTGACAACTAAGAGGGAGACACCGAAAGCGACAAGCATGGCAACAACGATGAGACCGACTTGGTTACCGGTGATCGCAGAAGCTTCACCATGGCTGACATGGACGCCATAACGGATGGCTTCTACCAGAGAACCGCCGAACATCGCCGGAATTGCCATATAGAAGGAGAAGCGGGCAGAAGTAGTACGGTCGATGGAAAGAAGTAAAGCGGCACAGATCGTGACACCGGAACGGGAAGTACCGGGGATAAGAGCAAGCATCTGGGCTAAACCGAGAATCATCGCCTGCTGGACGGTGATTTCTCTGACGTGGTGGGTGTGGAAGAGAGGATAACGGGCTAGAGCATCTTCTCTTTCGTTCTCACTGGCGGTCTCTTCGGTCATGTTGAGGTGATAACGTTTCTGAATGTCATCGGCGCGTTTCCGTAAGAGAGCTTCGATGAGTAGGAAGAAGACACCGTAGACAATCAACGTGATGGCGACAGTGACATAGTTATATAAATATTGATCGATATAGGAGTTAAAGAGAATACCGACGATACCGGCAGGAACGGAAGCGATAAGAATCTTAAGCCAGATCTGCCAGATTTCTCTCTTTTTCTGTGGGGATTTATTTTTTCCGAACGGCCAGAGATTCTTGAAATAGTTGACGATGACCGCGCAGATCGCACCGAGCTGAACGATGACTAAGAAGAAGTTGGTGAAATCTTTTCCCTGTGTATTCTGGAAGCCGAAGAACTGCTCCAGAATAATCATATGGCCGGTTGAAGAAATCGGCAGCCATTCGGTAATACCTTCGATAATACCGAAGAGAATTGCCTTAATGTACTCAATGAATGTTTCCATACTTATTTTTATCCGCCCCTATTGGCTACTGAATTATAAAATAATATCAACCGAAAAGCTAATTTTTTCAGAAATTCGGATGGCAAACGGTCTAGCTTCTCTAGGAAACTATGCGATTTTCTCTCTTCTTTTCCCCGTCTCTTGCTTTCTTTCCCTCTGAAAGCCAAAATGGTAGAGATGAACTACGTCTTTTTTGATGTGGAATGCGCCAATTGCCTCAACGGAGAAGGCAAAATCTGTTCCTTCGGTTATGTCAAAACCGATGAAAGGTTTCAGGTGCTGAAGAAAAAGGATATTCTCATCAATCCGAACGCTCCTTTTCTTCTCGGCAATGTGAAAACCGGAGAAGGTATCAAACTCGCTTATCCTCTTTTCCGTTTCCAGCATTCTTATTCCTTCCCACACTATTACGATGAAATTAAGAAACTCCTTCTCGGAGGAGATACTTATTGTTTTGGTTTTGCTGTTCATCAGGACATCTCTTATCTTTCCTATACCTGTAAACGTTATTCGTTACCTGTTCTTTATTTTCCTTATTTCGATATTCAGGAATTTGAAAAGAAAGTCAATCATCGGAAAGATTGTTCCGGACTGGATACCTTGATCTCTACTTATTCCTTAGCTTCTTTCACTTACCATCGTTCGGATGACGATGCTCTGATGACGATGGAAGTCTTCAAAAGACTACTCGAACAAGAGCATCTCACCATGGAAGAAGCAAAGAAGAAATATCCTTCTGCTTCTTCGGATACTGCCACCCTATTAAAGAGGAACGAAGAACGGAAGAAACTGAAAGAGCAGAAGAGACTCTATCAGGAAAAAGTGAATGCTCTTTTTGCTCTTCCTTCCCAGAAAAGCGATATCAATCTGATCGATCCTTTCTTCCGCTATAAACGGTTCTTCTTCACTTATCCGCTTCTTCAGAAGAAAATCGATGAGATGCCTCAGATCCGGAAAGATATTGAAAGAAGAGGAGGAATCCTGCTTCGGCATCCGGAAAACGCTTCTGTGATTGTCACTTCGAAGAAAGAAGAAAAAGTAAGAGTAGCTCCTGCTTATGCTAAATATATAACGTATGAAGAGTTCCTCTCTCATGGAAAAGGAATGAAAAAGAAATGACACTGACCATTGAAAACGAATATATCCGTCTCTCCGTCAAGGAAGAAGGCGGAAGCATGACCTCGGTATTCGATAAGAAAAGAAACACCGAGATGCTCTATCAGCCGAAAGAAAATTCTTGGCAGGGACAGGATATCTTCATCTTCCCCTTTGTCGCCCGTTTAGTCGATGGTACCTACACCTATAAAGGAAAAGAATACGCACTGAAGAACCACGGCCTTCTTCGTTATAGCAAAGGAAAAGGTTGCATCAATAAGGATGGCGATATCGAAATCTCTTTTGCTTCCGATGAAGAATCTTTGAAACGTTATCCTTTTTCCTATAAAGCTACCGCCCGTTATCACTTAGAAAAGAATCAGGTCCATGTTTTCTATACGATAGAAAACACGGGAGAAGAACAGATGCCCTATATGGTCGGCGGACATCCGGCTTTCAAGGTTCCGGGAGAAGAGACGGCCGATGGTTTTGATTTTGAAGGAACGTATCTCACTTTCCCCAAAGTGGAGAAACTTTACCGTGTGGAACAGGAAGAGACCTTCTCTTTCAATACCGGTATCTCCGGTTTTGGAACGACCCAAAGAATCAATCTCGACAAAGCCTTATTCAATAAGATCAACACGGTCATCTTAGTGGCCGAGGACTTTGATCAGGTCACGCTTCATAAGCTCGATGGCTCGACTTTGACCATGCATAAAGAAAAAGCTCCGTTCCTTGCCCTCTGGTCGGACAAGAAGTACGGAGATTATGTAGCGATTGAGCCTTGGTACGGTATTCCGGATACGTTACCTCTGAAGAAAGAGATAACACAAAAAGCGGGAATCAACTTCCTTTCGCCGCAGAGTGCCGAAACCGTTACGTATTGGCTTGAGCTTGACTAGTCCTGTTTCGTCTTCTGCTTCAAAAGGAAGGATTGTTTCTTCCGGTCATAGAAGAGAGTCAGCTCCGGGTGGTAGATAGAAAGATAATCTTTGATGTCCTTCGTGTAACGGAGGCAGGTTCTTCGGGAGCAACCCAACTCTTTTTCCATGTCTTTCACCTGGAAACTTTTCTTGTTCCTCAGGGAGTCGTAGACAACTAATATCGCATAGGATTTCTTCATAACCGATACCTGGTCCTCTTCTTGTGAGATAGTTATAAACAAAGCGCAGAGCAAAAGCAACCAAAAAATAGAAAGCCTTCCTTTTCCTCTCTCAATTTTCAATCACTCCCCTTGTTTTGTCTTATAAGTTTTTCTTTTTCGTCTCTTAGAAAGACGTTTCGATATAATAGGAACAGAAAAAAGGAGACAGGATACCATGGCCAAAGATAGCTGGGATCTGACGAGAATATTTGCTAGTGAAGAAGATTTCCTTAAGGAACTGGATGCCGTAAAGAAGGAAATCATTCCGCAGTACGCTGCTTTACAGGGCAAATTAGGCGAAGACGATAAGCTTCATGAATACTTTGCCTTAGAGCGGAAAATGGAAGAGAAGACCTATCGTTTAGGAATGTTTGTTTCGATGAGAAGCGACCTCGATAAGAGAAATGTCGCCAATTCTTCTGATTTATCCAAGGTCGAATTCCTCTTCAACGATTATCAGACCGCGACTTCTTTCGTCTCTCCGGAATTATTGGGATTAGGAAAAGAAAAACTCGATTCCTATTTCAGCCGCCATCCGGAAGATAAAGATTTCGATCATTCGATCGATGTCCTTTTCCGCAATGCGGCTCATGTTTTACCTGGCGATAGAGAGAAGCTCTTATCCTATTACACACCTCTCTCCGGTGCGGGTTCGACTCTCTATTCTCAGCTTTCTGTCAGTGACTATGTTCCGAAGAAAGTCACTCTTAAGAGCGGAAAAGAAGTCGAAGTCAATATGGCGAACTGGACGACTTTGGTTGCCACTGCGGAATGCGAAGAAGACCGGAAAGCCATCTTCGAATCTCTTTACACCTGGTATGACGAACATAAGAATGTCTATGGAGAAATCTATAACACCGTCGTTCAAGCCGAACTTGCCGATATGAAGGCAAGAGGATATGACTCTATCCTTCAGTCTCACCTTTATGGCAACAAGATTCCGGAAGAGGTTTTCCATAACCTCATCGAAGTCGCTAGCACCCATGCGGAACCTCTGAAGAAATATTATGAAGTCCGCCGTAAGGCTTTAGGATTAGAGAAACATCGTTCTTATGATCGTTTCATCCCGTTAGCCAAATCCGATAAGAGATACACCTTCGAAGAAGCAAGAGAACTCTTCTTCCATTCGATCGAAAAGTTCCCGGCTGACTTCCAGGCCAAAGCCCACGAAGTCTCTTCGGAAGGATATGTCGATGTCTATCATCATCCGGGAAAGAGAACCGGTGCCTATTCGACCGGTGGAGCCAACATTCATCCTTTCATCCTTCTCAACTTCAACGGAGAACTGGAAGACGTCTTCACTCTTGCTCATGAATCCGGTCACTCCGTTCATACGCTCTACTCGGAAGAAGCACAGCCTTTAGTCAAACAGGAATACTCCATCTTCGTTGCCGAAATCGCTTCGACTTTCAACGAACATAACCTTCTCGATTATCTGATGGAATCGGGAACCTTATCCCGCAACGATAAGATTGCTCTCTTACAGAAATCCATCGATGAGATCGCTTCGACCTTCTACCGTCAGACTCTCTTCGCTCACTATGAATACGAAATTGCCTGCTTAGCCGAAAAAGGCGAACCGATCAACTATCAGGTTCTCTCCGATACGATGACAAGACTCTATAAGCAGTACTATGGCATCGATATTGAAGAAGAGAAGGTAAAACCGCTCGTCTGGGCTTATATTCCGCATCTCTTCTATACGCCTTTCTATGTCTATCAGTATTCGACTTCCTTCACCGCTTCGATGCTGATTTATCAGAACGTCAAGAAGGGTGTTCCGCACGCTTTTGATAACTATATCAAGATGCTCAAATCCGGCGGCTCGGATTACCCTGTGGATGAAGTAAAACTCGGTGGCGTTGACTTAACGAAGAAGGAAGCTTTCTTAGCGGTCACCGATCGTATGGAAAGCTTAGTCAACGAGCTTGAAAAGCTTCTGAACGAATAAGATTACGGAAATAAAAAGCATCTCCTTGCACGAAAGCAGGGAGATGTTTTCTGTTAGCAAACTTTTTTAATCTAAACGAGTTGTTTTAAACATCCTCTTCCGCTTTGAAGGGACGATCCATCAAAGATGAAAGAACGACAGAAGGCCGTCCACCTTCGAAGAGAATCTTATAGACGGCTTCCGTTAAAGGTACATCGATGTTCTTAGCTTTCGCTAAGGAGAGAGCATATTTGGAAGAGTAGACACCTTCGACGGTCTCTTTGTTTTCGGCAAGGACTTCCTTGGCCGAGTCTGCTTTTCCTATCTTCAGACCAAGAGAATAGTTTCTGGACTTCTCACTGGAACAAGTGAGAATCAGATCTCCGATTCCACAGAGAGCAAGAACGGTCTCTTCTTTTCCTCCGTAAGCTAAAACAAGACGGAGAATCTCATGAGAGCCACGGGTAATCAGAGCAGCTTTTGCATTTTCGCCTTGGTCCATTCCTTTGAGGATTCCACCGGCGATAGCTAAGACGTTCTTGAGAGTGGCGAAGAATTCCGCTCCGACTTCATCCTGAATTGTATAGAGCCTCAGATTGCTTCCTTTGAAAAGAGATTGGACTTTCTTAGCTTCTTTTTCTTCGAGAGATACGGCATCGAGACAAGTCACTCTGTCAACGATGACTTCTTCGGCAAAAGAAGGACCGACTAAAGTGACAATCGGATTCCGATATTCTTCGTTAATTTCTTCTCTTAATACCGAAGATAATCGTTCGTGACTGGTCGGATCAAAACCTTTGGCAAGGCTGATCGGAGTGATTTTTTCTTTCGGAGGATTCTTTTTAAAGAACTCATTCACTTTCCTGGCTTCTTCCCGATAGGCTTTGGAAGGAACAGCAAAGACAAGATAAAAGATATCTTTTAGACTTTCTTCCTCGTTAATGGAATAGGAAAGATTATCGGATAGTCTTACACCGGGAAACTTAATGGTATTTTCATGGAGCGTATTGATGGATTGATAGATATCTTTCTTACCGATCAGAACAACTTGATTTCCTTGTTTAGCCAGTACGTTTCCTAAAGCGGTACCCCATGCTCCAGGACCGAGAATTGCGATTTTCATCTTTTTTACCAAAGATGATAATCCTTGCTGACAGCCTGTAAGATGCTTTCGGCAAAAGCGGTAGCGACACGGATACATTCAAAAGCGGAAGCTCCCATTTCACTATCGCTCTGCTTTTTCGCGGAAGAAGGGAAATCGTCCAAGGATCCGATATGGAAAGTAGCTTTCTTGAATTCCGGTGCCGTTCCATAAGAGACATTATCGTAAGTGATAGGACAAGTGAGATATTCGGTCTCTTTCTTTTTGCTATCTTCGTAATCGTAGCAATAGCTGCTAGAGAGAGTAACCGTCTTGAAATCTTCGAAAGCAAAATCGACGGAATAGTAGTAATAGGCATTCGGAAGAGAATCTTCGGAATCCAGATGCCATTCACTGACTAAACGGAAGGGGGTATCCTTTTTCGTCTCATCGGCATAAAGATAAGTGAGCCGCATGGCAAACTCACGGTTCTTCAATGTCTGCTTCTGCGAGAAGATATAACTATCGTTGGATTCGGTTCCCGTTGCCGTGTAAGTGAGTTTCGTCGCATAGGAAACAAAATAGGCTTTGACATCGTCTTCTTTGTTTCCGGTGAGAGTGTTCTCGTTTGCTTTTAAGAAGGAATTATCGATCTTATAGGCAGTATCTTTCTTTACCTCAATGGTGCTATCGTTGACCGGAGGAAGCGGGTCACCTTTTTTGGAGGAACAGGAAGCAAGAGCTACGAAGCTCAATAATAAAATAGAAAGAAGATTCTTTTTCATGCTTTTATCGTTTTCTCTTTTTCTTCGTCTTTCGTCTCTTCTTCATGATATTCCTTTTCGGTATTGACGGACCAGATAGGACTTTTATCTTTCGAACCGAAAAGGATGACTTTCACAGCTTCCATCGCGGTCACCATGGAATGATCCATATTGTTATAGCGGTGTTGACCGTTTCTACCGACACAATAAAGATTCGGAATACTATCCAGATACGCTCTTACTTTCGGGAAATCTTTATACGTTCCAAAATAGGCAGGATAAGCTTTCTTCACATGGATCATTGTCACATCAAGAACGTCCTTCTCACTCTCGATCATACCGATAGTGATTAAGTCCTGTTTTGCTTTCTCGATAAAGTCTTTATCGGGCATGGTCCACATCTTATCGCCTTCGCTGCAGAAGTACTCTAATCCCATCCAAACCTTATTTTTATAGTCTTCTACCATATACGGAGACCAGTTATTGAAAATCTGAATTCTTCCGAGTCTTACTTCTCTATCCTGCACATAGATCCAGTTATCCGGAATCAAGTTATTAAAAGTCTTCGTCTTGGTTTTGTTCTTGACTTTCAGATGATCAATTAATAAACCGACGGTGAGGAAATCGCGGTAAGGAAGATTCGTTCCGATCTCGTAGACTTCTTTTCCGACTCTTTCTTTTCCGATAGCCTGAAGCAAGTCTTTGATCGGCATCGAAGAGATAACGTCTTCACATTCATACGTCGTGATGTTTCCTTGATTATCGGACGCTTTTACCGACTTTATGTTACCATCTTCTGCAAATTTAAAACCGACCACCTTTTGATTCTTATGGATTTCTCCACCCATAGCGAGAATCTTCTCTGCCATAGTCTCATAGAGTTCTCCAGGTCCCTTCTTTGGGTATTTGAATTGCTCAATCAAAGAGGTCTCGGTTTTCTTGGAATGAATATGGAGAGCCTTCTTTAAGGCTTGACCGATGGCTTTTGAAATCGAAAGACCTTTGACACGTTGAGCTCCCCAATCGGCACTGATCTTCGAAGGATGAACACCCCAAAGCTTTTCCGTGTAATCTTCAAAGAACATCTGATAGAGAGGTTTTCCGAAGCGGTTGATATAGAAGTTTTCCAGATTCGTTTCTTTGCGACGGTGAATCTTTGCTCCTATATATCCGAATCCTGCTTTCATGGTTCTTCCAAAACCCATGTTGTGGATCGTGGACCACTTGAGAGAAATCGGATAATCGAAGAATTTATGAAGAAAATAAATTCTGGAAACACGGTTTCGATAAAGCATGACCGTATCCGTTTTTTCCGGATCCGGACCATTCGGAGAAAGAGGCTTTTCAATTTCTAATTCCTTATCGTCTTTGCTGGGAGCTCCCTGAAGAGGTAAAAGCTCCTCCCAGATCTGATTGACGCGTTCATCTTTCGAGAAAAAACGATGGCCTCCGATATCCATGCGGTTACCTTTATAGGTGGCCGTGCGGGAGATACCTCCGATGTACTCGCTCTCTTCTAAAAGGATCGGTTTGATGTCGTTCTCACCCTTGAGAAACTCATAGGCGGCGGTAAGACCGGCAGGACCTGCTCCGATAATGATGACTTTCTTTGTTCTTTCCATGGTTTTAATGCTTTTCGATATTATAGAAAACCGAAGCCTAGTTGGAAACTCTGGGTATTTTCCTGAAGACGAAAGCAACGTTTCTTTGAGAATAGAGGAAACGAACGGATTCTTCTTTTTTCTATGGTAATTTGCTTATTAAAGAGGTCCTTTTTCTTGCTTCTATTCTTCCTTATTTGAATGGAAAATTCTTATTTTTCCATAGTAAAAGGGCTTTCACAAAACTATAATGGAAGTTATCAGCACAAGGAGCCATTATGAAGAAATACATTCTCGCCATTGATCAGGGAACGACTTCAACCAGAGCCATCCTCATCAATCATGAAGGTCAGGAAGTCTATAAAGCACAGAGAGAAGTCAACTGTCTTTTCCCTCATCCGGGTTGGGTGGAAGTTGTTCCGAATCAGGTCTGGATTTCGGTTATCGATGTCATCAACGAACTGATGGTCGTATCTTCTTCCAATTTCGATGAGATTGCGGCCATCGGTATCACCAATCAAAGAGAGACCACCGTCGTCTGGGATAAGAACACCGGGCAGGCGGTCTATAACGCTATCGTCTGGCAATCGAAACAGACGCTGGATCTCTGCGAAGAAAGAAAAGGTTATACGGATCTGATTCAACAGAAGACCGGTTTAAGAATGAATCCTTACTTCTCGGCTTCGAAGATCCGTTTCATCCTCGATCATATTCCGGATGGACAGGCAAGAGCCGAAAGAGGGGAACTCCTTTTCGGAACGATTGACTCATGGCTCATCTACAAGATGACCTATGGCAAAGTCCATGCGACCGATGTTTCGAATGCATCCAGAACGATGCTTTACAACATCTTCAAGATGGATTGGGATCCGGAGTTACTGAAAATCTGGAATATCCCAGCTTCCATGCTTCCGGAAGTCAAAGACAATTCCGCCGACTATGGTGCAGCTTCCTTTTTCCCGGAAAACGTCCATATCCATGGTGTTGCCGGTGACCAGCAGGCCGCTCTTTTCGGTCAGTGCTGTTTCAACCCTGGCGATTCGAAGAACACCTATGGCACCGGTTGCTTCATGCTGATGAATGTCGGAAATAAACCTTTTATTTCAAAGCAAGGATTGTTAACTACGGTTGCCTGGCGTGAAAACGGACAAACGACCTATGCCTTAGAAGGCTCTGTCTTTATGGGCGGTGCCATCATCCAGTGGTTAAGAGATCAGATGGCTCTGATCAAGACAAGCGCCCAGAGCGAAGAGTATGCAAACCGTGTTTCCGATACGGCCGGTGTTTATGTCGTTCCTGCTTTCGTCGGTTTAGGAACACCGTACTGGGATGATGAAGCAAGAGGTGCCGTCTTCGGTCTTACCCGTGGTGCCGACCGCCATAACTTTGTCCGTGCCACTTTGTTCTCGATTGCCTATCAATCCAAGGATGTCATTGAAGCGATGAAGAGAGAAGGACACTTTGAACTGAAGACCTTGAAGGTCGATGGCGGAGCCAGCGCCAATAATCTTCTGATGCAGTTCCAG
>Ga0256406_1003326_pt1 | contig 20143 bp, 11 predicted proteins | sample RumenRJG_03DNA_FD_185986 | JGI IMG/M metagenome (GOLD analysis project Ga0256406, IMG submission 185986) | Bovine rumen microbial communities from Lethbridge, Alberta, Canada - RJG_03 | ecosystem: Host-associated > Mammals > Digestive system > Stomach > Rumen | place: Canada: Alberta | collected... | reverse complement strand
ATTAGTGGCCAGTCTTACCGTCTAAAGGATTATTTTACGGAGGAACAATAATTCGTACACGCTTATCTTGATATTTTTGTACATTCTTAAGTTGAAAAAAATGTACATTCTTATCTTGACATTTACAAGCATCTCTGACGACATAAATCACAAAGCATGATTAATATGCCAATTGACTCAAACGCCGGCTCCACCCGGCGTCAGGCTCTCCCCGGGGAGAGCTCCGCGATAGCGGTGAGAGGGGAACAACGGAAAACTGCCGAAGGCTGATGTTTCACTCGGAACTCGGAACTTCTATGCAGCCCATTTTACATCCCTCCCCCCTCAGTCTGCTTCGCAGCCGGCTCCCCCAGGGGGGAGCCAAAGCATCCGGCGGCGAAGCCGCCTATTCGAAGGTGGGCGGGTGGAATCTGCCGAAGGCTAATGTTTGACCGGGAACCGGGAACTTCTATTTGACAAAAAATAATCAAATTTTAATAAAATAAAATTTCCCTTTTTGCACTATATAGTCAGAGCAAACGAAAACGCCTGTGAACCTCCGCTGTGGCCATTCCCAGCGAAAGCGGAGAAGCGGAATCCGCGGCCCATACATGGTACCATGGAATTAAGGTTTTCACCGGAATAAAAAAAATCCCTCAAAAGCAGCAGGAATCAGGTGCCTCGCTGTCTTTTGGAGGATTCTTTCTTTGAAATTTATAATTCATTTAGCTGAAATAGTAATCTCTAACCGACTATGTCATTTTTCAAATCAAATAGTGCTATGAACTATATGATACGATTAAATCTAAAAGATAATCGTCTTTTTCGTTTATCTATATTGACGACTCCTTTTGAATTGATTATATTTATTTCATAAGGAGGGCAACCGATATGATTACTTACTTCTCTATGGAAGGATTTCTTTCTATAAAAGATCCGATTGAAATTTACTTTATTCCTCGTCCTGGAACCCGCTTAAAAAATACGCGCTTTGCTGATAATTTTCTAAGTTCCGCTAAATATCGACTGGCAAAGTCTATACTCCTTTTTGGATTAAATGCATCCGGCAAGTCTAATGTACTGACAGGACTTTCTCACCTGACAGATATCATAAAAAACGGTCTGAATCTTGCAGCTATCGACAATGCACGTCGTAAACTGATTAACCTTGACAGCCAGTCCGCCGCTTTTACACTTGGGCTCTATGACGTGAAATCAGATAGAGAATACGTATATACCCTTCGCTATGATGACCACTCTATTCTAAATGAAAAACTACAAATAGATGATCAGACCATTTACTCCTTTGATAATAATAAACTTTCTATTTCTGATGAGCAGGACATCGCCAACCGAGATGCAATCATTCAGCTTATGTCCCGCCCATCCTCAGAACTACTCCTTTTCAAGCTGAATGATTATCTGACCCCTCAAATTACTTCATTCCGCAGCGTAGTCAATAAGATCATCTGCAATGTAAGGAATCCCCATCTGAACATAAACCGCAATGCTGCTCGTAACATTCCTGAAGAAATGAAATCCTTTTGGGAACAAAATCATGACTCTATCCTGACCGTTTTCCAGATGCTTGATTCCACAATTACCGATTTCATACTTATACCTTACCTGACTCACTCCTACGAGCTTGTCCTTTGTCGGGGCAAAAAACCATTTCCTTTAGGCATTGAATCACAGGGGCTGCAGAAAATCTGCGAAATAGTGGATGCCTTCATTGATACCATGATTCATGGAAATACCCTTCTCCTGGACGAGCTGGATTCTTCCATCAGCACACAATGCCTTCTCACCCTCTTTAATGACCTCATTCATACCGACTTCAACAAAGGCCAGTTCTTCATGACCTCCCATAATCCGCTCCTCATGAATCAGGATCTGTTCCATCCACAGCAGCTCTATATCGTAAACAAAAAGCCCGATCTTTCCACCGAAGTCTACTCACTCGATGATTTTGATCTCAGGGCAGATAAGGCGAAACTTTATGAAGATTACCTGAAAGGAAGATTTCATATAACCCATGTCTAAAAAGAGAAATATAATCAGACCTTCCTCACCCAAAAGACCGCTTGGAAAATCAGTTCTTATCCTTGTAGAAGGAAAAAAGACCGAGATGAATGTAATTCCGAACTATGTGGTCAAAGCGGCCTATCCCCACTTATCAATAAACTATGGAAACTACAACGGCGGAGGTTATATAGATATCCAAAACTGGATTACCAGGCACAGTGCCTCATTAGATATTGTACTGGTTATTTGTGACCTCGATCGGGCAGAAAGCGGCCAGAATGAGCAGGATACACTTTGCAGCGTCATTCATTTTCTGGAAAAAAATAATATCAAAAACAATATCTTCCTCACTTATCCCGCATTTGAAGACTGGCTGCTTCATGGGCTTCCCTTTACCCAATTCAGAGAACTCTATCAATGTCTTGGCTATCAGAACATACGCAGCCAAAAAGCAGATAAAAATCTATGGGTCCATTTCATAAAAAAAGGCGGCACCTGGGAAACTTCCAAAACCTGGTTCAAAAGCAAGCCCCTCTTCTATGAGAAAAAAGATTTTCAAGTCGGAAAGATAAATAAAGATTATATAAGTCAACCCCAAAGCTCTCTTTATTACTTTGATGAATATCTTAAATTACTAAATGAATAGGCAAAGGCACCTATTGAAATTGGCAATATTTCCGGATGAAGCCAGAATTTATAATTTAAAAAGCCCCAAAAACAGCTTTCGAACTGTTTTGAGGCTTTTATATTACCTTTTTCAGTTTGAGCAGCACTCACACGAGCCCGGTAATAAATGCTGGGAACCATTCATCATCCTATCCGTCAGCTGCGCTGACACCTTTCCTATCCAGAAAAGGTTGACCGATTCGCCGCCGAAGGTTGATGGGAAACTCGAAACTGGGAACTGGGAACTTATATGCGCCCAACTGTGGGCGGGCGGGCTGATGAATTCTGCCGAAGGCCGATGATTGTCTCGGAACTCGGAACTTCTATGCGAGTCAACTGGCAACTGGGAACTTCTATGCGAGCCATTTTACACCCCTCCCCCCTCAGACGCCTACGGCGCCAGCTCCCCCAGGGGGGAGCCTTTTCGTTATTGACTCAAAAGCCAGTCATGCCCGAAGTCAGGCTCTCCCTGGGGAGAGCTCCGCGAAGCGGTGAGAGGGGAGTTATGGGAAATTGCCAAAGGCTGATGTAAAACTCGGAACTCGGAACTTCCATGCGTGATTTATCCCTGAAAGTATTTCCTATACCATTCCACCGTCTCCCTCAGTCCCCTTTCAAATGGAATTTCCGCCTTCCACCCCAATTGATTCTGAATTTTACCAGAGTCCATAGCGTATCTCCGATCATGCCCCGGCCGATCTTTGACGTAGGAAATAAGGTTTTCCGGTTTCCCAAGGACATGCAGTATTTTCCGTACGATTTCCACATTACTGATTTCGGAATTCCCGCCCACGTTATAGATTTCCCCGATTTTCCCATGCATCAGTACCATTTCGATAGCTCTGCAGTGATCGAGTACGTGGATCCAGTCCCTCACGTTTTTTCCATCCCCATAGATTGGAATTTCTTCATCCCTCAAAGCATGGGAAATGGTGAGGGGAATGAGTTTCTCCGGATACTGGCAGGGCCCATAATTATTGGAGCAGCGGGTGATGGTCACGGGGAGTCCATAAGTCCGATGGTAAGAAAGGGCCAGGAAATCCGCCGATGCCTTCGATGCGGCATAGGGAGAAGAAGGCCGGATGGGACTTTCCTCGGTGAAAGGATTCCCCTCCGAGAGCGGCAGATCCCCATACACTTCATCCGTAGACACCTGATGGAACCGTGCCCCGGACTTTCGGCAGCAGTCCATAAGCACCGAAGTCCCCAGGATATTGGACTTTAGAAATACCGACGGATCCTCGATAGACCGGTCCACATGAGATTCCGCTGCGAAATTCACGACGATCTCCGGCCTTTCCTCCCGGAAAAGACCTTTCATAGCCCGGGAATCGCAGATGTCCGCCTTCACAAAACGGAAATTACGCCGAGAAAGTACATCCCCCAGATTCTCCATCCGTCCCGCATAAGTCAACTTGTCCACACAAATCACCCGGTCCCCCAGATGCCGATCCATCCAGTACCCTATAAAATTACACCCAATAAACCCGGCCCCACCGGTCACAAGAATATTCATGGCTGCTCCTCCTTGGATTTATCATGCTTTTAAAAGGCATGAATGGATAAGCATCATATGTTAGATGTCATTTATTTTTATTATATCATTACGAAAATTTGTTCATGTTGTTCCTCAATATATGGTATCATAAATATAAAATGAATACTACTTATTACTAACCCATGGAGGTCAACATGGAAAATATCAACGATGAAATTATAAGAATTCTGAAAAATCATCCGCCAGAAAGCTCTACCTTAGATTATAAGGAAATACCTTATAAATTTATTACACTCACAAAACACGATACAGGTGTTTACGATGATAGAGCAGAATTCATCAAGGATGTTATTGCACTTTTGAATTCAAAGGAAGGTCTTCACCAATCTAAAGCCCTTATTTTCGGAGTTACAAATGATGGCGAATTAGTAGGGTTACCAAATGAAATTCCTGATAATAACTATTGGCAGCATGTAATAGAGGTAATCAGCCCTGAGCCCGATGTTCTAACAGCCAATGTACATTATGAAGGAAAAATTTATGGCTATGTATACATATACCCTGATAATATACAATGCCCTTATGAAGTTGGAAAAGACATTGCCCCTCGTCAGGGAAATGATGGCCCTAAATTAAAAGCATATGAATCCTTTCAACGTCATGCCAGTAACAATGAACCCCTGTCTGAATCTGGACGGCAAGAATTAAGAGAATTAGTAAAAGGGCCAAATTTTCCATCGGATTTTAACATTGCAATGGCCGCCACCCTTTGTGGACAATGGTTAGATGATTCTAAAGAAGATCAGACTTTTATCGAGTCTTTATCCGGCATGTCTTATGAATCTTTTGTTAAAGGAATGTATCCAAATGCAGCATCCCCTAATGGTGCTTTCATTTATAATTCTTTTAAACATAGCTGGCGTCTACGCAATATAAAATCGGTCAGTCCTTATTTATCGAAATCCTTATTCGTGGAACATTTCAAAAGATTTATAAAAAATCTAAATGAAGTATTTACCACTTCTTCTAAGGTGTCGGAAGAACTACAGATAGGAATAACTCGTACACTTGCCATAATAGGAAATATTGATTCCTACTCACAATTGGAGCAAAACTTTGTAAAAAGCAATGTCTATTCTTTGGTAATGGATATTTTTAATGTGCCAGATATAGAAATAATCCGGAAAGCTTTTTCCAAATCACTTTATATTTCGCAAGCCTCCCCCAAAGCTTTTTTGAAATCAGTATCCAATTTATGGGAAGGAAATCCACAAGTTATAGAAAAATTATTTTCTGAAAATTCCATATTGCCAAATTACAGCACTAACAGCTTATGCAGTGCTTTAAAACTATTGGCATCGGACAAAATTTATTTTGCTCAGGCTATATCTCTTCTTATTGAATTAAGCGCCCTTAATATAAAAATGATTGACTATGCTGCTGCTATAGTATCTCCTATTTTCCCTCAAACCCAAATTCCGATATCGGTTCAAATTAAGGTATTAGAAGCCAATCTATACAAATATCCAAAAGAAGTCTGGACCGTAATTGAAAAAGTCGTATTTAGACATAGCCGGCACTTCATTCCACCTGAACCAGCTGAACATATTTATATAACACATGGAGAATTTCAACCTCAGACCATCCCAAATTATGAGAAGGCTATGGATGCATATATTCAATTTGCAATCTCGATAAGCAATGATGATATATCAAAAATTATTAGCTTAACGAAAACAATTGACAAAGTAAATATAGAAACGCAGGATAAAATCATATCCGCCATTAAGTCAAAACTTCCGATTATGAGTAATTCTGAAAAAGAGCACTTATGGGACCTACTAGAAGATAAAATTACCCTCTATAGTAACAACTCAAAAAATAATTGGTACTTAACGCCCGCCAGATTGCAAAGTTTAAAAACCCTCCAATTAGAAATACTTCCCAACTCAGAAAAAGCACTTGCACGGCAATCTTTTCGTAATATACCGTTCCTAACATTAAACTATAGGAACTATTCTACTCCAGAAGAATTTGAAAATGCGGTAAATAACCTTCGTATATCAGCATTGAAAAAGCTCATAGCAAATGATGTATTTTCCCTCTTCTCATTTGCCGCTTCAGTTGAACGGCCGGATCTGGTAGGACAGTATTCATATTCCTTACTATCATTTTCTGAAATTCAAAGAATCCTTGAGAAGACAAAAAACTTTGCACAAGGAAGTTTCACTTCTGGTCTTGTCTTTTCTATACCGGATGATGAAATCATTTCAATTTGTCAAAATTTTGACCCACTAATCCAGGCGAAGATCCTAGCGCTTCATCCTTACACCTCTTCCATTTTGAATGCAGTTCGTAAATTTCCTAAAGAACCTTTCATTTATTATTGGAATAATGTCGGAAATTTGACCACAAAAATAACCAACGCTAGTGAATTAGAATATATCAGTAAAAATCTAATTGATGCCGGTAGATATTTGAATTGTATAATTTTTTTACGGAATCAGCTTAATAAAGGGAAAAGTGTTTTAAGCTCAACATTTATCTGTGACACGCTCATCGATATTCCGAAAAAAGTCCTTCCCATACCCAACTCCGGCTTCTATATACAGGAGTTAATTAAATACTTACAATCTAATTCATGCGACTCAGAGAAAATCTGCAGAGTAGAATGGAAATTCCTATCAATCTTGGAAACAGATCGAGACTGCCAACCTAAATATCTTTATAAAAAACTAGCAAAAGACCCGGAATACTTCCTATTGCTAATTGAAAAAATTCATGGCAAAAATCAAGTCTCTCTTTCTACCCCGGAAGGAAATGCTTATTTCAGTAAATGCTGGTTCCTTCTAAACAAATGGAAAAATCCACCAGGATTAATTTCCAAAGATACATTTGACTCCTTAATGCTGAATCAATGGCATACTGATTTGAGTAAACTTTTAAGTCGTATTGAAGATTCATATATTATTTCAAAAGCTAATTATTATTTCGGCCGAGTACTTTTCTACTCACCTAATGATCCCGATGGCTTCTTCCTCCTAAAAAGTGTCGCTCAAATATTGGAGAATAATAAATCCATCTTATCCGGATATGAAAATGAAGCCAAGAACGGAAACCATGTCTATGTTATCGAAGATAATCAGACATTAGATCAGACCGCAGCAGATTATACAGAGAAAGCTCAAAAAGCTTACGAGAATGGCTATTATAATATTGGAAATGCTCTAATGACTGTGTCTGAGTACTACGGGAAAACCCTAAAACAGATGCTAAAAGATTGAGTGCTTCTATTAAGAAAATCTACTATTTCCAATCGGGAGAAAAAATTCATAATCGCCCAAAATAAACGCCCCAAAAGCAGCTTTCGAACTGTTTTGAGGCTTTTATATTACCTTTTTCAGTTTGAGCAGGACCCACACGAGCCCGGTAATAAATGCCGGGAAACATCCATCATCCCATCCGTCACTGCGTGACACCTTCCCTATCCAGGAAAGGTTGACCGATTCGCCGCCGAAGGTTGATGGGAAACTCGAAACTGGGAACTTATATGCGCCCAACTGTGGGCGGGCGGGTTGATGCGAAATGCCGAAGGCTTATGGAAAACTCGAAACTGGGAACTTATATGCGAGAAACTGTGGGCGGGCTGATGAATTCTGCCGAAGGCCGATGATTGTCTCGGAACTCGGAACTTCTATGCGAGTCAACTGGCAACTGGGAACTTCCATGCAAGCCATTCTACACCCCTCCCCCCTCAGACGCCTACGGCGCCAGCTCCCCCAGGGGGGAGCCTTTTCGCTATTGACTAAAAAGTCAACCTTGCCCGGCGAATAGCCCTCCTCGATAGGAGGGCTCCGCGATAGCGGTGGGAGGACGAACAAGTCGAAACGGCAGCCACCTCTGACAACATAAATCACAAAGCATGATTAATATGCCAATTGACTCAAACGCTGGCTATGCCCGGCGTCAGGCTCTCCCTGGGGAGAGCTCCGCGAAGCGGTGAGAGGGGAGTTATGGGAATTTGCCGAAGGCTGATGTAAAACTCGGAACTCGGAACTTCCATGCGTGATTTATCCCTGAAAATATTTCTTATACCACTCCACCGTCTCTTTCAGTCCCCTTTCGAATGGAATTTCCGCCCTCCACCCCAATTGATTCTGAATTTTACCAGAGTCCATTGCGTACCGTCTGTCATGCCCGGGCCTGTCTTTGACGTAGGAAATAAGGCTTTCCGGCTTTCCGAGGATATGCAGTATCTTTCTGACCAGTTCAATGTTACTGATTTCGGAATTCCCGCCCACGTTATAGATTTCCCCGATTTTCCCATGCATCAGTACCATTTCGATAGCTCTGCAGTGATCCAGCACGTGGATCCAGTCTCTCACGTTTTTTCCATCCCCATAGAGTGGAATTTCTTCATCCCTCAAGGCGTGGGAAATGGTGAGGGGAATGAGTTTCTCCGGATACTGGCAGGGCCCATAATTATTGGAGCAGCGGGTGATGGTCACGGGGAGTCCATACGTCCGATGATAAGAAAGGACCAGGAAATCCGCCGATGCTTTCGATGCGGCATAGGGAGAAGAAGGCAGGATGGGACTATCCTCGGTGAAAGGTTTCCCTTCCGTGAGGGGCAGATCCCCATACACTTCATCCGTAGAAATCTGATGGAACCGGGCCCCCGATTTTCGGCAGCAGTCCAAAAGCACCGAAGTCCCCAGGATATTGGACTTTAGAAATACAGATGGATCCTCGATGGACCGGTCCACATGAGACTCCGCCGCGAAATTCACCACGATTTCGGGTCTTTCCTCCCGGAAAAGACCTTCCAAAGTCCCTCGGTCGCAGATGTCCCCCTTCACAAACCGGAAATTCCGCCGCGAAAGTACCTCCCCCAGATTCTCCAACCGCCCCGCATAAGTCAGCTTGTCCACGCAGATCATCCGATCCCCCGGGTGCCGATCCATCCAGTACCTTATAAAGATACAACCGATAAACCCGGCCCCGCCGGTGATTAGTATGTTCATGGCGATTCTCCCACTCGATTTGTCATACTATTAAAGTGGATATTCTGGACGGCGACAGTGTTAGAAAATTCTATCATCCTGATTGTTTTCTTTAGGTTCAGAAACTAGTTCTTTTAAATAATCTAATACATCTTCACTTCTTACACTATAATTTCCTTTAATTCCCTGTTGCATCTTTTGAAAAATCATATGTAGTGCTAAGCACTTTTCCCGAATATCCACGTTCAAATTCTTAAAATCGGAACAAAGCATGAGCTTATCCAATTCTTCCGCACATAGATTTATGTCCATGAAATCGTTAAAATGGTCATTCAATGAATACTCTTTGTCACCAGGGTTCCCATTAATTACCGCTATATTAAGAAAAATAGAGATGCGATTTATCAGACCCATAGGTGATTTATACTCTTTAAGAAATTTTCTGAATGAATTTTCATCTTCTTTTCTCCAAATAAAGAATAAAAATCCAATTCCTTCTTCTTTGAATAGCATCTCTTCTTTAGTCGCAATTATCGTTTGAAAAAGCAAATACTTTAACTTCTGGAATTCTTCCTCCTTCAATATCTGTGGCTGCTCTTTATAGTTCTTAGATCCATAGTACCAATCTATACCAGTGCCAGCACTCTGTAATAATACAGTTTTTAAATATAGATTAATATGAGAGTCACTCATGATATCCATTAGCGAGTTATAATTCCAAAATCCTGTTTTTCGATCCTTAAGGATCAAATTAGCTAATGTAACAACCATCTGGTCTCTAAGAAAATAATTATCAATGAAAATTCTATATTTTCTTTTCAGAGATATCATAGATAATGCTTCCAGCAGCCATTTTAACTGTCCAGAGGATAATTCAAGTTCCTTACTACGATTTCCAATTTCCCGAATGAACATATTTGCCTTTAAGAAAGCGTTATAGGTAAGATTATTATCATTCCAAGCGTTAAGTGTTTCCACTATTTTATCTTTTGTATCAAGCGCAAAAAAATCAATTACTTCATTTAGAGGAACCTCATCTTTCCGCATTGACAATGCGAAGTAATGATTAAAGCTATCTTTTGAGCATATATAATCCTCAAAACCGCCACTGGATCCAAAATTAATTGTGTCATTACTTCCCATTTGCCCTGTTCTCTTCCAGAATCCCGGGAACATTAGATCAATCATATCCTTGACAACCAGACGATTTTTCTCAGAAGCCGCGTCTAACAGTTCTTTAGAAAATGGCTCCAGTTTATCTGCCCCAAGATGAGTTATTCCATAATTATCAACACCCAGCATGTATGCCTTATGAGATTTAATTTTTTGATATACTTTATTCTCAAAGATTTCCAGAATCGTAATTCCAGCTAAATCGCCTATATCCACATCTTCACCACATAAAGCATATTTCATGGCGAAAGAATTACATACCCTTTTACAATCTCTCAAAGTTTTCAAATAAAACGAAAAACACTGATTATATAGTGCCCAAAAATGATCATTATCATAACGAAATTCCTTACGTCCAGTGGTGATCTGATTAATCATGTGAATGAAATATTGCTGCAAATCCTCACTACCCGGCTGAGGGACATCATAAGTCACTTGCACAACTTTCTGAAGATAGTCTTCTCCCCTGTTATTTTGTATCTGTTTTAAAGATTCAACGACTACAGATTTATCATATGCAAGGATGTATATCACTTTAGGGAAATCAGCTATAGTTTTGATAATCTGGAAAAGTAAAGCAATTTCATCAGAAGAAAGACGATCAATGTCATCAATAAAAACGATGCTCCATTTTCCATCAGATGAAGATAAACTCCTTTTCAGTTCTTCTTTTTGCTCAAGAAGTGATTTATCTTCAAATTTAATTTCTTTACTAATACTAATTCCTGTATCAATACCTGGTATTTTCCCGGAAAATTCAATTTCAACTCCATTTAAAATACGTTTTCCATAACATTGGCATTTCTTAATGAATTCATCACTTGATTTTCGAGAAAGCAGCTTAAACAAAGAATACAAAAACTCTTTGCCTAAATCATCTTTATTTAAATTCATCCATGAGTTAAAAAATTCAATATCTACTTTATCTTTCAGATATTTAGACATCAAATTGATCAGGGAAGTTTTCCCACTGCCCCACTCGCCTTCCAAGCCTATAACCAGGCAATCCTGATTATTTTGCAGCTCTATATATCGAATAATCGCATCTGAAAGATTCTTTGCAAACTTATCTCGACCAAGAATATCCTGGCTAACATCCTCAATAGGTAAATCTTTTTCAAAATTGTAAATCATTTCATTCACCTTCATTCCGGACTAGTCATATAATTTGAATTTGCATTACGTTAAGCTTTTTCCGTACCATTCAAAACACTAGCATAAATATTTATCTTGTGTTTAAAAGAATCTTCTCCACCTTCCAGATAAGAAATTATGTATTTTTTTATCTTGTTATCAGCTGCGTATCCCTGCTGCATAATCCATCCATGCTTCCCATTCGATTCAAGTACATAAACTTGATCTGCCACTGTATTGGTCACAATAGTAGCATTATGTGTGGCTATAATAATTTGACGACGATCTTTGGTTTCTCGGAATTGTCTGGTTAGATTTTTATAAATATAACGGCCATCAAGATTATCTTCTGGCTGATCGAAAAGTATTGGGCTTCTGTCATCGATTAACTCTCCGCCTTCCAGAAGCAAATCTATCAGAGCAACCGATTTTTGTCCCATCGATAAAGAATCATAGTCAATATAATAATCTTTCTCGGTGCGCAGTGACTCTTTGTTATTTACATTAAATTTCAGATTGATACGATCTATACTGCTCAAGCTGCCGAGAATATATTGTTTTAAACGCACTTTGTTCAATAAAATATCATTACCAGCTTTCCGCACAAATTTATACCAAATGCTTTCGTTAACCTGATGAATCTCAGTTTTACCGTAAAGCCCATGTATATAGAATATATTTTTGGGCATTTTAAACTCCTCATAACGGCCAGCTTTTAAGACCTTTAAAATTTCCTTCAACCCGAATTGGGCAAATAAGGATTGAATATGGTCAATAAAGTCTTCAATTTTAAAATTGTATTTAACCCCCTCATTATCTGAATACCATTGATTTAGGTTATATCCATAGCCAAGTAAATCTGCGACCTCGTCAAATGAGGGTATATATTCACGAGCAGAATAGTCTAATACCATAAATTCCTTGTACTTTGCATTAAACTCCTGAAACCTTTTATTTATAAAGTTTGCCCTATCCGCTTCATTCTTTTCAATCTTATCCAGCATTTTAAATAATGAGAATCTATTATATTCTCTAGGGCTCATTTCTTTAACTTGCTGATATTCAGATGATGTAAATAAGACACTAAACACAAAGCCAATAAATTCTTTTGAATCCATGGTTTTATCCAACAAGTCAACTATGAGACCTTGCCGTTTTATGAACCCACTTAAAATTTCTTCCCTTTTATCTGAATCACAAGTATGCCAGCTGCCATCAGACAATCTTTCGCTCATTCTCATATATCTACCAAGTATTATTCGTCCGGCAGCCTCTTCATTAAATGAATCTCTTTCCCCATAATTATGTATCTTCCAATTTTTCTGGTTTACAAAGTTATCAATTAAATTCCCCCTTTCGGAAACCTGGGGGATTTCCAAGGAAAGTAAATACTCATTTCCTATACACTTAAAAAGAACATAAATCTTTCCGTTTAAACCAGCAAAGTGTATATCATTCCAACCGTGACATTTCTGCTGCAATGCAAGGTTTAATAACATCAGGATTGTGCTCTTACCGGTCCCTCGCCCACCAATAATGCAATTCAAAGATGATGAAAATGGCATCACAAAATTTTCATTGCTACCATTTTTCCCAGTCAAAAACTGGTAATCAGTTCCCTGTGACTCTCCTCTTCGGCGAATAAAGATTCCTTCAATAAAAGATGATTTATCTTCTATCGAACTAAATGATACAGCGATTTCATAGTCAAGCAGGGCTTCTTGAATTGCCTGATAATTCAGCTTATTACTTTTAATGAAAAAATGCCGCAAGGTAATGCCATACACATCATGAGCATCATTGTCCAAAACAAATTTCTTAAAACAAGGTGATAAATTTGAAATGTCTTGTAATCTTGCCGACACCTTTTCTTTATGATATGGCTCTTTTATTCCTACAGCATCAAAAGTATCACGGCAAAATACCACCTTTTGATATGCTTTGCTAAGAAGCTTACTATTAGCTTCATCTTGTTCTTCGGAATCCTTATTAAAGGCAAGTCCTGAATAAATATGAGCAATATATGTAATAATGTCATTTCCAAATATGCGCTTTAAATCATTAGCCACCCAAAAACTGGTTTGAAAAGTACCCAGTTCCTTCGAGTATAAATTATCATTTAACCAATTGGTTAGCAGTTTGTACGAAGGATTATTATCTAAATAAATTTCAGGATTTATAATTACTGCTAAATGAAATTTATCTGCACAACTAATTTCAATACCAGAAATAACTTCAGTATAAGTTCCTTTATATCCGCACTTATGTAAACATTTAACTGCACATTTCAGCTTCTCTATCCCACTCAGGGTATTGTGATCCATAACTACGACCATTTCTACCCCGGAATCTAATAACTGCTTCGAAATAATAAGATAAGCAAGATATTCCTCTTCGGATCCAAATATTTTGCTATAGCCGCCTTCATTATATAGAGCCATAACTTTTTCTTCAGGAAGCTTATAAAGCTTGCCCGCAATCAAACGTAAAATCGTCCTGGCATCTTCATGATTTAAAAAATCTTTGAAACTTATATTTTTATACTTATCGTTATCTTCAAAATTGGGAACAGGAAAAAACTTATAGTCATATGAAGCAGGAGTATGCAAATGGAAAAGCACTTTATGATACTTCCCTCCTGAAGTTTTACATTTTTTAATGGCCTGATAAATCTCTTCCAGACCCATTACGCTTCTATGATTAATCATAAATGCCTCCCAACTATCTAAAGGTCTTGATACGAACAATTATTTCATTATTATTTTATCACAATGTATCGGTTGGGCCAAAAGGCCATTTTCATCCCAAAGAAAAACGCCAAAATACTCCAAATAAAAAAGCCCCAAAAGCAGCTTTCGAACTGTTTTTGAGGCTTTTTTATTATCTTTTTCCTTCTGATCAGGATCCACATGAGTCCGGTAATAAATGCAGGGAAACATTCATCATCCTATCCGTCACTGCGTGACACCTTCCCTATCTAGGGAAGGTAGACCTATTCGGCGGCGAAGCCGCCTTTTCAAGGGTGGGTGGGCGGGCTGATGGGAAGCCAAAGGCTAATGAGAAACTGGAAACTCGGAACTGGGAACTTCCATGCGAGCCAATTTGGGCGGCCGGGCTGATGCGAAATGCCGAAGGCCGATGATTGTCTCGGAACTCGGAACTTCTATGCGAGTCAACCGGGAACACGGAACTTCCATGCGAGCCCACTGGCAACTGGAAGCTGGAAACTCCCATGCGAGCCAATGGGGAACTTCCATGCGAGCCCGTATAGAATCGATATGTTATACTATTTATAGTATTACAAAAGGAGAAATCGACCATGAAAGTATTAGTTACGGGTGTAAGCGGCCAATTGGGCCATGATGTGATGAATGAATTATCCCGGCGGGGGTTCGAAGGCATCGGAAGCGGTACGGAAAGTTCCTATGGAGGAGCGCAGGATGGATCTCCGGTGACTTCCATGGATTATGTACAGCTGGATATTACCGATTCTGAAGCTGTAAAAAAAGTAGTGAAATCCATCCGGCCTGATGCCATCATTCACTGTGCAGCCTGGACTGCCGTAGATGCCGCAGAAGATACAGACAAAAGAGAAAAAGTAAAAGCCGTCAATGTAGACGGCACCCGGTATCTCGCCGAAGCGGCCCGGGAAATCGATGCGAAAATGCTCTACCTTTCCACCGATTATGTCTTCAACGGCCAGGGAACTAAACCCTGGGATCCTGATGAAAAAGACTATGCCCCCCTGAATGTATACGGCCAGACGAAGCTGGACGGAGAAAAAGCAGTTTCCTCCATTTTGAAGAAATATTTCATCGTCCGTATCGCCTGGGTCTTTGGCATCAATGGGAAAAATTTCATCAAAACCATGCTGAATGTGGGAAAAAACCATCCCGAAGTCCGGGTAGTCAATGACCAGATCGGCACCCCTACCTACACCTATGACCTGGCAAGACTTCTCGTAGACATGATAGAAACAGAAAAATACGGATACTATCACGCCACCAACGAAGGCGGATATATTTCCTGGTATGACTTCACGAAAGAAATCTATCACCAGGCGGGGTACTCGACCAAGGTTACTCCTGTAACCACGGCAGAGTATGGACTGTCTAAAGCCAAAAGGCCCTTTAATTCCCGTCTTGATAAGAGCAAACTCGTAAAGATGGGCTTTACTCCGCTGCCCGATTGGAAAGACGCTCTCGCTCGTTATCTTGAGGAACTTAAGAAAGAAGGATAAAAATGGGACAGATAAAAGTAGAAAAGAATGTCGGTGGGATTGAAGGATTGTGCGTCATCACTCCCGCAGTCCATGGAGATGCGAGAGGCTATTTCATGGAGACCTACAATGCCAAAGATATGAAAGAAGCCGGCATCACCATTGATTTCGTACAGGATAATGAATCCATGAGCACGAAAGGCGTTCTTCGCGGCCTTCACTTTCAGAAACATTTTCCCCAGGCGAAACTGGTCAGAGTCGTAAGAGGAAGAGTATTTGATGTAGCCGTAGACCTTCGTCAGCATTCTGCGACTTATGGAAAATGGTACGGCGTGGAACTCACGGAAGAAAACAAAAAACAGTTCCTCATTCCTGAAGGCTTCGCCCACGGATTCCTTGTACTCTCCGATATCGCACAGTTCTGCTATAAAGTCAATGACTTCTGGCATCCAAACGACGAAGGCGGAATGGCATGGAACGATCCCGAAATCGGAATCATCTGGCCCGAGCTTAAAGGATCATACAAAGGCACCGCCTCAGGAGAAGGATATACCCTGGAAGACGGCACACCGATTAACCTCAGTGACAAAGACACCAAATGGCTGGGAATCAAAGAAACCTTCCACTTCGAATAAAAGAAAAAGCACCGGCCCCGGGCCAGTGCTTTTATATTGCTCCCAATGACTCCCATTGACTCAAAAGCCAGCCATGACCGTAGGCAGGCTCTCCCTGGGGAGAGCTCCGCGAATGCGGTGAGAGGGGAACGGCGGAAACCTGCCGAAGGCCAATGCTTCACTCGAAACTCGGAACTTCTATGCGAGCCATTTCGCACCCCTCCCCCCTCAGTCGCCTGCGGCGCCAGCTCCCCCAGGGGGGAGCCTTTTCACAATTGACTCAAACGCAGGCCCTGCCCGGCGTCCAGCCCTCCTCGAACAGGGCTCAAGGGCAGCGGTGGGAGGACGAACACATCAAAACGATTTTTATCCCTATCAGCAAAAACCAAAAGCATGCAAATCCCTGCACAAATGCCTCAAACGCCATATCTGACTGGCATTCCAAGTTCCTTGCTATTTCTAACTATACTTTTATATAATAAAGGCACAAGTCTTTTGAACCATTTTATGTCGGATGTTACTGAAAGCAGGAGCCATAATGAGCAGATCAAAAGAAATACCAATGAGAGAAATTACACTTTTGATTGATGACGAAGAAATCATTGGTGCATTTTATCATTATGAAAACGCGGAACGCTGTGCTGATAGTCTGTATCAGGAGGAGCTTGCAGCTATAGCAGAAGATAGCTCTTTAAACTTGAACAATGAGGATGAATACGCCCAGGCAGTACAAACTTTATCCTGGGAAAGCCGCCCCTATGTACTGGAAGTCGTAGAGATTCCATTCTCCAAACTAAGTGATAATCGATTCAAAAGAGAAAAAGGAGACACTATTCATCTGAAAAGCAAGAATATCGACGTAAAGCTGGAAGACATTCGCGCACTCTTTGAAGGACAAAGATGCAGCCTGGTTAAAATGTACGATGATGATGAAGATGAAATGGAATAACTAAACTAATCCGGGCGAATCAAGCCGCACGAACATACACGTTATCATCGCTAAACTCTAAATTTTTAGCAGCAAAAAAGCAGCCCTTCAGCTGCTTTTATTTTTTATCTTTCTTCCGTTCTTTTTCTTTCCGTGCTTCTTCCTTTTCCCACTTCTGCCTTCTCTTCAGACTTTCAATGAACTTATCCAGCATCTGATTGACCCGTTCACACAATATCAGGGTCCTATTGATTTCCCATAGTTGGAAATATCCCACATCAAGACACAGGGTCAGTTGGACATGTACCTCTTCACCGGAGGCCCTGGCATAATTCAGGAAACGGATAAAATCTTTGAGTGTGGAACGAGTACTGCCCTCGGAAATATTGGATGGGATAGAAGTAGAAGCACGCTGCAGCTGATCAATCAGATTTTTCGTCTCAGAAGGAGGAAGTCTCTTCGTAATCTGATAAACCTCACGATTCAGCTCTCTGGCAAGATGCCAAACATCCAATTCCTGATAATTTCCTATTGCCATGATAAACTTCCTCCTTTCTTTTATTTTATAATAAATTTTTGCCTTCCGCTATTGCATGAATCTTTAGTGGCAAATCGACTTGTACTATTTGAGTCTTGCGATAGCTTCAGCCTGCATTCTGCAGGCATTTTGCCTACCGCTGCTACGTGAATCTTTAGTGGCAAATCGATTTACACCGTTCGAGTCTTGCGATAGCCTCAGCCTGCTTTCTGCAGGCATTTTGCCTACCGCTATTACGTGAATCTTTAGTGGCAAATCGACTTGAACCTATCGAGTCTTGCGATGATCCCCAGCCTGCCTTCGGCAGGCATTTTGCCTACCGCTATTACGTGAATCTTTAGTGGCAAATCGACTTACACCGTTCGAGTCTTGCGATAGCTTCAGCCTGCTTTCTGCAGGCATTTTGCCTACCGCTATTACGTGAATCTTTAGTGGCAAATCGACTTACACCGTTCGAGTCTTGCGATAGCTTCAGCCTGCTTTCTGCAGGCATTTTGCCCACCGCTATTACGTGAATCTTTAGTGGCAAATCGACTTACACCGTTCGAGTCTTGCGATAGCCTCAGCCTGCTTTCTGCAGGCATTTTGCCTACCGCTATTACGTGAATCTTTAGTGGCAAATCGATTTACACCGTTCGAGTCTTGCGATAGCTACAGCCTGCATTCTGCAGGCATTTTGCCTGTCGCTATTACGTGAATCTTTAGTGGCAAATCGACTTACACCGTTCGAGTCTTGCGATAGCTTCAGCCTGCATTCTGCAGGCCAAAGTAATCGCAAGACCCCAACCGTCATTCATCGCCAAGCCCTCAAACCGTACAAGTCGAAGCCTCAGGCAAAATGCCGCAAAGCGGCTAAAGTAAATCGCAAGACTCTAACAGGTTTCATCGCTAAGCCCACAAACCATTCATGTCGAAGCCGTAGGGCAAATGCCGACTTTGTCGGCCATAGTAATCGCAAGACCCCAATCGTTATAAATGCCATTTGCCTCTACCCCTCCAAGTCGCTAGCCACAATAATGTTATCGCAAGACTCTAAAAGCCATTCATCGCTAAACCCTCTACCCATTCATGTCGAAGCGGCAGGGCAAAATGCCGCAGCGCGGCTAAAGTAAATCGCAAGACTCTAAAAATCGTTCATCGCTAAGCCCTCAAAACATTCAAGTCGAAGCGGCAGGGCACATGCCGGCAAAGCCGGCTGGACTAATCGCAAGACCCCAACCGTTAAATATGCCATTTATCTCTACACCATCAAGGCACAAGCCCAGCCCGGAAAAGTTTAACAAACTTCTAATGATACAAATCGCGATTTCTGATATATATCTATAGAACCGAGGGAACAAGAAGGCCCGGAGTCCAGCTTTCAGAAATCCGCCAGCGCGCACATCATATGAGGCGGAGGGAAAGATGAATTCCATCATCGTTCCAGGTTCTACGGTACCGTTTCATAATTCCTCTGTATTAAGAAACAAAACAAAAACTATCCCACCGAAATACCGGCATCCCTCTCGAACCATCAGCTACCTTGCGCCCCGTACCGGGATCAGGAAGCATTCACTCTGTGAAAAGGCCCACTGACCTGTATGTTCCAAGCGTCTGGGAACCCGTCATTATGCCCATGGATTCGGGGGATAGTTTTGCATACCCAAAAGCCGCCCGCACACGCGGGCGGCTTTTTCTGTTGCAGAAAATGGGCATTGACTATATTCCCGTCGCATCTCCCTCAGTCTGCTTCGCAGCCAGCTCCCCAAGTGAGAGCCTTTTCGCCATTGACTCAAACGCAAGCCCTGCCCGGCGGCAGGCTCTCCCTCGGGAGAGCTCCGCGATAGCGGTGAGAGGGGAATTATGGGAAAATTTTCGCTATTGACTCAAACGCAGACCCTGCCCGGTGACAGGCTCTCCCTGGGGAACACCGCGATAGCGGTGAGAGGGGAACGACGGGACATGCCGAAGGCCAATGCTGCACTCGGAACTCGGAACTTACATGCTAGCCATCCGGGAACTTCCATGCGGGCGATGGGAAACTTCCATGCACCCATCCATACTCGCGGCGCTTTACAATTGTTATGCGCCGCACCTTCACGACACTCACGTTATCCACGATAATCACGATGCGATAACTTGAGATGATGCTGCACACACTTAAATTTCACCCGGTCAGGCTTATAATGCCCCGCCCAGGACGTCAACGCCCCTCACCCGTTCCCTTGCCTGCCGGAGATTACAAAGAAACAGCCCCCTATGCTGCAATGGAAATTGAAATTCTGACCTGGAAATAATGGATTGAAACTTCATCACTCACGCCAAAAGCCGCCCGTGCCCCCACGAACGGCTTATTTTGCCCAAATTTGATCTTTTTTGTTCTTTAT
>Ga0256406_1003324_pt1 | contig 20160 bp, 18 predicted proteins | sample RumenRJG_03DNA_FD_185986 | JGI IMG/M metagenome (GOLD analysis project Ga0256406, IMG submission 185986) | Bovine rumen microbial communities from Lethbridge, Alberta, Canada - RJG_03 | ecosystem: Host-associated > Mammals > Digestive system > Stomach > Rumen | place: Canada: Alberta | collected... | reverse complement strand
AGCAACTATGTGCTATATCAAGAGATCATCAACATCAATGTCAATATTGGTGGAACAGATCTTCAGACCCTGTTACCCTTATTGCAAAACGCCGGTCTCTTCTCCTCTCCCGTACCTGTGCCATCAAACGATCCGATAGAGATCGGCCAGCTGCGCAGGGATTACTACAACCTGTTTGTAATTGAAGACGAGACATATAAGGACGGTTCTTTCTCCATTTCCCGTTCTGATGCCCTGACCCGGTACACACATAACGCAGATCACTTCCGCCCGATGACGGCAGACATCATCGCAGAGATTTTAAGCATGCCCTGCCTGTTCACCATCCGGAACGATGACTTTTCAAGATGCAGTGAGAACTGGGTATGTGTAACAGGAAAACTCAGCAAGATCACCGTCCATGGCTCGGTCATCAAGTTCAAGTTCGGATATTACGCTCCGGCTATTCCTCAGAACCTGCTGAATCAGAATGCGGAATTATTCGGATTGGCAACTTCATCTCTGCGGAATGAACTGGATGATGAGCACTGGGCAATAAAGAAAATCGACCTTCTCAGCGTACTGAAGGATCGGAATTATGAGATTCGTTAGGAGGTATTATGCAGAAGAAGATTCAGACTGAAATTACAAAAGTCACGCTGAATAGTCCGATATTCACAAACAAGAGCTTTAACCCGACGCTGGTGAATTTCATTTACGGCACCAACGGCACTGGAAAATCCACGATCAGCAGACTGATGGACCAGAAGGACTACCCCGGTCTTAAGTTCAGGCAGCCCAAGGACGATGCGGTCATCATGGTGTACAACGAGGATTACATCCGGGATAATGTGCAGAGCTATGGCAACATTCCAGGTGTCTTCACGCTGACCAAGACGAATGCTGAAAAGAAGAAAGAGATCGACGACACCACTGCCGCCCAGAAGAAACTGCAGCCGAAGATGGAACATGCAGCACAGGACCTGGAAAAGAATAAGGGTGACCAGACCGACCGTGAAAAGAAAGCTATCGCGGACGTCTGGAAAGAAACAACAGAATTCAGAAAAGACAAATATCCGGATACTCAGACTGGTTACAAGAGTGACACGAGGAAGTTCTTCCTGCAGCTTCAGAAGACGCAGGCCGTTGATCATGATGCTGCAGAACTTGATCAGCTCTACAAGACAGCTTATCAGGAATCTGGTACTGCCATGCCGGAATATAAGCCTGCCCATCTGCAGTTTGGAAGCGATATTGATGACCTCCTCGGCAGCAGCATTGTCAGTGTCAGTGACACTCCTTATGCTTCCCTCCTGAAAAGACTGGGAAATAGCGACTGGGTCCGTGATGGCCATGATAAGTATCAGGAAGCGGCTGGTGACGTCTGCCCCTACTGCGGACAGCCCTTGGACCGTCATCATTTTGAAGAAGATCTGGCCGCTGTATTCGACAAGCGGTACGAGCAGGCAGTTGCTGCTCTCAGCAGAATGTGCGAGAACTACAGAGGACAGCTGAACAATGCAGCCTTGACCCTTCAGCACAATACCGGCTTCACCGGTCCGCTTGCCGATGAATACAAGAGCCGTGTTGATCTGTTCATGGAGAAAGCACACCGTAATCTCGATGCCATCAAGGCAAAGATCGCTGCTCCGGCAACGCCCACAACAATCGACAATCAAGATCTTCTGGATGCGCTGCAGCAAGTCAATGACACCATCGAGAAGATCAATGCCGAGATCCGGAAATATAACGACATGCTTTCAAACCCGAAAAAGAAGCAGGCATGCAATCAGGCTGTCTGGGAGAAAATGGCTTTTCAGTGCCAGACTATCTTCGCCGGTTACAGTGCGGGCATGGAAGAACTGAAGAAGGTACAGACTGGAATTGAAACAAGACAGAAAGAGCTGGCGCAGCAGGATAAGGAATACACGGAAAAGATCAAAGAGCTGAATCAGCAGACGGTCAACACCACAGTTGCCAAAGATGCAATCAATGCTCTTCTGAAGAGCGCAGGTTTTCAGGGATTTGAAATGGTCGAGAAGCCCGGCACTCAGTACGTGTACCAGCTTGTAAGAGATGACGGGGCCGGTCATAAGAAAATCGCAGATAATCTGAGCGAGGGTGAACGGAATTTCATCGCTTTCCTCTACTACTATCAGACCGTCGTGAAGAGCCAGTCCGATGATGGGATCAAGCATCACAAGATCGTCGTGATCGATGACCCGGTATCTTCCATGGACAGCGGCACCCTCTACCTCGTTGCCTCTCTGGTCCGGAACCTGATCAGCATCTGCTACAACAATTATGATCTTTCCGAGGACGGAAATCGTGATGACTACATCAAACAGTTCTTCTGCCTGACGCACAATCCGTATTTCTTCCGTGAGATCACATACAGCTGGCAGGACAAGTATGAATGTGTATCCTTCTTCCAGTTGAAGAAAGGTGCCGGGAATCAATCTGACATTTATCCTTGCGTAGAAACAATCCCGACCACCCCACCTACAGAAGTGAACACGACACCAGTCAAGAATGAGTATGATGCTCTGTGGAAAGAGTTCCTGACGACTGACGATTCCATGATCGCCATGAACGCAGCGAGACGCATCCTCGAATACTACTTCCTGCAGGTCAGCGGAAAACGCAGTCTCAGGAAGCTGATCGACGAACACAAAGAGTCCTTTGTCGAGAAAAACGATGATGGCTCAGATAACACAGGCAGATATGATCTGGCAGTTGCCATGGTCGGCTGTCTTGATACAAATTCTGCCGGATTTAATGACAGCCTGTACTACGATGCCTCTGCTGTAAAACCGGACATATACCGGGAAGTATTCAAGGACATCTTCTACTCTCTCGGTCAGGACGAGCATTACGAAATGATGAAGAGTCGTGCGATATAATCTTGGTTAGTTTATTCTAACCTCAAGGGTAAAAAAAATACCCCGGAGCAGTAATCAGGAAATCGATCTGAATACCACTCCGGGGTGTTGTGTTAATTTTTATGCTTCTCTCTCCAGCGCTCGACCCGCTTTGCGTTGCCGGACTTTTCCTCGAGATCATAAACCACCTTGCCGTAGGGAAGATAAGTCTTCACAAGCGTTTCTGACAGACCGAGCACCTTGGCGACCTTAGCCACCGATCCATACTTCTCATATAATGCGCAGACCTCCCTGCTCCGTTCCGTAGTCCAGCATCCGCCGGTGATCAGGATCTTCCGGATCTTTGATGTGGAGAGTTTTATGCCATACCCTTCTTCCAGTTCTTTCTGGAAAGCAACAAGGGAGGTATGCAGAGCCTTCTGACCCGGAGCCCAATCATCCCCACCGATGCTGCTGTCCTCCTCCCGGTCATCATAGACGTCATCATACAGAGAGCAGATCTGGTCTATGAACTCAGCACTGGGATTCTTCTTCTCTCTCCTGCGTCCGTCGTTTTCTTTCATGTCGATGTTCTTCCTTTCATGTTGTATCCTTTCTATCTGTTTGTTTCTAGTCACACATTACAAGTCACACTTGTAGACCCCCGCCCCCGGGTGCGGAACCTGCCGCAGTGCCGAGGGGGATGGAGTGGGGTGGATATCCTGATCATCTTGCCTGCATATGGCATGGGGTCTTAGATAACCTGAGCAGCACAACTCCGATCGTCGCTCCGATGCTATTTGCGATCCAGTCATTCCAGTCGAACATGCCGAAGCCGGTGAGTTGCTGGAGGAGTTCGATGGTGATACGACTTATTCAGTTGTTGAAAATACCATCTTACATAAACTTGTTATCGTTGAATAGCCAGACTCAATTGCCCTTTCTATAACCGATGCAAGTTTATTATGAATGATTCCCTTTTCTAGTTTCTTCCGTAACATTTCTATAGCAGATCCGGCGACTAGGACAAATGCTACTCCTAGCAATGATATCCAAACAGCCTTTATTGTTCCCCAATATTCGGTGGTGTTAAAAATTCTCTGCCATAAAAATCCTTGAACAAAGTAGCTTTCATGAAAGAGATAAACACCTAACATATATCCAGCAATAGTATTGATCCTCTTGCTATAAAAGGTCTCATTCTCAACGGCAATCGAAAACAGGCATAAAATAAAAATTACAGCATATATGCCGTTGCTCCATGACAAGTATCCAGGAATCATCAATACTATTTGTCTTTTAGAAATAGACGAAACCGCTGTTACCACGATATACCCGCATGTTATCAAAGCTAGAATCGGCTTGGCATTCCTTACGGTAACAGTGAACCTCCTAACGTATGCCCCATATAGATACATCACAAAGAACCACAATAGCTGCGTCCAAAACATTCCCTCTCCAACTCGTCTTGTGAAAAAAGGAATGACACTCCAAAGGGTGAAACAGATAATTAACAGGCTACGAAAACTCTTATGGCTAGTTTCAACAGCCACCTTGTTTATGAACGGTGACAATATATAAATAATCATATATGCCGTCATAAACCAATAGCGCTCAAAGATTGTAGGAAAGAATGTGTAGATGATTTCCTTATATCCGATCCTTAATCCAGAAAATCTAGTAATGCCAAATACTACAAATCCGAAGAACGAATAAAACAATATTTGAAGTTCAATATTTGCGATCTTTGATAATTTCCTGCTACTGTAGATACCAAAGTAACCCATCAATATGCAGAAAATATCAACTCCTATCTTTCCTCCGGATTTGAAAACATTAAAATAAATCTGGCTCAGTACCCCCCCCAATTTTTCCTGAGGCACCAATAACTGGTCAGAAAAACTGCTATGAATGGTGAGGTGATAAGCGATAATCATTACCATGGCGACTATTCTGAGCAGCTCAAAACTAGATTTTCTCTTCGGCATAGCTTATTCCTTGTGCGCTTCCTTCCACTCTTCAGCCAACGACTTCTTATCGCTATCTCTTTCACTTACATCCTGAACAAACACAGAAAATCTAGATGGCGTGATAAAGGTGATTTCGCACTTCTCTTTCATAGTCTTGTAGTATTCCTCAAGCATTTCGGAGATTTCTTTATTCAGAATATCAAACTCATCGAGATGACGAACATTCTGAAACGACTCATCAGCATAATTGCTCTTCAAGCTTCTATCGAATCCATCAAACCCGGCAATTGAGATCTGTTTAACTTCTATCTTCTTCAAAAGATTAAGAAGCATGATTGTTGAGTTCTCAAAGTACTGATAACCTCTGTTGATGAGGCTATCGTAATTAACTACTATATTGCCCTTATCTTCAGTGTGAATATTCGAGGTGATGATTACCTTCCTATTCTTATCCTTATTCTTAGCCGAGTTCAAATCATAGCGCTTTTCATTGCCATAGAACATGTAAGATTCCGGATAGCCTGATGAGAAGTTGACACTAATTACCACAGGCTTCTTTTCCTTAATATAACTATCCAAAAAAGACTTATATGTATTGAGAGAATTCCCAGGGACGAGGACTAATACTTCTCTATTCTGAATTTGATTTTTCAGCAACTCGATAGATGAATAATCATCAACCTTCTCACCGGCATACTCGATATACAGTCTTTCAATATTATCGTAATCGTACCGCTGTCTCTTCTGTGGATCTATCATTGAGAGCAGGTTTCCAATGTCTTTGCTTTGAAGGCGGAACTTGCTAGTGAGGTACAGAATGTTGTTCGGATGAGACTTATAGATTCCAGCCATCATTGCAGGAATGGAATAACCCCACTTGTGCTCCATTGCATACTTCACGATGTAATCATCTATGAGATCGAGGATATTATCAAGCTCATAATCGTAGTGAAGCTTCCGTGTCAGATAATTAACAATGAGTTCTGTGTTCAGATTACCAGCCACCTTGCCCATACCGTTGAGGGTGCTATCGATAATGATCTGTCTTGCTCCTCTGCTCTGCTTAATAACTTCACAGGCAAACGAGAATGACAGCTGATAATTATTATGTGAATGGAAATCTACAGCGATATCTTCTGCAAGATTGTGGTCAACAAGACCATAAATGCGGTCTACATCTTCCTCATACATTGCACCGTATGTATCAACAATGCCGAAGCCATAAGGGTGGATTTCATTAATGAGATCAATGAGACCAAGAAGCTCTTTGTCGTTATAATTAAGGGAGTTGACACCTTGGATGAAAAGCTTGTAACCTCTCTCCTTAATAATCTTGGCCCATCTTATAACATCTTCACGGTTCTCAAGGAAGTTCTTCTTTGTAAAGCCATACCTAATACCATCGATTGACTTTCCATCGCAAGGCTTCAATGTATCGATATCACACAACCCATAATCGATAAAAGCCACATACATCGTATCGCGCGATTTATCGAGATATGGAGCAATCTGGTCGACATCTGTAAAGAACGTGCTGTTCCCTCCCCAGTGCACCTTTCTCCAATCCCTTATAAAACCAACCTCAATGATATCAATTTTTGCCTTTGATAATCTTGACGAAATATCTTTGATCTCATTGTCAGGGAATGCACAATCAATGATTCTGCCTCCATCTCTTAATGTGCAATCCAGAACTCTTACATTTTTCATAAAATTCCTTTCCTACGTGCTGCTAATATTACTGATTTTTCTTCTTTTTCAGGTACTGGGCAACGACCTCTGCGTACTCGAAGTCTTCCTTCGTATCGATATCCACTGCTTCGAACTGATCAATCTGATAAATGTACGGATGGTTACCGATTCTCTGATGCAATTCCGTATAGACTTCTTTTCGAAAAATGAAGAACGCACCTGTCTCCATATAGATGGGGTCAAGGTCCTGCGTGCGGACGATATTCTTCATGTCATAGTTAAATGGCTTTCCATTCATCCACATATAGTCCTGGAGTTCAACAGCAGAAAATGCGGAATCATACTCACCGGATACAACCTTTGAGAGTGCATCCTTTATTGATTCAGCCTTGGTAAATGGCTGTGTTACATGGGTCAGGACGTAGATATCAGCATCAACATCTTTTACAAATCTGTCGATGATCTCCAACCCTTTTACCTGAAAACCGTCAAGATAAGGGTCCCTCTTCAGGAACTTGAGCCCCTTACTTTCGTACGGAGCAATGTACGGCTTGATGGCCTCATCACTGCAATATACATATTTCTCATCAATCGTATCAACATTGCTTATTGTCTCGAAAAGATAATCGCAGGTTGGTCTTCCATCCAGCGGCAAAAGATTCTTTCCAGGAAGTCTTTGATTATTAAGTTTGATGGGAATAAATGATACTACCTTCATAATTTGCTATCTCCTTCAACAATCCATTCTATAAAATCTCTGACGGCACCATCACCGCCATTGTGATCTGCAATAAAATCTGCAATCTTCAGAACGGCTTTTACAGCATCCTTGGGTGCTCCAACGAGCCCGCCTGCAGCCTTAACCGGGTCCATTACAGGCAAATCATTGATATCATCGCCGATATATGCGACCGATCCCAACTCTCCTGTTATTGATTGAAGCTCCTGAAGTTTATTTTTTACCCCTTGATGAACTTCTGTAATGCCTAGTTCTTTACTCCGGTTTTCCACTATTTTGCTCTGGCGGCCAGTAATAATTACTGGTGTGATATGATGCGGAAGAAGTATATCATGTATACCGTAGCCATCTTTAATATTAAACGCTTTCATAGCCTCTCCAGAAGGTGCCATATATATCTTCCCATCCGTCAGAGTACCATCGACGTCCATGACGAAGTATTTTATCATGTTGTCTCTTCCTCTTCTGCCTTTTCCGGCTCATTTATCTCTCCATTTTTTGTATCGTCCCCAAAAAACAGATGAAATCCGAATAAGTCGTTGATTGCCTTTTGCACATTTAAAGGCTCAAGAAACTGCTGCAGAACAATAATGTATGTCAGTATCTCAAGAACCTCAATATCTGATAGATTTACCGGTGTTAGTTCGAAATCAAGTCTGCTGTGCGCTAAGCCATTTCTAATATCATTCAGTCTGTCAGGTATCCCTTCCTTCAGCTCGCTCAATTCATCCCGGAAAAATGTATCTAAGAATGGCTTCAAAATAGTTTCGTTTTGTTCCATGGCATATCTGACACGCTGACCATAGGAATCATCAAAATTTGACACACTCCTTGAAAAGCTCTTTATATATTGTCTCTTTTTGCCTGTTTCATCATCGGCTTTGGAGTCGAGGAGTTTTACTATCTCTTCCTTGGTTTCTTTATATATGTCATGTCTGAGTACATCTGTGCCATATACATTGCGGAACTCTCGCTCGAATTCCGTACAGATAGCAATTATCCTGCTTGGCGGATAGCTATTCCTTTTTGCTGCTGTATCACAGATAAACTGAAAGCCGACTTTCCCCTGATGGATGAAGGATACAAGATCAGCTGTGTGTTTACTAAGATGCTCTGAGCTGATAAACTGTTTTTGTTTATTCTCATCATCAATTGATTTTTTCTTCGCAGGGAAATGAATATTGCCATAGACATGGTTCTTTGGGTAGCCCTGAATTGGCCTCTTCCAAATAAGTCTGATCGTATCAAACTGAATATTGCTTCTACAGCTTAGATACATGAACAGGTCGTATATATCTTGGTATAATTTTCTCGCTCCTTCAAGATTTATCGGTTTGCTAAGTTCAAATCTTACTTGTGTTGTAGCACTCACCGGTTTCTCATAATCATATGGTTTTACTGAAGCATAAGGTAAAACAGATACCGTGCATTTCCTGCAATCGTCAAAGTCAAATGTACCGCAGTCTACACTCTCTTTAATATTTGCTTTTACAGAAAATGAATCCGTTTTAAATTCTTTCTCAAGTATATGGTTTGGAGAATAAAACCTGTTGGCATCTCCACCAATGACCTCAATTCCATCAATGATGCTAACATCTGCATTCATAGGCAACTCAATGCACCAATTTACAGGATATTGCGCTATCCCGTTACGCGTCGATGGATTGTCTAATAGTGAAAAAAGAATTTCTGAATGCGTTCCTAATTTCATTCCCCTGATAACATTGTTTGGAATCCATTCATTTTTTCTTTTATCCGGTCCAAAGGTTTCAAGCTGCTTGAAATACGCATTGTCCTGTTCTTCTACGCTTTTCGGAATCAGGATGATTCGAAAAATTTCTTCATTAAAAAAGTATGTATAAGGCTTCCCTTCATATTCAGTAAAACCTAATTTTTCGAAATCATCCATAAATGGTTACCTCTAAAGCATGTTAACTCGTAAGTTATTTCCAGCTATGCACAAACTTTAACGGCACAATATCTGTTTCAGACCGATTTAACAGTGTAATCTTGTAATGAGTTGTATATATCTTCTTTGTCCCCATACAACAGTTCTTGTATTTCTTTCCTGATCCACAGGGACATGGAATATTTCTTCCTATATTTTTGTACTCTTCCTTGATCACTGGTATTTCTTCAAGATACCAAGGGTCATAGGGAGAATGCAGGTTCTTCATCAAAAGTTCCAGCATTTCATAATTATATTCCTGCCCCTGGATCTGAAGTACAGAGTATTTGTCAAACGGATCTGTCACAATAGATAAACCAAGAAACTGTATATCAGTAACTTTCCTACAGCACTGCTCTCCCATATAAAGATGCCCAACCTTGTGACCGCATCCATGACGCAGGCTAATACGCTTTCCGCATATGGAACACTTTTCTTCTTTAATAATGCTCTCTCTGCTGAAGAAGAACTGATATGGGAAAAGCTTCTGGTATCTCGGAATCATCAACTTGATGAAATCCAGCCCATACCGGCGTGGAAATGAGCTGACATCTACTTCCTCCTGTTCTTCCAGGAATGACAACTCCATATCAGAAATGTTGAATGCTTCCCAAGCGTTCTCGTATTTTTGGGCAATGAGATCTTTATAGGCTAAAGTGTAGTTTTTCTTTATACGATAGACCTGGCGAAGGCACCACATATAGTTTGCTGTTTTTTCATCGCTTCTATCAATCGCGTCTTTTCTCAGAACTTCTATCGCATCCAAGATAGAAGGATCAAAATCTTCTGAGTTCTGACTAAGGCTTTCTTTTATTTCTAGTAATGTCATTCATCCTTGCCCTCAGTTATCTGCTTTACGGCAGTATTGAGTGCTTCCTCTATTTCTGATACTGGCCCTTTATATGATATACGCTTGCTTTCTTTACCATTCTCTTTTTCTACAATAATGTCCACTTCTGCATTTAGATCATCCTTATCTCTATGATACTTCTTAGCCTTATCGTACACATATGATGAAACAAGGTTGACAGCAATCGGAAGTATCACAACCGATACAATAAATTTTGCAACGATTAATACGGCTGAGTGCAGTTCCAGAAGTTTGAAGTTCTCATCGGATGCTAAAATATCTGTCTTCACCTCTGCAGGAGCTTTATCCTTCAGGTATTCGTAGAAATCCAGCGTCGTTTCCGGGAAGACAGGCTCCATTGTTCTGCCTGTATTTTCATTCGGTATTATCAGGAGGTTAGCTTCCTTCAGCTCGTCTAATACATTCTTTGTTGCATAAGGCTTTGTTAATGCTGATTCAAAGGTGACAGAAGAATCCGTAATTGTTAAACAGTTCTCTGAACTCTCGTGATCCATAGCACACCTTCTTGTTTACACTCTGTATATAAATTACTTGTTCTTTATCTTCCTCACAATCTGCTTCGCTTCTCCCCTGTACAACCATACTAGTACACTCAGAAGCGCAACAGAAAATATTACAAATACAACTCCTGATATTGGCAGAAATAAAATTCCTGTCAATGCTCCGAGTACTACATATGAAGCGATGTCCCTTCCAAGCTTTACTCTGAGTGTCATATGTCTCTTCACGCAGATCAGCCGGATTGCCCAAACCACCGTATAAGATATAGCGGTTGCGATTGCAGCCCCCATCGGCCCCATAGCGAAGACAAGGACCATGTTTAAGGCAGTATTAACAGCTGCACCTACGAGTGTAGATATACTGAATATCTTGGAATCCTTCGCTGCAGCAAACACTCCTCCAATTAATCCGGACAAAGCTCCAAAGACAATCGATATCGTCAGAAATGGAACATACACCCATGCATTATAGAATTCCTTCGCATAAAGTATTCTGGCGATAAATCTTGTAAAGATAATAATCAGTGCACAGACTCCGACCATCAGGAATTCATACACATTATAAATATTTGCAAAGAATCCGTCATTATCTTCCGGGTCAAACTCCTTCACAGATGAGAGAACCCAAGCTTGATTAAAGATGGTCTGGAAAACATTCAATATAGAAGGAATCTTGTATCCAACAGAATACACACCGTTAACAGCTACGCCGCAAATCCATGTCACTATATATCTGTCTGACGCGCTATTAATCCACCAGCCAATAGCATTAAGAACCAAAGGAGCGCTGTATGCCAGCATGTCCTTCTTCAGCTGTTCTTCGGTATTTTTCTGCAAATAGCTTCCCAAGTGCAGCCTAAATCCGAGATACACGCAAGGTGCAAGAGCTGTACCTATAGCAGCAATGAAGTATCCTTCAAGTCCAATCTTTACGAAAACAAGAAGCCAAATATTAAGCAAACATCCTGTAAGTGCAGAAATAACTCCTGCAATCGATACATCAGCTACACGGTCAACTCCTCTTGCGATGTTCATAAAGATTTGATTATAGGCTGTCGCAACATAAAGCAAAACAAAGAAAAGCGGATACTGTGCAATTATCTTCACCCAGACAAAGTACTGATTGATCCACACAAACATGCAAATACAAATACTGCTGAGTCCTACGAGTTTGATGCCGTAAGAGAAAGTTTGTGCTGCTCTGTCCTTTTCCTCTCCTAATGAAAATCGAAGAACTCCATCCTGAATATTAATCGTCAATATGGGTATCAACAAACTTATGGTTGTATTAAAAAGATCATAGGTCCCATACTCTTGGGTTGTTAGGATACTCGTATACAGCGGAACAAGAAAAAAAGTTATGAGTTTCGTTCCGAAGCTGCTGATAGTAAGGAGCCCTATATTCTTTAGTAGGTATCTGTATTTCTTCATATACTCCTTAATTACTGTTTAAGGACAGTCATTAAATCCACCTTCGGTATGGTATCCAGAAGCGTGGGATTCGTGGCATTATAAAGTTTCACATCTCTGGCATTACAATATTTTAACAGCCTTTCATAATCATCAAATAAGCGTACGTTTGCAACGAGCTCATCGCGTACTTTACTTTGTTGTTGAACACGCTGCATCCTCTTCTTCTCATTCTCGCTAATCTGATATGCATACTTGGCATCTTCACCTTTGTTAAGATAATTATCAATGATAGTTACAATACCAGTACAATCGCAGCCGAGAAGATATATTTCCTTAAATCCCATATATACAGCAAGGCAAATCAGATAATGGACTACTGTCGAAAATGCAGGAGTAAATCTAGTAAAATCAACATCTCTCTTCTCTGATACATAGTAATAACCCTGCTCAAAGTAATGGATGTCTAAATCCTTGTCCAAGCCAAATTGCTTTACAAAATTGTATCCGGCATACTTATAGAAAACCACAGGGTTATTATCCGCAGTTCTAACCCGTTTCATAGATTCTACAAGTTCCAAATCTTCGGGCTTGTTTGGATCCACAATAAAGAATCGTTCATCAGACCACATATGGAAATTTGTATGTAGCTCTGGGAAACGCGGATTTCTAGCTAGTTGGTTCACCGTAAAAGTGTATTCGTCTCTAAAAAGAGAAAAATCAACATTCTTCAAAGATGGGCCGTTGCCAAATATAAAGCAACGTTTTCCCCAGTACAAATTTTCGAATTTCGAATTATTCTTGAGGGATAAATCTAATTTTTTATCATTAGATCTCATCCGCTGCTCCCTGATACAAGCATACGCATATGAATATCTTAGTTTATCTATGATATAATTATCCATTCTAATCCTTCGTATATGACAATGATTCCACAATTGCTATCAAAACTTTACAATAGCATCTTTAAAACCTTCTTATAATAGTGACATAACTAGGAGAATATTTCCCTTAAGTATTATTTTTAATGTCAATAATACATTTAATAAATTTATTATATGAAACATCCCACGAAAGTTCTTTTGCAGTCTCTATCGCATGGTCAGAAATTGCTTTCCTCAGTGAGTGATCCTCAATAGCCATACGCATACCGTTAAATAATTCATCTTCATCGCCAGGTTTACATATCATTGCATTCCACTTATCTCTTCCAATTTCTGACAAACAACCAACATTGGATCCAACAACAGCACAACCACATGCCATAGCTTCAATTGCTGTAAGCCCCCAACCTTCTGTTAAAGGAGGAAAAATAAAAATATCTGACTCTTGATACAACTTTACAAGAGTAGAAATTGATGGATCTTGATAATATTGTATATAAGAAGGCTTATTAACAAACTCATTTTTCCCAAACATCCTGAATGTAACATCAGGATACTGCTTATGAAGTTTCTTAATCACTCTCAGTCCTATATCAATACCCTTCTTTGGTAAATAATGATGCATCATCAAACACGCGATCTTTTCAGAATCCCGTTTTGTATTATCCGGAAAAAAAGTTTTCAGATCGACCCCATTATAGACGATAGGGCAGTGATCACATCCAATTTCATCAACTAATACATCATCTAGCCATCTTGCTATTGTAATATGCTTTAAAGGGAGACTATAGGAGCGCTTACCTAATTTTTCATTTTGCCATATCTCATAGTCTTGAATAAAATAAACCTTTTTCCCTTTAGTATGAGATAACTTTACAACATCATATGCTGTAGCCCACGCAGTAGCAATTACAATATCAGCATCTCTTACAGATCGATTGGTAATTTTTAAAGGTTCTGCATATTTAAATTCTCCACATGTTTTTATTGCTATCTTAATATCATAGTTCGACACTAATCGATGAATAATATGCAACACATCTTTGGTCTTATTTGGTTTGAAATATGGTAATCTTGGCGCATAGCACATTACATCCCAGCCATAATTTGAAAATGCTTGTGCATATCTTAATGCAACCATCGTACCACCAGTCAGTCCGAACTCAGGAAGAATAATATTGACCTTCATATACTAAACGCTATTGGGTAACCGCCCAACTCCTTTTTACCTTGATAAACTATATACGGGCCATATTAATGGCATAATAATACACGCACATTTCTTTTTAATAGCTAGGCATTATGTCGACTTTTCCTCGCTTATGGATGCAATAGAAAAATATACTAAATGATATCAGGCTTGTCGGAAATAAATAATAAAGTATACATGTTTCCCCGATACCATAAAGTAAAGACATTGCATACCAGCAAAATACAATTGTTAATAAATCGGAATTTGCAGAATATCTATAAAGAGACATCCCGTCAACAATAAACATGGCCAAGAAAATTACAAATCCAATAATACCGAAACTCACGACAATAGAGCGGAACCAGAAAGAATTGAAGAAGCTTCGTCGCAAAATTTGCCAGTGTGAGAAGTCCAACATTCTTTATTAAATACCTATACTTTCCCATCTATAAATATCAGCCATCCTCTTGTGCGAGCCACAGAACTCGTAATTTCTTCTACAGATATGAGTTACGATTTTCCTTACTGCTCTCTGTCTCAACTTGAAGCATTATTGCGTCATTTCTAATGCGTCCTCATACTTCTCAACTGCAATATCCCATGAGAAGTCTTGTACAGATTTCTGAGCCTTCTGAATCAGATTCATCCGTAAATCCTTATCATCGAAAACTCGCTCTACATTCTTAACCAACGCATTGACATCCTTCAACGGGGAAAGGAGAGCGTTCTTCCCATCTTCCGCGTATTCAAAAACACCAGTATACGCCGTTGAAACTAATACATCTCCGCAGGCCATTGCCTCGAGTCCAGTGAGTCCGAATCCTTCGTCTACCGTCGCGCAAATCCAGACAGAGACTTTATTATAAATCTCGACTGTCTGCTCTTGAGTTGCCTTCTTCGTGTAGTGGATCCACTCTGGAAACTCTTTCGGCCGGTCAGGAACGCCAAACATATAAACCTCAAGATCTGCATATTCCTCTTTCAGTTTTTTCAGTGCAGCTATCGCATAAGGCAGTCCTTTTTCTGGTCTTGTATGGTACAATACACCGATTGCATGTGGCTTTCTCTCTTCAACTGGTGTATTAATCCTATACACATTTAGGTCGATGGGATCCTTAACAAGTACAGAAGGAATTTTGCTATACTTATCAACGATTCCCTTCAACCAATTTGATATGACAATATTGGTCATACCCAATCTATATGTTTTCTGACAATATTCATCAGATACGCCCCAGTTTTCATAGTCCTGAATAAAGTAGGCGAATTTTCTGTCTTTAAATATTTTCCTTGAAATATTTACTGTAGTAACGGCCGTGACAATAAAAACATCTGTGTCCGCAGTCTTTTCTTTAAGTTTTCGATCATACAGCGACAGCTTCTCCACTTTCTTGTCCAAAGGAAACCACGTAGGAGAAATCATGCTGACTCTCGAAACAAGCCACCTGCGAAGCCCTTCCGGAAGATGATACTTCTTCCAAGCCTTATGATTAAGATAAAGCATCTGAATTTCATGTCCACGTTCGGATAACCTGTTTGCGTATTCAAATACCATTTTAGCTCCGCCCGTCGGATACAAGGAGAAGCTATTCATAATAAAACAGATCTTCAATATTGTTGATCTCCTATCACGTCAATAGTTTTTTCGTCAGCTCCAGCAATCGAATAACTTATAAACAAAACCATAAAAATGGCTGCCGAAGGAAACATCGGATATAGAATACATGACTCGCCAAATCCATAAAGCATGTCAGATACAAAACATCCGATAATTCCGTATGTTAAGGCATTATTTCCTTTTGCTCTTATATCCTTAAAAAGCTTAATGAATAAAAGCAGGTATAAAATCAGGCCAACTATTCCGGTTGTTAAAATCAAATATATAAAATAGTTGTCGAGATGAAGGTTATAGGCAGAGATCACTTCGCCGGGTGAAAAAACGCCACGACCTGTTACGTACTGGAAGCCTTGTAAAAGTCCTAACAATTCAAATGATCCCTGACGCCCGCCAATGTACGAGTAGATAATACGATCAAAGAAAAATATTCCTACAAAAGCAATAATGAGTATTAAGCTCATCGTTCGGACAACCTTGACAACCGCAAGGTTTTGATCCTTATTGGCTGTTAAAACAAGGAATACAAAAAGAAATAGGCATATCAGGAAACAGGCCATTCCTGTTCGCGCCCCGCAGTCAATCAATGTTATCAAGTCAAAAATATCAAGAGCCACGATAAAAACATAAAAAGTCTTATTCCCTCTGTCTCTCCTCCACAAAGCTATAATCGGAATAGAAACACAGAGCAAGCAAGTTACAAGGTTTCCTAATGTATTTGGATTAGGAAATCCGAGACTGAACCGTATTCTCTCTGTATAAACGCTTGAAAAGAATGACGATAAATTTACCTGCCCTAAATAATCAAAAATATTAATCTGGTTTGCCACATCATTTAGAATCAACATTGCATTCGGAACAATGAAGCCTGTGACAAGCATCTCTTTCACCGCACGATAGCGAGCAAATTGTGATCCGCCAAGGAAAATAGTGAGAATAAAGCCAATCAGTGTAATATACTCATCAGTCTCAGTTCCAACATCAAAGAACACCAGCACCATCCAGATCAGAATAAAGAGCATATACTTGACAATATTAGGAAGAAGAATCCTTCTATTATCCGGTTTAAATCTAAGGCCGCATGCAATTAATTCCTGTGCTAGAAAAAGGAATCCGATAATACGCCAAATCAACGCATGCTGACTAAAAAATGGCTGTTCAAATCTTATATCGCATAATGAGATTAGATATATGGCGTATTCTAAAGTCAAAAGAACTTTCATACTAATAAGCTTTCTAATAACGAGAATAATATGCTTCAGCCTCTATACTCTCCGAAATACCCTTTCTTATAATCTTCCTTCCCCTGTTTCCGATATTTCTGTCTTTCTTCTTTATTCTCCAAAAACAGGTCATGAACTACCGGCCGAATAGTGACATTTTCTAACAGCCGAACTCTCATCTTTAACGGAACATAATCTTCTTTCAGGAGATAATAAGCATCTCTTGTCTGATAATATTCACGAAACAGTGCTCCAACCCTCAAATGAATTGGCCCTATCTTTTTTTCGCCAGATCCAACTGAATGGTGTAGAATTTCCTCTTCCGTTATCACACAAAGCATTCCTGCCTTTTCCAATCTCCAGCAGAGATCCCAGTCTGCGAAATCGAGAAATAGATTGTCGTTCCAGAAATTTACTTTTTCTAAGTTTCTATACCTTGTTAACATGGAGGAGGTTATGACGTTATCAACTCTGTAATTCTTCCCCACTAAGGGTTTCTTAATTTTCGGCACTTCCACAGTATGGTTACTTGTATTAAAAAACACAGGTCCCATGCATCCAATATTCGGGAAATGTTTTTCCACCTTCCGGTAGGAATGTACCAGCCCTCTTATATAGTCATCTTTAATCTGTGAATCCTGGTCGAAGAAAATAATAAAATCATCAGCATTCCAGTCGAGGCTCTTATTTCTTAAAGCTAAATTAAATGCTCCCGGTAATCCAAAATTTTTATGCTGAGTAATATAAATGGAGTGGTTAATTGCAGAGAATAAATCCCTGTGATCATCCGAACTGTTGTCACAAATAATCACACGGCTTACCTGCTCAGCGATTTTTTTTATATTTTCTTTTATTTGATCATCAGGTTGATAAACGGTAACCAGTGCTATTATTTTATTTTTTCTTGCTGCACACACAATTTATTCCTTCAATATCTGTTCTTTTAATTTAATAATAATGTTGCGATCTACATCGACATCAAATTTCCTTGCCATCAGCTTGTCGCTGGCCATCAAATTCTCCAGATCTTCAATCTTTAACACTTTCGGATTGTTTCCGCTCTTGCTCCAATCTACATAGTGGAGATAGTCTTCTCTCTTATCCTTATAAGGACTGTTCATCACGAGGGTCTGGAAGAAGTTTTCATCCGGGCAGTTCACATTTCGATAAAATCGAATATATTCAGGATGCGCCTTAAGATAGTTCTCCATCCAGTCTTCCATCTCACCCGAAAGACAAATCCAACTACTTCCAGAATAGAACTTCACATTATCCGGAGCTTTCCTGCGGAATATAGAGAATGTTCTATTCCATCCGCCGGTCAATTCAACAAGGACACGTTTTGCAATTCTCTTTGCGGTACTGTTTCCCAAAACAAATTCCGGAAAATAGATAGCCGTACGTTTGTCGTAGTTGTTCTCGGTACCCCCCCCTATCGAATTTTTACTATCCCAGATTTGGATGAAATTTGTATCCGGTTTTGAATGAAGGAACTGCACAATATCATCAATTGGCTTAATCGGATAATCCTGTCCGGAGCAAAGCCAGTAATGTTCATATTCACCATGATGGGAGGCATATCTTAACAAATTCAAAGTCGCCCGCACCTGTGAAAATGTGGCCCATTGTACATCGACTCTATATTTATCCGGGAGTATGTGAATCTGTGAGGATGTCTTGAGCTGAGAACCGATGTCCGACTTCTTGTCCACATGAATATAAATGTCTACATCCGGATGCTGAAGCGCATCAAGTAGCATATTTACTTGTTCCGCGTTCTTATGGCACTGGATTAAAATTGATTGCTTTGACATCTGTCAGGATCTCCCATGTAACTTAACGTTCTTCAAAAATCACTGAACCAACTACTTCATTTTCCATACTTATGAATAACGTCTTTTAAATCCTCAATATATGATTGAACAATTTTATCCATTGGCTCTTCTTGTTGATCTGGATATGTAAATGCAGTGTTATATTTAAAAAGCATTTCATTTAATTGAGAATCATTAACTGGTATTCGTTTTGCATAGTAATATGAAATAATAAGAATGCCGGCATACAATGGATTTCTTTGAAAAACATCTGCGTCTGCCAGTCCTGCTATACCAGCACGATCACAGTCATATAAATTTCTGACAATGTACTCAAGTTCAATTGCATCATTATGATTGATATTAAACATTTCCTTTTCCTCCTCATCCATGTAACTTCTCATACACCAATTTCCTTACCCCGTTCGGAAGTACACAAACCACCGCGTGCGGTACTGCCCCGGTAAGGTAATCACTTCTACTGCTCCACCCACTCTTCAGCATCCACTTGTGGAACCGCAGCATATCCTGTTCGTACTTCTTCCCGCCGCGCCTTAAATACATATCAGCTGGACTCCTCATATCGAGCAGCACATCTCGTGTATTCCTTGCCTTGTATCCCTTCAAGAGCATCCGCACCCAGAGGTAATAATCTTCGAAGAGGTGGTAGGTTTCTTTGTAGCCACCGGAGGCTTCGACAGAACTCTTCTTAAACATCACGCATGGATGATTCATCGGATTTCGCTTCCGACTGTAAGTTCGGATTTCTGCATCTGTGATCGGAACTTCTCGTTTGCCGGTCGGAGTTGTTGGATCTGTGACGAACTCTGAAACTGTCCCGGATGAGAGGCATATATCGGGATATCGTTCAAAGAGCTCCAACTGTTTCTCGCAGCGATACGGTCTGCTTATATCATCACTGTCCATTCTCGCCACAAGTTCGTTCTTACAGATCTTCAGGCCCTCATTCAGAGCATTTCCGAGGCCGCCGTTTTTCTCCAACCTGAATACGTGAAGCACCGGTCCAAACTTCTTCTGCTCCTCATTGATCACCTCATTGAGTTCATCCGTCAGTGGGCCATCACACACGAGAACGAAGTCATTCGTCGGAACCGTCTGGCGCCGCATACTCTCCATCGCCTGCCTCAAATTATTCGGTTGTTCTTTAAAATAGACGGACATTAAGACCGAATAATTCACCCTGTTCACAACTACTTCTTTCTCCCTCTGATAGCCAATATTTCATTAACTGAAAAAGACCGTCCTCTCAGACAGTCTTTCTCAAGCTTTCCTGCCCTACGCTTTCCTCTATTTCCGGTTTTCCAGCCTCTGCCGTCGTCTGTCCTTCTGCTACGCCCTCGGTGCTCTCCTTCATAAACAGGATTTTCATGTGTCACGTAAACCGTTACACGCTATCCGTAACATCCCATCTCGCTCGGTAAAAAGTTTGCATGAATCTGCG
>Ga0256406_1003323_pt1 | contig 20161 bp, 15 predicted proteins | sample RumenRJG_03DNA_FD_185986 | JGI IMG/M metagenome (GOLD analysis project Ga0256406, IMG submission 185986) | Bovine rumen microbial communities from Lethbridge, Alberta, Canada - RJG_03 | ecosystem: Host-associated > Mammals > Digestive system > Stomach > Rumen | place: Canada: Alberta | collected... | reverse complement strand
CATCTTCGCCAAAAGCAACGCCCTTGGTGAACCGCAAGTTGATGAGTATGCTACGCTTGAAGATATAGTTGCACACACGGCCTTGGATGTTGTTGTGCCGCATATAGGTGGCTCCGTCGGTGGGACCATCGTAAGTAAAGGGCGTGTCATCCTCCGTTTGATGGGTGTGCTGAAAGGCTACCACATCGGCACCGTTATACCTCACCAAGTCGAGACAATGCTCGTAAGAGGCACGAAGCAGGCAGTCGTCAGCATCAACAAACTGCACATACTGGCCCTGACACACGCTGATGCCTCTATTGCGGGCCACGCTCACGCCCCCATGTGGCTGCCTGACGTAGATAATATCATCGGCATAAGAGCCCAGCAAGGTCAACGGCGAGTTGTCGGAGGCATCGTCTACGAGCACTATCTCGCGCTCGGCGGCCGACAAAGACAGGCAGAGAATGCTCTGAAGGCACTCCTGCAGCATGTCGACAGGCTCATTATGATAAGTGATGATGAAGCTCACGAGGGGGCCGTGCTCTCTGTCTTGAGCGTATATCTGCTTTTTATCCATAAGTTATTGCTTTGTTTCAGTATCGTCATCCCGCAGCCATCCGCTGCGCCTTCCCATCCATTTATGTGCCAGATTGTTGAGCTTGAGCAGTCCGCGAAAACCCAACAGCTTGAGCAGCCATGCCTTATAATTGGCCGGGCGCACGTTCCATGTAGCGCTAAGCAGGGGGTGGCAGCCGGTGAGCTCCATCACATCGAGCTGAATATTGAGCATGTAGATGAAGTATTGGTTCCACTCCGGCTTGGCCGAAGGGGCTATGCCCAGCTCGTCGATGGCCTTGATGTGCCACTTGAGCAGGTCTTGCAGGTCGGTGCCATGGGCTTTGCGGGTGATGCCGTTGGGGTTGTCGCGATAATAATACATGCCCTTCTGCGTGGTGGCCACACGCGGTTGCTGGCACAAGATGAGCGGAAGGGTATAGACATCTTCGAACACCCGGCCCACAGGAAAGCTCACCTCGCGGAAGAGCGAACGCCTGACGAGCTTGTTGCAAGCATAGGCATGGCAGTAAGCCTGGCCCTTGAGCCAATAAGAAACGGCATCGCTGCACACGCCCTCGTCGGGCATATAGCTCACCACAGCATTTTTTCCGGCAAGGCGCGACACGGGATATTCGAGCACATCATAGTCGGGATGGCTCTCCAGAATGTCCATCAACTCGCCCAGGGTGCCCGGTTTGAGGAAGTCGTCGGAGTCTATAAACGTTACATATTCGCCCTGCGCGTGCGCCAGACCCAGGTTGCGGGCAGCCGAGAGTCCCTGATTGGGCGTGTGAAACACCGTCACGTTGCCGTAGCGGGCGGCATAGCCGTCGGCCAAAGAGCCACTGGCGTCGCGCGAACCATCGTCTACGAGCAGCAGCTCACAGCCATCCAGCGGTTCGGCCATCACACTGTCGAGGCACTGGACCAGTGTGTCTGCCACATTATATATAGGTATGACGATGCTTAACTTCATAAAGTTTATTTCTTGCAAAAGTAATAAAAAGTTTTAAGAATCGTTATATCATCAATGGAAAAAAAGGAACACACAGACAGTTATTCACATATTCTGAAGTATACAGGCTTGTTTGGGGGCATTCAGAGCCTCAACATCCTGATTAGCCTTGTGCGTAACAAGTTTGTAGCCTTGATACTCGGACCGGAGGGCATGGGCCTTATCTCGCTCTTCAACTCCACCATCAAGCTGGTGTCTGACTCCACTAACCTCGGCATTTCGATGAGTGGCGTGCGCGAAATATCTGAAACTTACGAGCAAGGAGACACCGAGAAGCTGGCGCATATCATCCAGCTTATTCGTTTTTGGAGCCTCATCACGGCCCTGGCGGGCATGGTGATATGCATTGTGCTGAGCCCTTTGCTCAACCGATGGACCTTTTCCTGGGGCGACCACACGCTTCACTTCATGCTTCTCTCGCCCGTTGTAGCCCTCACGGCAGTGTGCGGCGGCGAGCTGGCCATACTGAAAGGCACGCGCCAACTGGGCCGTCTGGCCATTACATCGGTATATAACGTGCTGGCGGCACTGCTCACCTCGGTGCCCCTCTACTATGAGTTTGGCGAGGCTGCCATAGTGCCTTCGCTCTGCATCATGGCCTTGGCGCAGCTCATCATCACCATTTGCTTTTCCTACAAGCTCTATCCGCTGCGGCTGAAAGGCTGCAAAGGCATGATGAGAGAGGGCATGGGAATGATAAAACTGGGCATTGCCTTCGTGCTGGCAGGCGTTATGGGCAGCGGAGCAGAGTTTGTTATACGCTCGTTTCTCAACGCTACGGGCAGCCTGGAGGCCGTAGGACTATACAATTCGGGCTATATGATGACGATGACGTATGCCGGTATGGTGTTCTCGGCCATGGAGACCGACTACTTTCCGCGCCTTTCGGGCATATCAGGCGTAGGACCTGAGCTGAACAGAATGGTGAACCACCAGATAGAAGTTTCGCTCTTGTTGGTGGCGCCGCTGCTGGTTTTCTTCATGACATTCTTGCCTTTGCTGCTGCCAATGCTCTTCAGCGGGCGCTTCATGCCCATCAAAGGCATGATGCGCATCACGGTGCTGGCCATGTACTTCCGTGCCATAGCGCTGCCCATTGAGTATATTCCGCTCTCAAAAGGCGACTCACGCTCTTATCTTCTGCTTGAGTTGGTATATGATGTGATGATGGCTGCGCTGGTGATAGCGGGCTATCACATCTTTCAACTGGCCGGAACGGGCATCGCGCTCACGCTGGCCAGTATGGCGAACATGGTCATGGTGCTGGCCTATACCTGCTATAAATATGGCTTCAAGCTGTCTTCTTCCGTGAAGCTATATGCCTTGTTACAAATGCCACTGGGCCTTACGGCCTATCTCTCTACACAGTTCACCACGGGATGGGTGTACTGGATGATAGGCGTATTGATGACTCTCATCAGCCTAACGGCGTCTATTCAGATACTGCACACCAAGTCGCACCTGTGGGAAGCCATGCGAAGGCGCGTTGCAAACCGTCTGAACAGATGGCGCAGGAATAAAGAAGAATAAGGACAAAACACCACTGACAAATGACTGACTTCACCGTCTTAGTAGCCGTTTTTAATGCCGAAAGGTATCTCAGGCAATGCCTCGACTCACTCTTAGGGCAGACACTGCGCAGCATAGAGGTGATTTGCGTGGACGACGCGTCAACAGATGCCTCGGCCGACATATTGCAAACGTATGCCCGAAGTGACTGTAGGGTGAGGGTGATAAGCCGCCATACCAACGGCGGAGCGGCCAAGGCACGCAACGACGGACTGAGAATGGCTACGGGAAAGTACACCTGCTTCTGCGACAGCGACGACTGGCTGGCGCCCGACGCACTGGAAAGAGTGAAACGATTATTTGATGATTACGAGCTAACCGACTGCGTGCTATTCAGGTGCGTCAAGGTTTTCGGACAGCGGCAGGTGCCCTATCAGATGAAAACTTTTAACGTAATGAGCGGCAAAGAGGCCTTCAGAGCCAGCCTGACATGGAAAATCCACGGTGTCTACGCGGTGCGCACGGAGCTGCACAAGCGCTTTCCTTATGACGACTCTGCCCATAGCTACAGCGACGACAACACCACCCGGCTGCATTATCTCTTTGCGCGTGAGGTGCGATGCAGCGATGCCTGCTACTTCTACAGGCAGCACCAAGGCTCTGTGACACATCAGGTGAACCTGGGCAGACTAGACTATCTCAAGGCCAACATGAGCATGAGGCGGCAGCTCATCAGTCTGGGTGTGGGACAAGACGTGCTGTGTGAGTATGAAGACATGCGCTGGCTGAACGTGATAGATAGCTATCAGTTCTACTGGCTGCACCGCAAGGCACTGGGCAAGGACGGCAGCCGCATGGCTCTGGAGCGCATACGCGAAGCGTGGAAGAGCATAGACGGGAGCGAGCTGAGCCGCAAGTACACCTGCAAACTGGGCTACGGAGTGCACAAAGGGCATTGGATGCTCTTCAGAATGGAGGAAGAACTCTACTTCCTCTGCAAGAAAATGCTGGGAAGGATAGAGCCGCAAGACTGTTAAATAGCGGCGTGCCAGTCACTGCCTACGCAAGTATAACACTTTGATATACAATGCTTTCAGAAATCCTTTAGCCCGCATTGTATATCCACCTCCATTCTTTTACGTAAATATCTGATAGCCACTGCCTTGCAAAAGCGGCCTTTTTGCGGGCCGAAAGTGCCTGTTTGGCGTTGTAAAAACGCCTATTTCAGCATGCAAGAACATGGGTTTTGATTTGCCATAACATAAAGGCCGAAAAACAGCCCCTATGGGCAGGCAATGCGTGCAAAGGATTACACAAAAACCACGGGCCGCAAAAGGGCGATGAAAAGGGCGGAAGCGACATTACCATATTGTAATACAGAGTTGCCAAATTGGGAAGCATTCACGGAAAAAGCCGTTAAACCAATATAATTTAGTGGTTATTTTTTGGGATAGAATGATTTATTTGTTAACTTTGTAGCGGAAAGAGTACGTTATGACACTTATCATTGTATGCTTGATGATTGTGGCTTTCTTGCTCATAGCAACGGAAAGCTTGACAAAGACTAACCGTGCTGCCGTCGCCATTTTCGCCGGCACACTGGGATGGGTACTCTATATCTGCTACGGAACGGACTTCGTTATGAGTCAGCATCCGGCCGACTTCAGCAACTTCCTGGACGGCAAACAGTCTACGAGCGTTACCGTAAAGGAATATATCGCGTCGAATATCTTCTTGAAATATGTGGGCACGGCCTCAGAGATAGTACTCTTTCTGCTGGCCACCATGACCATCGTGGAGATACTGAACAATAACGGTTGCTTCGACTTCTTAAAGCAAATGCTGCGTACGCGCAAGAGCAAGAGAATGCTGTGGACGCTTGCCGGCATTACGTTTGTGCTGTCGGCCAACCTCGACAACCTTACCAGCACCACCATGATGCTGACGATGATGCACGGCGTAGTGCCCAACCGCAGGCAGCGCATGGTGTATGGCGCGGTGATAGTACTGGCTGCCAACTGGGGCGGACTGCTCACCGTGATAGGCGAACCCTCGCAGTTGCTCATCTGGAACAGAGGGGCCGTGACGGCCACCAACTACTCTTTGTCACTGCTGCTGCCCTGCATGGCGGGGTGGCTGCTGCCCACCTGGTGGCTGGGACGCTCGCTGCCGGAGCACGTAGACACAGAGTGGATAACCATGCCCTACCGGGGCGACGACACCAACCTGAATGTTTGGCAACGCCTGGTGATGCTGCTGGTGGGCATAGGCGGACTGTGGTTCATACCCACTTTCCATAACATCACCAAGCTAAGTCCCTTCTTGGGCGCCTTGTGCGTGCTGGGACTGCTCTGGATAGTGAACGAGGCATTCAACCGAAAGCTCATGAGCGTAGACAAGATGGTGCAAGACCGCGTGCCAAGGGTGCTGCGTTACGGCACATCACAGATGATGCTGTTTGTCATGGGCATCATGTTGCTGCTCGGAGTGGTGAAGGAGACGGGCGCACTGAGCTCGTTTGCCCTTTGGTGGGATATGCATGTGCAAAACGTTTGGCTGAGTGGCGCGGCGGCAGCAGCCCTGAGCAGCGTGCTAGACAATTTTGTTACGGCAGCCGGATGCTTCACGCTATACCCCATCTTGACCGATGCGGCAGCGCCATTCTCTGAACTCTTCACGCAGAACGGACTCTTCTGGAAGGTCATCTCCTTCAGCGTGGTGGCCGGAGGCAATGTGCTGGCGGCCGGTTCGCTTAGCGGCATGGCCCTGATGAAGCTCGAACACGTGCACACCGGGTGGTATTTTCGCAACGTAGGAGTGAAAGCTCTGGCGGGCGGAGCGCTCGGTTTGGCTATTCTTTGGATTACAGAAACATTCTTGAAATAACAAAACAGCAATAAATTTAAGTATTACATTATGGCTAAGATCAAAACGATTGGAATTCTTACCTCTGGCGGTGACGCGCCAGGAATGAACGCCGCAATACGCGCGGTAACCCGTGCCGGAATATATAACGGCTTTCAAATTAAAGCAATCTATCGCGGTTTCGACGGCTTGATAAACGATGAAATCAAGCCTTTTACCACAGAAAACGTCAGCGGAATCATAGGTAGAGGTGGCACGATACTGAAAACGGCTCGTTCAAAAGAATTCATGACTCCCGAAGGTAGGCAGAAGGCTTACGACAATGTAGTGGCCGAGGGCATCGACGCCTTGGTTATCATAGGCGGAAATGGCTCGCTCACAGGCGCCATGAAGTTCGCCCAGGAGTATGACATGTGCTGCATCGGACTGCCAGGCACTATAGACAACGACCTCTACGGCACCGACAACACCATTGGCTATGACACTACGCTCAACACAATCGTAGAGTGTGTAGACCGCATACGCGATACGGCGCAGAGCCACGAGCGCATTTTCTTTGTTGAAGTGATGGGTCGTGATGCCGGCTTCCTGGCACAGAACAGCGCCATAGCAACGGGTGCTGAGGCTGCTATCATACCAGAAGACTCTACAGACGTAGACCAGTTGTCGCAGTTTATGGAGAGAGGTATACGCAAATCCAAGAAGAGTTGCATCGTCATCGTATCAGAAAGCCCGAAATGCGGCGCGCTTTACTATGCCGACCGTGTGAAGAAAGAGTTCCCGGGATATGATGTTCGTGTGTCTATTCTCGGACACCTGCAGCGTGGCGGCAGCCCATCGGCACGTGACAGAATACTGGCTGCACGCACAGGATGCGGAGCCATAGAGGCCATCATGCAAGGCCAGCGCAACATCATGGTGGGTGTGCGCAACAACGAGCTGGTGTATGTGCCACTGTTGGAGGCTATCAGAAGCGACAAGCCCTTTGACAGAAAGCTCATAAAAGTTCTTGACGAGTTGAGCATATAACGGAGTCTCGACCGTAACAAACATGCACATATCAGCGGAAGCTTACCCTATGGGTAAGACCAAGGCAAGCTTCCGCTGCATAACGACATTCTTTTACCCCGAGACAACCGTGTGCCCGACCATGCAAAACATAAAGATTTCATAGTGTTTTAAATTATAATAAAATTGTTCTTTTAAGCATAATTGTGAACAATATATTTGTACAACAAAAAAAGTTTCTTTACTTTTGCATACAAGAAAACTATTAAGCATGAATTAGTTTACAAATAATAAATAACAAAAAGCTTATGTCACAGATTAAAGGACATATCTCTCAGATTATCGGACCGGTCATTGATGTCTACTTCGACACCAAAGGCGAGGACCCCGAAAAGATATTGCCCAAGATTTATGAGGCGCTGATTGTAAAACGTCCTGATGGCCGTGACTTGGTCATTGAGGTGGAGCAACACATCGGTGAAGACACCGTGAGATGTGTGGCCATGGATAATACGGACGGTTTGCAACGTGGCCTGGAAGTGACTCCTACGGGCAGACCTATCATTATGCCGGCAGGAGAACAGATCAAAGGCAGGATGATGAACGTCATCGGACAGCCTATTGACGGTATGAAACCATTGGATATGGCCGGTGCCTACCCTATTCACCGCGAGCCTCCTAAGTTTGACGAGCTCTCCACACACAAGGAAATGCTGCCCACCGGCATCAAGGTGATAGACTTGCTGGAGCCTTATATGAAAGGTGGAAAGATTGGTTTGTTCGGCGGAGCCGGCGTAGGTAAGACGGTGCTTATCATGGAGCTCATCAACAACGTGGCAAAAGGACACAACGGTTACTCGGTGTTCGCCGGCGTGGGTGAGCGTACCCGTGAGGGAAACGACCTGATTAGGGACATGCTCGATGCCGGAGTTATACGCTACGGAGAGAAGTTTAAGAAGGCCATGGACGAAGGAAAGTGGGACCTCTCACTTGTTGATCCGGAGGAACTCAAGAAGTCTCAGGCCACACTTGTCTACGGACAGATGAACGAACCGCCAGGCGCACGTGCGTCAGTGGCTCTGTCTGGTCTGACCATCGCCGAGGAGTTTCGTGACCACGGAGGCAAGAACGGCGAGGCAGGTGACATCATGTTCTTCATAGACAACATCTTCCGATTCACGCAAGCAGGCTCTGAGGTGTCGGCTCTGCTGGGTCGTATGCCTTCAGCTGTGGGTTATCAGCCTACGCTGGCCAGTGAGATGGGTGCCATGCAGGAGCGTATCACCTCTACGAAGAACGGCTCTATCACCTCCGTACAGGCTGTGTATGTGCCAGCCGATGACCTTACCGACCCGGCACCGGCTACTACCTTTACGCACTTGGACGCTACTACGGTGCTCGACCGTAAGATTACGCAGTTGGGTATATACCCTGCCGTGGATCCGTTGGCTAGTACTTCGCGTATTCTTGACCCACTCATCGTGGGTAAGGAGCATTATGATTGCGCCCAAAGAGTGAAGGAAACACTGCAGCACTATAACGAGTTGCAGGACATTATAGCCATTCTGGGTATGGACGAGCTGTCTGATGAGGACAAGTTGGTGGTGAACCGTGCACGCCGCGTGCAGCGTTTCCTCTCGCAGCCATTCACCGTAGCCGAGCAGTTTACGGGTGTTCCCGGTGTGATGGTGCCTATAGAGGAAACCATCAAGGGCTTCAACGCCATACTCAACGGCGAGGTAGACGACCTGCCGGAGCAGGCTTTCCTGAACGTTGGCACCATAGACGATGCCATAGCCAAGGGCAAGAAGCTGCTTGATGCCGCAAAAGGCTAACTCATCAGGCCCACACAGTTTAACGTATAAATAAGTAATGTTATGCTGAATCTGAAAATTGTGAGTCCTGAGAAAACCGTCTTCAAGGGTGAGGTGGAGAGCGTACTGGTGCCGGGAACGGCAGGTGAGTTTGAAATACTGACCGACCACGCCCCCATCATATCTACTCTAAGCGAAGGACGGGTGCAATATTCAAGTAAAGAAGGCAAGAAAGAGTTGCAAATTCACGGCGGTTTTGTTGAGGTAAGACGCAACGAAGTGAGCCTGTGCGTGGAGATGTGAAAATGAAGTATGAATGAGATAAAGACCATAAGTAAGGCATACTACAAGATGAGCTTGTGGGTGGTGTGCGGCAGTATGCTGCTCGCGCTGTTCATTATGCAGGTTGCCAGGCTGCAGCATCTGGTGAACGCCGCCCTGGTGAGCGCCGTCTACTCATTCGTCTGCAACCTTCTCTACGGCCAAGCATGGAAAGCCACGGCCCGGACATCGCCCAATAGTCTGGCCAAATTCTATCTGGCGGCATCAGGCCTGCGCATGTTGGCCTCGCTGATAGTGGTGGTGCTGGCACTTATCTTGCTCAGGCCCGACAGGCAAATGATGTTGGGCTTCAGCATGGTTTTCGTGGCCTTCTATCTCGTCATGCTGCTCTTCGACACCATATTCTTTACCAGAATAGAGCGAAAACATAAAATTAAGTAAAAATGAACAATGGTATGAAATACATCAAGCAATTGCTTTTCGTGCTGCTGATGATGCTTGCCGCGGCGCCAATGAGTGCACACGACTTCTCTAAAAAGCAGTCGGTAGACGTTAAGAGCATTTTGTGGGGACATATCAAAGACTCATACGACTGGCACATCTCGGGCAATGCCGTCATCCATCTTCCCGTTATCGTGAAGAGCTCTACGGGTTGGCATATCTTCAGCAGCGCCGCTTTCTCTGAGGAACCCGACGCTAACGGAGACAGACCGGGGCCATACAACCTGGTCATAAAGAACGCCGACGCTAAGCAAAATCCTAATAAGATAGTGGAAAAAGTGAACGGACAGGAGGTCACTCCCTTCGACATATCCATCACAAAGACCACTTGCGTGCTCTTCATAGATGCCATCTTGCTTCTGCTCTGCGTGCTTATTCCGGCCCGCTGGTGCAGCAAACACAAGATAGATGACCCTGCTCCGAAAGGCTTCACTGGCCTGATGCACATGTTCATTATGAACATTTACAACGAGGTGATAAAGGCTTGCATGGGCGATGAGGCACCTAAATATGCCCCATGGCTGCTCACTTGCTTCTTCTTTATCTTCACTGCCAACATCATGGGTATCGTTCCTTTCCCTCCCGGCGGCGGCAACCTGACTGGCAATATTGCCTGCACGTGCTTCCTGGGTGTGACGACTTTTCTCATCACAAACTTCACCGGAACGAAGGAATACTGGAAAGACATCTTCTGGCCAGATGTACCTATGTGGCTGAAAGTGCCCGTGCCGCTCATGCCTTTCATTGAGCTCTTCGGCATATTCACCAAGCCTCTGGCCCTGATCATCCGACTCTTTGCCAACATGATGGCCGGTCATGCCATCGCATTGTCATTCGCCGCCATCATATTCATCATGTTCGGAATAGCCGACAACGTGCTGGCCAACGTGCTGGCAGGCTCAAGCATGACCGTGGTGAGCGTGGCCATGAGCGTCTTCATGATGCTGTTGGAGATACTGGTAAGCTACATTCAGGCATTGGTTTTCACCATGCTGAGCGCAGTGTTCATCTCTTTAGCTCACGTCCATGCCCATGAGGCATAGCGAGGTGGGTGTACCAAACGCGAATAAAGAACTAAAATAATAAACAATTAAAAATTAAGTACTATGTTATCATTATTATTAGCAGATGTTGCTCTTGCAAAGTTGGGCGCTGCAGTAGGCGCAGGTTTAGCTGCCATAGGCGCAGGTATCGGTATTGGTAGAATCGGTGGACAGGCCATGGACGCCATGGCAAGACAGCCGGAGAAGATGAGCGACCTGCGTTCATCAATGATTATCGCGGCAGCTTTGGTTGAGGGTGTGGCATTCTTCGCCGTCATCATCGCCATTCTTGCCATCGTTATGTAACATCAAGCAATCAAAGTCCTGTTCCAAAAGGGGCAGGGCTGAGCGTTATCAACAAATAAGTAACAGCTTATGGATTTGTTAATTCCTTCAACAGGCCTACTCTTTTGGATGTCGGTGGTGTTCATCATCGTCTTCCTCATCTTGCTTAAATGGGGCTTCCCCGTTATCATCAAGATGGTGGACGACCGTAAGACCTACATCGACAACAGCCTTCGCAAGGCTCAAGAGGCCAACGAGCGGCTTGCCAACATACAAAAAGAGGGTGAATCCATTTTGCTTGAAGCACGCGAGAAGCAGGCTGCCATACTCAAGGAAGCCTCTTCCACACGTGACAAAATCATAGAACAGGCACAAGACAAGGCTCGCGAGGAGGGCGCCCGCCTGCTTTCTGACGCAAGAGCGCAGATAGAGGGCGAGAAGCAAAACGCCATCAGGGAGATTAGAAACCAGGTGGCTGTGCTGAGCGTGCATATTGCAGAAAAGATACTCAAGAGCAATTTGTCATCTGATGACAAGCAGATGGATATGATAAATCGTTTATTGGACGATTATTCTTCTAAGAATACAGAACAAAGTAACTAACAGTTTATATGGATTTAGGAGTAATTTCGGTTCGCTATGCCCGTGCACTTCTTAAATGTGCGGATGAGCAAAAGCTTGAGGATAAGGTATACAAGGAGATGCAAACGCTCTCTCAAAGCTACCTTGAAGTGCCTCAACTGCGCTTCACAATAGACAACCCCATTCTCCAAAACGCCACAAAAGAGCAGCTGCTCGCACAGGCTTGTGGAGGAGAGGTATCAGAACTGACACGCAAGTTTATTGCTATTGTTCTGCATAAAGATAGGGGAAATGCCCTGCAGTTTATGGCGGCATCATACATTACCCTATACCGGAGACAGAAGAATATCATTCAAGGAACGCTTACCACCGCTACTAAAGTGTCGCAGAAAACTGAAGACAAGATGAAGCAGATGGTGGAAGCAAAGACTCATGGCACTGTAGAGTTCAACACACAAGTTGATCCTTCGATCATCGGAGGGTTCATCTTAGAGTATGACACCTACAGAATGGATGCAAGTGTGAAGACAAAACTGAACACAATCCTTAATGAACTAAAAAATTAAAAAGTAAAATATGTCTGAGAAAATAAAACCAAGTGAAGTGTCGGAAGTGCTGCTGAAAGAGCTCGAAGGCATCAACTCTGAGGAACAGTTCGACGAGGTGGGAACGGTTCTCACCGTAGGCGACGGCGTAGCCCGTATATACGGACTGCGCAATGCTGAGGCCAACGAGTTGCTGGAGTTCGAAAACGGCACCATGGCCATCGTGATGAACTTGGAGGAAGACAATGTGGGCTGCGTGCTTCTTGGCGCTACAGTGGGCATCAAAGAAGGACAGAAAGTGAAGCGTACGCACCGTATCGCTTCCATACGCGTCAATGACAACTTCTTGGGACGCGTTATCGACCCACTGGGAAGGCCTATCGACGGCAAGGGCGACATCGACCTGTCAGACAGTTTCGAGATGCCACTAGACAGAAAGGCACCCGGAGTGATCTACAGACAGCCCGTGAAAGAGCCACTGCAGACTGGTTTGAAGGCAGTAGACTCCATGATTCCTATCGGCAGAGGCCAGCGTGAGCTCATCATCGGCGACCGACAGACAGGTAAGACGGCCATTGCTGTTGATACCATCATCAATCAGAAGAGCCTCTTTGAGGCCGGAAAGCCCGTTTACTGCATCTATGTGGCAATCGGACAAAAGGCATCTACCGTTGCCGCACTCGTGCAAACACTCAAGGAGCACGGCGCTATGCCCTACACCATTGTGGTGAGTGCAACGGCCGCCGACCCTGCTGCCATGCAATATTATGCACCGTTTGCCGGCGCAGCCATAGGCGAATACTTCCGCGACAGAGGCCTCTCTGCCCTTGTGGTGTACGACGACTTGTCAAAGCAAGCCGTGGCCTACCGTGAGGTATCACTTATCTTGCGTCGTCCTTCTGGCCGTGAGGCCTATCCAGGCGATGTGTTCTATCTGCACAGCCGTCTGCTTGAGCGCGCGGCGCGCATCAACGACCAGCAGGAAGTGGCCGAGCAGATGAACGATCTGCCCGAATGTATGAAGGGACATGTAAAGGGTGGAGGCTCGCTCACTGCCTTGCCTATCATCGAGACACAGGCAGGCGACGTGTCGGCTTACATACCTACCAACGTCATCTCCATTACCGACGGACAGATATATCTTGAAACCGACCTCTTCAACCAAGGCTTCCGCCCCGCCATTAACGTGGGTATCTCGGTGAGCCGTGTAGGTGGTTCGGCCCAAATAAAGAGTATGAAGAAGGTGGCAGGTACCCTCAAGATAGACATGGCACAGTATCGTGAGCTGGAAGCATTCTCCAAGTTCTCAAGCGATATGGACGCCGTTACAGCCATGACGCTCGACCGTGGCCGCAAAAACAATGAGTTACTCATCCAGCCACAGTACAGCCCAATGCCTGTAGGCGAGCAAATAGCCATACTATATTGCGGCGTTCACGGTTTGCTGCATGATGTTCCGGTAGACAAAGTGCGCGAGGCGCAGAACCAGTTCCTCGATTCTATGAGGTCATCTCACAAGGATGTGCTCGACACACTGGCTTCAGGCAAGATAACCGACGATGCCACAAAGACCATCAAGGAAGTTATTGCCAACATATCCGGTCAATATAAATAATGTAGATAGAAGCTTATGCCATCTTTAAAAGAAATAAAAACACGAATAGCCAGCGTTAACAGCACCCGTAAGATAACGAGTGCCATGAAGATGGTGGCTTCCTCGAAGTTGCATCATGCCCAAACAGCAATAGAGAATATGCTCCCTTACGAAACGTTATTGGAGCATATCCTCCTCACTTTCCTGGCCTCGTCGCCCGAAAGCGAGACTCCTTATGAGGTGGCACGCCCCGTCAAGAAGGTGGCTTTGCTTGTTTACGCATCCAACAGCTCGTTGTGCGGAGGCTTCAATGCCAATGTCATCAAACTCATGTTGCAGGCTATTGAAGAATATCACGCACAAGGACTCACAGATTCTGACATTCTCATCTACCCCATCGGACGGAAAGTGGCCGAGAAAGTAGATAAGCTGGCATTGCAAAGCGCCGGCGACTTCACCAGCTTGGCCGATAAGCCTAACTCTGAGGGATGCCGGAAGATAGCTATCGAGGTGGGGCAAAAGTGGCTTAAAGGCGAGGTAGATAAGGTGGAGATGATATACCACCACTTCAAGAGCGCCGGTTCGCAAATTCTGCAACGCCGAGTATTCCTGCCTTTTGATGTGACTACGGAGATAGGAACCGACAACGACCGCGACCTTACATCCAACATCGCAACGAAGAAGGCACAAGACTATCTGAAGAAACGCCGCGAGGCTGAGGAAAAGAAGCGGCTTGAGGCCAAACCACTCAACGACGACTTCATTGTAGAGCCCGACCTTGAAACCGTGCTACGCGAGCTTATACCTAAGGAACTGCACCTTAAAGTGTATACAGCCCTGCTAGACAGCGTTGCCTCTGAGCACGCCGCAAGAATGGTTGCCATGCAAACGGCTACCGACAATGCCGACGAACTGCTCAAGGATCTCAACTTGCAATATAACAAGAGCAGGCAGCAAGCCATTACAAACGAGCTGCTTGATATTGTCAGCGGGTCAGTCAACAATTAGTCTTACAATTAGTTTATAAAGAGGGAGGAACAGCCAGCGAGCCGCTCCTCCTTTTTTTGTTTTTCAAGAATGCCTTTCTTGTACATCAAAATAGGCACTTTTACAACACAAAACAGGCACTTTCGCAATGCCAAAAGGCCACTTTTGAAACTAGCCCCCACCCATACTGTCTTTTACAAGACCTGAAAAGATTATAACACTACGCCTTCCGGCGCATCAGTCAACTAACATTCAGACCACCAAACCGGCACTTTAAACCAATAGAAAAGCTAATCATAACTACATAAAAAGCCTTTTTGACGTTAAGCAAAGAGAACTTGTAATATACAACTTAGTTAATTTTTGTAAACAAATAAAGAAATAAGAAAATATTGCTTGCATATCTCAAAATGATAGACTAACTTTGCCTAATACAAATAAAGATGTAATGACAAACTGCAACTAATTTTATTAATTATACACCTAAATCAAGTCATCATGCAAAAAAGATTTAGAAAAGCTACATTAGCGTTAATACTGGGTCTATCGTGCACAGGCGTTTATGCCCAAGGCATATCAGGCACAGTGAAAGATGCTACAGGTGACCCCCTCATCGGCGTGACCATCATGTTAGACGGCAAGCCTGTGGCAGTGACCGATATTGATGGTAACTACACCATCCCCAATGCAAAGCCTAACCAGAAAATCAAGGTATCTTACATTGGTTACCAAGATCAGGAGATTGCAGTGGGCAACAGAAAGAGAATCGACCTCACCATGAAGTCGTCAGACAAGTCGCTCGACGAGGTGGTTGTCATTGGTTACGGCACCATGAAGCGCCGCGACCTGACAGGAGCCGTGGCTTCCGTAACCGGCGACCAGCTGGAAAAGAACCCTGTGGCCAACGTGGCCGAGGCCCTGCAAGGCCAGCTGCCGGGCGTTAACGTCATCTCTCAGGATGGCCGTCCGGGCGCAACCGTCAACATCCGCGTGCGTGGAGGTGGCTCTATTACGCAGAGCAACGAGCCTCTATACGTAGTAGACGGTATTCAGGTGAGCAGCATCGACGACATTCCCGCCGACAACATCAAGAGCATCGACGTGCTCAAAGACGCCGCATCAACGGCCATCTACGGTGCGCGCGGTGCCAATGGCGTTATCCTCATCACCACAAAGTCGGGTTCGAAGGGCAAAGCCACAGTGAGGTACAACATGTATTATCAGGCCAAGGAGAAGCCCGACAACCTCGATGTTATGGATGCTTACGACTATGTGCTGTGGACATGGGAGTATGCCACGGCCTACGGCTCCAGCTACGGTGATGGTGTGGCCAAGTATTTCGGCCTCGGTTCGAAGTATGGCAACCACCTCAACGACTATAAGAACATGGGTGTTCACAACTGGATGAACGACATCTTGAAGAGCTCACACGCATGGAACCACGACCTGAGCGTTTCGGGTGGCTCTGAGCACAACACTTATTATGCCAGCGTAAACTACATGAACGACAACGGCGCGCGCCTGAACACAGGCTTCAGAAGATGGAGCGGCAATTTCAAGTTCACACAAGACCTGAACAGCAAGCTGAAACTCGACCTCGACCTGCGCTATTCAGAGACTCGCTTCCGCGGCGATAGATTCGGCTACGCCACGTCTGTTTACAGCTACAAGCCTATAGACAATCCGCTGGGAGAGAACCCCGACCCCGCCGACTTCGGCCAGGGCAGCAACTATGTTGAGGAGGCCCTGAACCCAGTGGCATTGATCAACAACTACGACAAGGTGGTAAACCACTACCGCATACGTGCCAACGCTGGCCTGACCTGGACGCCCATCAAGGGTCTCGTGGGAAGAACCGAGCTGACACTTGCCCGCAATTGGAGCGAAACCGACGGCTGGGACGCCGGACTGGAGAACACTTACTCCACGGCAAAGCTCACCAAGGGCAACGGCTACAACGTGCGTTGGACCACAACCGTGAACTATCAGATACCCGGACTGGGTAAGGCCAACAAGCTGGATGTGATGGCCGGCAACGAGGTGTTGGCTTCTAAGAGCAATAGCAGCATTATCTACGGCTCCGGCTACCCATCAGAGTGGGATATGAGCTACGCCTTCGCCAACATGCGCAACACCGACAAGTCACTTGGAAAGGACGAGTTCAACAACACTATCGGCACACCTACACATACCGAATCATGGTTCGGACGTATCAACTACTCGCTTCTGAGCCGCTATTTGTTCACGGCTACGATGCGCGCCGACGGCTCTTCAAAGTTCGCCACCAACCATCACTGGGGCTACTTCCCGGCATTTGCCGCTGCATGGCGCATCTCTGACGAGCCCTTTATGGCCGGTACCAAAGACTGGTTGAGCAACTTGAAACTCCGCCTTTCTATCGGTACATCAGGTGCCGACAACATCGACCCGTCGCTGTGGAAGGAAACTTGGACCACCAAGTCGAAGACCATAGACGGTGTTGTGAAGACCATCTATGTGCCAGGTGACATGATGCCAAACCCCGATCTGAAGTGGGAGACCACCACATCACGCAACTTGGGTATCGACTTCGGACTTTGGAACGGTAAGCTCAACGGCTCTATCGAAGGCTACTGGAATACTACGAGCGACCTGCTCATGAAGGTTCCAGTTGACCCATCGACCGGTTACAGCTATCAATATCAGAATGTAGGCAAGACATCCAACAAGGGTGTAGAGCTGTCATTGAACTACTTTGCCGTGCAGAGCAAGAACTTCAACCTGCGCTTCGGCCTCACTTACAACTACAACCGCAACAACGTAGACGACCTCACCGACGGTGTGAACACCGATGTTGCCACAGGCTGGGGCTCAACCATGCGCAAGCCATACTATGACTACATCATCCGCGAGGGCAGCCCCGTGGGCCTTATCCAAGGTTTCAAGTCTGACGGCTACTATAAGACCAGCGACTTCAACTATGAAAATGGTGTTTGGACGCTGAAACAAGGCGTTCCCGACACTAAGGAAATCGTTAACTACGCCGGCGGAAGTAACTTCAAACTGGCCAGCGGACAGACTGCTTTCCCGGGAATGGTGAAATTTAAGGATGTAAACGAGGATGGTGTCATAGACTCAAAAGATGCCACCGAGCTCGCTGAGACACAGGCCATGCACACCGGTGGCTTCAACATTGCCGGCAACTATAAGGCCATCGACTTCTCCATGGGCTTCGTTTACCAGCTCGGAGGACATATCTATAACGCCAACGTTATGCACGACATGATGGGCAATAAGGATAATATGCTGGGTGCCAACCGCCTTGCTGAGGTGGCTCAGACCTACAAAATATACGACGTTAACAGCGACGGCGACCTCGTTGCGGTAACTACTCCCGACGAACTAGACATGCTTAACGCCAACGCAAAATATCCTTTGGCTTACTGCGAGTACGGACTTGTAAATTCCGACTTCATCGAGGGTGCCTCATACCTGCGCCTGCAAACGCTCACACTAGGCTACACCCTGCCTAAGATTTGGACCAAGAAGGTAGGCATATCCAACCTGCGCATCTACTTCACAGGCTCTAACCTCTTCACCATAGCAGGCTATAGCGGCCTAGACCCATCGGTTAACACAGCTCCGCAATCATCAGGCAGCTTCCCAACGCCTAACTATGACTATCAGTCATACCCGCGCTCACGCGCCTATACGTTCGGACTTAATGTAACATTCTAAAACAAAGCAAACGTAATATGAAAAAGTATATATTATTATCGGTATGTGCGGCAGGACTCTTAGGCTTGGGTTCATGCAGCGACTACCTTGACACAGGGTCTAAGTCTGTTGTCGATGGCGACTTTGTCTTCTCCAATACGGTAACCGCACGCGCTGCCATGGACGGCGTTTACGAGCAGTGGAGACAGACAGCAGGCTCACACGTGTTCGGTGACGGACTGTTTTATGCGTCTGACATAGCAGGCTCTGACATCATGCGTCACCCCGAGAAGTTCTCCAACCAGCCCGGCAGGCACTATCCGGAAACGTTCTATCAGAACGGAACTTACGCAGGTAGCTACGGCCTTCTGTCATATATGAAGGAAGGAGACTCAGGCAGTTATGCTTACCTATACTCACTCATAGGCAAGGCCAATGCCGTGGCTACGGCCATAGAGAAGTCGAGTGGCTATGCAGCCATGATGAAGCAAACTGCTCCAACAGCCATGAGCCAGCTCTACGGAGAGGCAGTTGCCATGCGCGCAACAGCCTATAGAGAACTTATTAAGTACTTTGGCGACGTGCCATTCCAAAATGAATTCGGCAAGGCATCGCAAGGATTGGCCTCTCGCGACTCCATCTACGATGTCATTCTGGCCGAATTGCAGAAGGTAGAACCTCTGATGTACCCTTTGGGAAAGGCTCCTGACTTCGCCTCTACGGCAAAGAACTACTTCTCCAAGACCTATGTAGACGGACTGATTGGCCGTATCGCCCTTGAAGCAGGCGGCTACCAGACACGCCGCAACGACATAACCCCGATGAACGGTGAGGGTCAGCAGGTCAGCATAGAGCGTTTCCCAGGCTCCCAAGACAACAATGGTGCCACCTACGGCCGTCGAAGCGACTGGAAGAAATATATAGAGTTGGCTAAGACTTACTTCAAGAAGGCCATCGACGAACCCGGTACTGCCGTGTTCCATGCCACCGATCCACGTGCAAAAACGAAGGCAGGACAGATGTTTGATAACCCTTATCAGTACTTCTTCCAGCAGATGATGGACGACGACAACGGCTATGCCGACGAGTCAATATACGAATATCCTGAGCAACAGGGCATAGACAGCGACACACGTACCTATGCTTTGGGACGCCCGTCTAACGGTGGTTCAACCAACAGCTACCCTTGCAAGGACTACGGACAGGGCCGAATCAACCCCGCTTTCTACTATGGCATGTTCGATCCTAACGACAAACGCCGTGATGTAGCCATCACTTGCACCGGCAGCGACGGCAAGGGCTACGAGAAGCTCATACCTTTCGTGCCCAACTCTAAGTCAAATGGTGGCGGCCTGAGCTGCAACAAGTGGGACGAGAACCGCCTTGGCACAGTTTATAAAGGCCAACGCCGCTCTGGCGTAAACGGTCCTTACATGCGTCTTTCTGAGATTTATCTGGGCTATGCAGAAGCTTGCGCCGTGACAGGTGACGAGGGTGAGGCCAAGAAATATCTTGAGTTGATACGCGACAGAGCCTTCGGCTCAGCCGCAAAGGCCAACACCGACGCTTTCATTCAGAAGGAAGGTTCGCTCTATGAGGCCATCATAGACGAGCGCGGCTTTGAGTTTGCCGGCGAGGGTGACCGCCGCTGGACCCTCATACGCACCGGCCTGCTCAACAAAAAGGTGAAAGCGCTGAAGGATCTGACCAATGAAATGATCGAAGGACTGAAGACTAAGGGCTACTTTAAGTTCGCCAACGGCAACGTTATATCCGATTACATCTACACAAAATCAGTAGATGCCAAGAGCGAATACGGCTACCGCCTCACCACCGAGACACCCGCCGGCAAGGAGAACGACCCTGTGCTCTACCCCGGATGGCGCGGACAGGGT
>Ga0256406_1003322_pt1 | contig 20164 bp, 24 predicted proteins | sample RumenRJG_03DNA_FD_185986 | JGI IMG/M metagenome (GOLD analysis project Ga0256406, IMG submission 185986) | Bovine rumen microbial communities from Lethbridge, Alberta, Canada - RJG_03 | ecosystem: Host-associated > Mammals > Digestive system > Stomach > Rumen | place: Canada: Alberta | collected... | reverse complement strand
TGTATCAAAAAACCCGCAAAATTGCAAGTGCAAAATGCGGGTTTTTACAGTATTTATGCGGTTCTGCGCTCAATATATTGCATGAAATTTATAGCGTAGTTGCAATCTTTATTGGAAGTTCACAATCACCTTTGATGAGCTGAAAAATTATCCTTGCCTGTCCTTTGACCAGGGTCCGGACGCCTCTGCCTACCTTGCTGAGGAAATCCTGACCGAGCTCGATTACCCGCGAATGATCCACGCCACCGACAGAGCCACCATGCTGAATCTCATGGTCGGTCTGAACGGCTATACCCTCTGCTCCGGAATCATCTGTGAAGAGCTCAACGGCAGCGATTATATTGCCGTGCCATTTCAGGGCGACGACAATGAAAGTGAGAGCCGAATGGAACTCGGCTACATTCAGAAAAAAGGATATCTTCAGAACCGTGTGGGAAAAACCTTCCTGAACGAAGTGATGCGGTATTTCCATCTTCCTCCGATATCTTCAGAATGAAAAAACAATTTTTAGGAATCTAATATGAAGGGACAAACTTTATGAACCTGGCGCTTTCCTTTTTGTACTATAGCTTCGTCTCCGGGATCACACCGGGACCGGCAAATATTTCCTCCCTTTCTACTGCCATCCGCCATGGAAAATCCGTGGCCTTAAAACAGTGGCGCGGCCTGTTTGCCGGATATTTTACAGTTTCCATGATCTCCGCTGTACTCACATGGCTTATCGGGACCGCCTTCAGCAGATATATCCGCTACTTCACCTTCATCGGTGCCGCCTATATTCTGTGGCTGGCCTTCCATATCCTACGCGACAAGGGAACCGACATCCAAAACAGCACAACAAAATTGCACCTGCAGGAGGGAACGTTCTGGTTCGGTTTCCTCCTGCAGGCAACCAATGTCAAGGTGATCATCTTCTGCCTGACAATCTTCACCGGATATGTTCTGCCCTACCGACAGGACCTTCTGTCACTGCTTCTGGTCGGCCTGCTGCTTCCCTTCATCGGACCGGTCTGCAATCTTGCCTGGCTTCTCGCCGGCTCAAAACTGCAGAGCCTCTTTGACAGACACCGCAAGCTGATCAACCGGATCATGGCAGCATCACTGGTCATCTGCGCCATAAGTATGGTGCGGTAATAATCGTGCCGGCATCACATTTCTGCTCCTTCTTCCATTAGAAAATGGAATGTTCCTGATAAATCCTGATTTACTTATCGTTTCTAAATCTTTTCCTTCATAATTATGTTGGGGTCTGATAGAATAAGGATAGGAAGTAATTTGTCGCACAATTATCACGAGTAAATCGGGAGGAGGGACAGAAATGAGAAGATGGTATTACGTCATAACATCCGGCATGCTTGCCGTTGCCTTTTTCATGGGAGGATGCACCGCAGCGCAGGATCCAGCAGGCATTTCTGCTGGCAGTGCCGCAGACTCGAAAAATCTGCAGCCTGCACATGCCTCCTCCACAGACAATCATCAAGCCCTGTCTGCTTCCTCGTCGGAAGCCGTACCGGCGGCGTCTTCCATTACTGCCTCTTCTTTCACCGACGTCGGGAAGGGAAAACCGTCCGCAGCAATCCGGGATCCGGTCTCTGCATCATCTGTAAACCCCGCAGCGGTCTCGGATCTTCAGCTGATCTGTCAGACAACCTTCAATGGTGTCTGGGACGGGGATGTGACCTGGGTCGATGCCTCCTATCAGCAGCTGTCCTTTGACGAGACCAATTACGGAAGCGCACTGACCGGCACGAACGACCTCTCGTCATCGGCGAAATCCCTGCTCAGCCACGCGGCGGACAGGCTGAACCGCGATGTTTCGACAAATGCAGATAACGCGGTCGAAGATCTGCGGGTCATGGCACAGAGCGAGGATGAGGAGCCTGCACCGCAAGGCAGTGATCCATATTATCATAATTATGAAAAGCTCTATGTGCAGCGCGCCGACTCGGCAATATTGAGTGTCCTGTCGCTTACGGACGTCTACGCCCATGGCGCGCACGGCAGCGTTGTTCTCAAGGGATGCAATTACGATCCCGCAACCGGAGACGAGCTGAAAATCGAAGACGTCTTCACAAATAAGGAGGCATTGCCGGACCTCATCGCCTTCGCACTCACAGATCAGTACCCGGATCTCATTCTTTTCCCGGCAACAGATTCGAGAGATACCGCCTCGATGATCCGCGAAATCATGAACAATACCGACACGTATGGCGGGCTTTCCTTCACGCTCGACCCGAAGGGTGTCACCTTCTGGTTCAGCGCCGGGGATATCACAGCCTATGCGTCCGGCGCCCAGGCTCCTTCGATCAGATATACGGATCTCTCCGGCATCATTGATCCATCCTTCGTACCGGAGACGGACGACAGCTATGCTGTTGCCGTTCCGGATTACGTGCCGATGTCCATCACGGATGACAGCGGCCGCGGCTTCAGCAGTTTTCAGGTTGGATCCTATCCTGTGATGACCGACGAAGGCTATGATACCGGAACAACAAATGTGACGGTTACGGTAAATGATCGCACCAGAACCTTTGCGCTTCCGGGCCGTTACACACCGGATTATTACCTGATCGTGAAAGGTGAAAGGCGTTTTCTCCTCATCAATGCGCACCAGGAGGATGACTGGGAGAGTGTTCACCTGTATGAGCTTCCTTCCGTCTCCTCCGACGGCGTCGCTCCGCATATGGCCTGGTCTCCGGATGATATGGCTTCTACGGATGATACAGATTCAGCCAGTCATGCGCCTTCCGAAAATCCGTCATCGACGGATATATCTGCAGATGGCAATTCCACCGATATCGGCGTGACGGCGGAGTATTCATGCGGACTCTACCGCCATGTGCTTCTGAACCCTGACCGTTTTCTCCTGTCCACAAGATCCCAGGTTCTCGGAACGACTGCCTGCACAAATCTCTTCCGGCTGGACGATGACGGAATTCCCGTTCCCGGAAGCGCGTGGTATACTTCAACGCCCATATCGGAGAATGACATTGTGCTGCGCGATACACGCACCCTCGACACAGCTTCCGACCGGTCCGGATCCCCGGAGGATCTGACCTTCCGCCCGGCAGAGATAGCGCACGGAACCGCGCTTCATTATTATCGGACCAATATGGCAGACACCGTCGATTTCCTCACGCCCGACAACCGGATCGTCCGCATCCGCGTCGACAATAACGCCGCTAATCCGCAGACCGTAAACGGAACCGCCATTGAAAACATGTTCAATGGCATCGCCTTTTCCGGATGACCGCCGTCGGGTGCGCCCCCGCAATTCACCGCACAGACAGAAGATAGCCCGAGTCCCCTGCATGTAAGGGACTCGGGCTATCTTTTCACTGCACTTTCATCTGTTTTATCTTTGTCGGCGCTGTCGCCATGTAGCTCATGCCGATCAGATCATACAGCCGATCTGCAGGCACCGTGCCGTTCAGCAGAACCGTGATCCAGTATCTTCAGCGGCTTCCATCTGAGAAAATCACCGGAGACCAGATGATACTGCCTGCCGCGATATTCTCCCTGTATGCTGTCGTGGAACCGGCTCTCCCCGTGACAGTGCGCGTATATCACCTGCTCCGCTCCATATTCTTCCGCCATGTCGGTAAATCCGCTTCGATCCTCCAGAATATTGGTCGGCGGGTAATGAAGGAACATGATAAACTTCCGGTACCCGTCCTCCTTCGCCAGCTCAAAGGATTTTCTCAGACGCTTCAGCTCCCGGTCCACCAGCTTCTTCGCATGTTCCTCCGCCTCCTCGTCCCATCCCGCGATTCTTCCTCGGCGGTCCACATAAAACGGGCCCTCAAAAGTAAATCCTTTTGTCCCGACAAGCGCATAGTCCCGGTACGTCTCATAATTATCCTGAAGAAAGGCTAGCTGCGGCTGATATCTTTCATTCAGCTGCCCGGTTTTCTTTGCGTCCCAGAACATATCATGATTGCCGCGGGTCAGAATCTTCCGGCCCGGAAGGTCGCAGATATACTGAAGATCCTCTTCACATTGCGCAAGATTCTTTCCCCAGCTGTGATCTCCGACCAGAACAAGCGTATCCTCATCCGTCATCAGCTGCGCGCAATTTTTCTTGAATTTTTCCTCGTGCTTCTTCCATACTCGGTCATGCAGCTGCCCGGGCGCCTTCAGCTCAGACTGAAAATGCAGATGCAAATCGCCAATCGCATACAAAGCCATACGCAGAAACAACCTCTTTCTCTCTATCGTTCATTATCCGCAGGGTTTCTCTTCACACATTATACCTCATATCTGTATTTTTCACGATCGTCACATGATCTTTTCGCGTTTTTTAACCGCCTGCTTGCAAAAGGCAACAGGACTGTAAAATCCTTGCCGTACATAGTTGGGGAACAACATCACCCGCCACTAAAATGGCTATGATTTTACAGTACATAGTCGGGGATGAACAACAACGGTGCTGCTGTCAGGAATTATGGGAGAAAACAGATGACACGAAGTTTCCCGTGATGCTATAGTGATCTCGGAACTGCTGACCGCACAGAAGAGGAAAGATCTGATGAAAAGACAGGAACTGATTCAGCGATCGATCTACATCATCACCGAATATTATAAGAACAACCTCGAGCCTTTCTTTGAATGCCTCGCCGAGGATGTGCTGTGGTTCGGACCCCGAAAGGAGCAGGTCCTGCGCGGCAGAGAGACGATGATCCGCGCGTGGGCTTCCGCGGAACAGCGGCCGACCTTTTCCATGGGAAACATCACGGAGTGCAATGTCTCCACAGGGACCAACAATCTGGAGGTCATGCTGGAATATGACGTCCACACATTCTTCCCAAACGGCGAGGTTGACCGTCACCATCAGCGCCTCCACATGTCCTGGGGATGCCGCAGGGAAGAAAACGCCGAAGGAGTCCGGGAACCTGTCCCGCGGGTTTACATGATTCACATCTCCAACATCATCGGAGATGAAATCCCCGCAAAGGAATCCATCTCGCGCAAAGGAGGTTCGACGCTTCCGAAGGTCTACGCCGACTCCGCCTCCGAATCCCACATCGATGCCGCCGGTACCGGATACTCCGGCCTTTCCTTCCGAAGCGTAATCGGGAAGGGCGAGAACATCGTCACATATTTTTTCAATTCCGCCACGATCCTGTGGATCGAGAGCACAGACAACGGACGTCATTCCCTGATCCATGCCCTTGACGGCACCTATAAATCTATGGAACCGCTCCGGTATTATGAGACAGGCTTCTCGAACGCCCTCCTGCGCGCACATGCCAGCTATCTGGTCAATCCTCTGTATGTGCGTTCCCTCAAGCGCTTCGAGATAACGATGACCGACGGAGCTGTTCTGCCTGTCCCCGAGAAAAAATATACCGCTTTCCGGGACCGCCTCCTCAGCTGGAAACCCGAACATATCAAATAAAGCGCACACCCGCCGGGAATACCAGCTCTGCTTCTCTCTTAACCGTAATGCATCCGGGACATACACAACGGGATAAAATGCGCTCCGCATTCGGCTGTGGCTCACTGTTCGCGTAAATAAATGCAGCCGGGACATACACTATGCGTGTACATCCCGGCTGCAAAACAACAATATAATGCGATCTCGTAATATCATCCAAAAGACCATTCACAATGAACATTTTTACGATACATTGTGCCGCAGACGGCAGAAGCTACGGATTGTTTTGTGCGAAATACGCCTTAATTGCCGAGCAGTGAAGCTACAAGTGCGGGAACTCCGGCGAAATCGGATTCCTCCGGATTCCACAGCGACCGGATATTTTCCTCAATGACCTCGAAACCAGCCTCCGCAAGCTTCTCCTTCAGCAGCTTGACGCTCTCGCCGCTCCAGCCGTAGCATCCGAATGCGGCAGCCTTTTTATTTTTGAATTTGAGCTGTCTCAGGAACTCCAGCCAGCCGGCCACGCTGGAAAGGTAGCTGTTGCCGACCGTCGGTGAACCGACCGCAATCGCGCGTGACTTGAATACCTCCGTCATCACCTCGTTCTTATCGGATTTGGCGATATCGAACACCTTTACCACCGTCTCCGGGCTTTGCCGGTGAATTTCCTCCGCGATCCTGTGGGCGATCTTCATCGTTCCTTCCCACATGGTATCGTACGCGATGGTCACCTGATCCTCCTGATAAGCATCTGCCCAGGCGGCATATTTCTCTACGATCTGCAGCGGATTCTCCCTCCAGATTGCGCCGTGTGACGGAGCAATCATGTCAATGCTCAGACCGAATCCCTCGATCTCCTTCAGCTTACGACTTACAAATGAAGCAAACGGATTCAGGATGTTGGCGAAATACTTCATCGCTTCCTTATTCAGCAGGCATTGATCCGCCTTGTCATTGAAAAGCTCCTCGACCGCATAGTGCTGACCGAATGCGTCATTCGAAAACAGAATATTGTCGCCGGTCAGGAATGTCGCCATGGAATCCGGCCAGTGAAGCATCCTCATCTCAACAAAAACGAGTTTTTTCCCGTTTCCGATATCGATACTGTCTCCGGTCTTCACTACATGGAAGTTCCAGCCCCGCTTGCCGTACTGTCCCTCAATGCTTTTTACCGCATTGGCCGTACAGTAGATCGGTGTCTCCGGGATCTCATCCATCAGTGCCGTAAGCGAACCGGAGTGGTCGCATTCTCCGTGATTGGCTACGATGAAGTCGATCTTCTTCAGATCAATCTCTTTCTTCAGATTTTCCACAAAATCAAAGCGATGAGGGATCCAGACCGTATCGATCAGAACGTTTTTTTCCTCCTCAATCAGATACGCATTCTGACTGGATCCGTTGAGGATGGAATAATCATCTCCGTGAAAGCTCTCCAGCTCCCAGTCCAGATATCCGACCCAGCTGACATTTCCCTTGACATGCTTTCTCATGAATTACTCCTCCTCACGGATCGCGCCGACCGGGCATCCGTCGATCGCCTCAAGCACTCCGTCACGGTTCTCGTCTGTGGTGTCGGCATAGGCTTCTGCCTTTCCGTCATCATTAATACGGAAAACCTCCGGGCAGGTTCCCTCGCAAAGACCGCATCCGATGCACATATCCTGATCTACATAAGCTCTCATAATCAAATCTCCCTTCTGATTCTAACTGTATGCATACAGCATATGCCATTTCTGATTTGAAATCCGTATCCTGGGATACAGATTGCATAGATATTTGGGAGGGCCTGAATTTATTTTTATTTCTGATCGTTTTGCATTGCTTCGATCACAAGTCTTGTTATCTTCTCAATGTCCGCCTCCTTCTCCGCATGCTGATGTGCTAATGCAGCTCTCTTTCCATCACTTGCGTGTCCACAGCTCCCAAACAGGGTCATCTTTTTGGAGGCTTCCTGCTTCACAGCCTCTACCGCTGCCGGGATCAGATCGATGATGCCCTTTTCCATGCTGTTGAATCTTCGAAATTCGCCCTCTACTGCAGCGACATTGATATCCGTGAAAATATTCACCTTGCTGATGCCTTCCTGAATCGCGCGCTTAAAATCATAATCTGTCAGTCCCGAGCCGCCATGAAGCACCAGCGGAACGTCCACCGTATGCGCAATCGTCCGGATTCTCTCGAAGTCCAGTTTCGGAGGCAGCTTGTACGCGCCGTGAGCATTGCCCACCGCGATTGCCAGCGCATCAATGCCGGTTTTGTCCACAAAGTCCTTTGCCATCTCCGGCTGCGTGTAGAACAAAGTCGGATCTGTGCCGTCTCCGTTATCGCCTACATGTCCGAGCTCTCCTTCGATGGTAGCGCCACGCTGATGCGCAATCTCCGCCATCTCCCGTACTTTTTCCACGTTCACCTCATACGGATCGGTTGAGCAGTCGTACATAATCGATGTGAATCCGAGATCAAGAGCCTTCAGGCATGTCTCCTTGTCCAGGCCGTGGTCCAGATGAACAACGACCGGCACACTGGCTTTTCGCGCCATCGGAAGCAGGTAATAGGACACTTCGTCCAAAGGTCCGTACGGAAACAGCACCTCGGCAGTTCCCATGATCACCGGCGACTGTGTGCTCTCCGCCGCCGCAATAATCCCCCTGGCCAGTTCAATATCCACCGCGTTAAACAGCCCGACCGCATAGTGATTTTTCTTCGCCGGATATAAAACATCATTCAGATTTGCAAGCATTTCTCTCTCCTCCTGAGACAATTAGAAACATATATCATTCTTCTCCCACCCGGCCTCTATCTTCGCTCTCAGCTCCGGCAAGGGCTTCAGTCCACTGATTGCGTCCAGCTCCGTGATACAGGAAGCGCCGGTGGCCGCCGCATAGTGCAAGGCCCATTCCGGTGTATCTCCTTCCAATACCGCGGTCAGAAACGCCGCAATACTCGTGTCTCCGGCACCGGTTCCAGACAAGATACGATCCGGCTTGTAGCTCCTTTCGAAGAAATCCTGATTCGCCCAGATCTCTGTATTCAGTTCAATCTTCGGAGTGATTTCTTTCAAGATCTCCTCTGTCGCCGTCCGAAGATACATCCCCGGAGCACCGCATTTTATCATGAGTACCTTACAGCCGTATTCCATACAGGTATCGGCCAGTGGCCGGATGTCCTCAACCGTGATTACATCGCAGACATCCCGGCCCGCCGCCCTTTTCTTCCATTCACAGAATCGTTCCCGATCCAGCATATAGCAAAGCTCCTCCACGCTCGGAACAAAGAAATCGACAAATGGAAGCGTCTTTCGCAGGATTTTCTGCCAGTCAGCTCTGCCCGATTCGGAATCCGGGTCCACAGCGGCCAGATCCAGAGAAGTCGCGGTGCCTGCTTTCTGCGCCATTTTCATGATCTTTACAAGCTCGGCCCCGTCATTTGCAAACATCGATGCCATCAGCGGCGGGTACCCGAAGTGAAAAAGAGCTGCGTCCTTCACTTTTTCCCACGGAATATCCTCTGCGCAAAACGTGTTGTTCGCACCCGGATGGTGCAGGAAAATCCGATCAATCCCGGGAATCGCAAGCACCACAGAATAAGACGTCGAGTCCCCTTCCTGGCGGATCAGATCATCCACCGCGCCGTATTTCCCGTAAATATCTGCGACGATATCGCCGAAAGCATCATTGCCGATCTTTCCCATAAGCGAAACGTCATTGCCCAGCACCATCATACCCAGTCCTGTATTTGACACAGAACCTCCCAGAGAGATATCCGCCGGACCCACATTCAAAAGCTTCCCCGGCTGAAGCACCTCCTCAATATGATCCGCCTTTTCCGCGGAAATCACCGGTGTAATGTCAATACATACATGTCCCGCGCAGATCACCTTTTTCTTCATCGCACATCCCTCAGATACAATTATCAAAACCTGTCGATCAGAAAACGCCACCCCTGCGAACAAGAGTGGCGACACGATCTTCTTCCTTAGCTTCCGTCAATCATGCATCAGAAGATTCATGACATACATTTCCAGCGCCTCATAATTTCTGGTCTCGACACACTTCTTCTGGAAATCATAATCGAAGCGCTCTGCCTTAGCCTCCAGATCCTTGAAAATCTTCATGCTGTTTGCCAGATGCTCATAGCTGTTCTCATCCGGTGTGGTGCGCATTGCCTTAACATCAAGGCCGACATATTCGCCGTTGTTGCCATAGCCGTTTTCCTTCAGAACCTTAACCTGGTTGAAAGCCTGACGAAGGTTCTCCACGCCGAAGGACTTGTCCTGATCATAGCGGATGCTGTTCTGGTCATTCAGATGAACGGTGAACAGCTTATGGAAGGCCAGTGCAAAGCCCATTTCGTTCGCCGGATCCAGACCGGACAGAATTGCGTGCGCGCTCTCCACGTTGCCGCCGACACGGGACGGATCAATTGTTGCCGCGGAAACCGCCATCACATGTCCCATAGTTCCGCAGAAGGACCGGTCAATCGGCTCATTCGGCTTGGACTCGATGCAGACCTTGATCTTCGGATCATATGAAAGCATCTTGTTAATCGATTCCACCAGCCGGTTGGTCGCCCATACCGGGGATTTGCTTTCCGCGCAGAGCGTGCCTTCACGTGCAAGCCACAGCACAATCATCGGAGCACCGAGAATATTGGCGATGTCAATGGAGCGATACGCTCTCCACATTGCATATTCGTAATCCTCCTCATAAGGACTTGTAAAGCCGTCGTCCTTTGTGTGCGGATCCATCCACAGACGCGGAGCCACAAACTCCGTCTTGAGATTCAGGCTGTCCAGATACTTTCTCAGTTCTTTCGCCTTCTCCTTGATCTGCTCCTCATTATACTGGTTGATATTCGGAATCGCGTCATCATCATGGAACTGGATCGCAGAAAAACCCATCTCTGCGAACTTTCTGATCTTCTCATCACGGTCAATTTCCGATCTTGTTGCCGGGCCGTATGCGTCCGCGCCTGAATGAACATTCCACGGTCCTACGGAAAACTGAAACTTTGCCATTATTTTTTCCTCCAATCCTTTCATTTTGTGTGTTTTTGTTTTTGTCTTTCTACTGTTTTTTATACCATTTTGTGTTATGGTAATTATGACAATCTTGCTGTTAATCGTTACATTCCTTGCTCAATGCATGCAGGAGCCCATATGAAGCAGAAAAAAGAAGTTGAAATAGTGGAACACAGCATCATGAACCACCTGAAGGTCTTTCTGGTGGATATGATCTCCCGCACGCCGCATGGCCACGATGATATGGAAATCGGTGTAATTCTCGATGGAAAAATGGATCTCTTTATAGAGGATGCCCATTATTCCCTGGTTCAACATGATATCTACATCATCAGCCGGTACCAGATGCACTCCTTTCACTGCCCCGGGAAAAAAGCGGTGATTCTCGCCTTCCAGATTCAGGATGCCTTTTATACAACAATCAACCCCAGACTCCATTATCTCCGGACCGACTGTAATGTCATCCGGGACGGTTCCGGCCCGCTTCACCAGACCTTGTTCTCCAGGCTGTTTTCGTGCGCCGACTGGTACTTCAGTGAAAAATCCTTTCATGACCTCAAATGTGCTTCCATGATTCTCGATGTCCTGTACAGCCTTTTCGACCACAGCTGCTGCTCCATCATCACCCAGAAAGAAGCGGATGCCATGGAGCTGAATACGGTACGGCTCAATCATTTCACCGACTATATCGGTGCACATTATATGGAACAGATTTCTTTGGACACCCTGGCGGACCTGGAGCATATCTCCACCTATTATGCCTCTCACTACTTCCGCGACAATCTCGGCATTTCTTTCCAGGAATACCTGGCAAATATCCGTTTTCAGCGTGCCTACTACCTTGTGCGGCACACAAATCTCAATATTACGGATATCTGTCTCGAGTCCGGATTCTCCAGCAGCCGATACCTGAATCAGATGTTCGTCAAAAAGCTCGGCATGACCGTAAAAGAATACAGAAAATCGGACAACCGGCCGCGTCTCCTGACGCCTGACCTGCCGTCCGATAATAAACAGACACCATATTCTTTTGAACAATCGGCTTTTCTTTTGAAAAAATATCACGGAAAATGATTTAATCCGCCAGGCTTACTCCTTCTATATTTACATGATCCCATTCATACAGTTCCGTGGTCGTCTCTGCCTTGATATCATACATGTACAGCGTACACGGGTCCCACAGATTCACATTCAGCTAGGTTCATCTATTTTCGATGTCCTTATTTCATTTATTCCGATCATATTTCTTTTCGTCCAAACACCAGCTGTTTTGGATGATAAGTCAAACGTTTGGATGCAAATCAATAAACGATTCCGTTTCAATCGATTATCTTATTGAACCGGCATATACTTGTCCAGGTATTCCTCTACAGCTTCCATCCATTTGATTGAAATGGCATCGTCGTTCTGAAGCCCGTGTCCTGAGTGAGGAAGTTCAAAGTACTGAAAATCTACATGGTTTTCTTCCAGAGCCCTCTTCAGGCGCTTGGATGCGGCAAACGGCTGCACTCTGTCATGAGCACCATATGCCACCACAGTCGGCACCGGGTTGTGCGCCACCCATTCTGCCGCGGCAATCGACTTTACTTTGTCGAGATATGAGCCGTCCGCGATATCTTCCGCAGTAATTGTTTTGCCGCTCATTACACTGAACAGACTCGCGCCTGCTTCTCTTTGCTGCTGCGTATCCGTTCCGACGCCGAAAATTCCCCAGTCCTGCGCATAAAAGCTGGAAGGCCCCACGGCGCCGAAGGTAAACACTACGGGCACCGGCGCGTCGGCTCCGTCGCGATACGCATAAATCATAGCCAGCGTATGTCCGGCAGAGCCGCCGGCCACGGTCATCTTGTCGATGGGATAACCGGCTGCCTTTGCAGCCTCAATTACTTTCGGAACCGCTGCTTTAATCTCTTCTGACTGAGACAGGACACTTGCTGTGTTCGTATCCGTCCGCAGTGTATAGTTGATCCCTGCCGCCACATATCCCTTGGAACACAGCCAGGAAAGCATCCCTGCGTCACCGCTTTTATCTCCGGAGGTAAATCCGCCTGCGTGCAGATACACGACAAGTCCGTATGCAGACCTGGAGTTGTCCTTGGGAAGGTAAAGATCAAATTTGTTCGCCTCACCATCTCCATAAGACAGATCCTTCTTGAGAGACCCGATTTGATCCGTGAAATCGACGGAATACTTCTTCATAGCTTTCGGTTTCAGGAACAGCTTCGAAGCGACTCCTCCTCCGAAAGAAACGAGGAATCCCAAAATACAAATCACAATAAAGACCCCTTTCTTCATAGAAAATTTCCTCCGAACAGTGTGCCGCCGAGCAGCAGGTTTAAAAACCCCCGCACAGCCAGCCTTCCTAAAAAAAGCCTGAAACAATCAAAACTGCTAAAAGAATCCACCTTGTTCTGGTCATATCTCCTCCTTGCGTAATCGATGCAACAAATGTATCATTTAATAGTTGGTACTAATGTACCATCGCAGAGGCAAGAAAGTAAATATTCTATGTAAATTGGAACAATCGGGAGGAAAATGTATCATCATGGGCAATCAGGAAAGGAACTCATTTGTCTGCGGCGCCATCACAGACGCACTGCTTGAACTGCTTCACGATAAGAAAATTCAGGAGATCAGTATTGGAGAGATTACAGAAAAAGCACAGGTATCAAGGAATTCCTTTTATAGGAACTTCACATCTAAAGAAGATATTCTGAGAAAAAGAATCCGGGGCTATCTTGCGGAGTGGAAAAAAGAGGCCGAAGCCGCCGACAATAAGGATCCTAAGCATTTGTATGCCCTGCTTTTTTACAGAGCCGAGTATCACAAGGAATTTTTTCTGACCCTGAAAAATGCAGGGCTTTTATATCTCCTGCAGGATGAATTTTTCATGGCCTTCGGCCCATCCGATGACGACAATGATATCGCCGCATATTCGAAGGCATTCTTCACCTACAGCACATTCGGATTTCTTGAGACATGGATCCGCAGAGGCATGAAAGAATCTGCTGCGGAAATGGAATCCCTTTTAACTGATCATCATCTATAACTGGTTTCCGCTAGTCTGAGGAAGACTGCCGGTGCTGTCATCAGGATGCGGTCATTGAAGTCATAATCTCCCTGATGCGGCGCCGGCCAGTCTTCGCCATTTCCCACGTAGAACATGGCTCCCTGGCATTCATGCAGATACCAGCCAAAATCCTCAGATGGCCTCCAGGGCTTATTCATGGGAACCACCCTGAGTCCGAGTTCCCCGGAAGCCTTTCGGACTTTTGCCGCACACTTGGGGTCATTAACTGTTGCCGGAAAGACATCGGTTAACGAGAAATTAACCGTAAGTCCCTGGAGTTCCGCCAGTCTCTTTGCCTCATTGACAAGTTCCTTTCCAACGCTCTCCATGATCTCATCACTTCCTGCCCGGAGCGTGAAGCAGATACTTCCCTCGCCCGGAGAAATACCAAAATCCTCATTGCCGACATTTATCCCCACCGTGGTAATCAAAACAAAACGGCTCTCTTCTCCGTCCGATGCTCTTTCTTCGCCATCGTCCGATGATGTTTCTCTGGTCACGCCCAATGATATTTCTCCTGCCCTATCCGTTTTCTTTCCCATCAGCTGTTCTGCATAGATTTCCAAATGCGCCAGCGCAGAGGCCGGATTTATCCCCCGCTCCGGTGTTCCGGCATGACTCGGCCGGCCGGTGAAACGGAACCTCACACCGGCCGACGCATATTGCGTAAGGCAATCCCTTACCATGATTGCATTCTCCGGATATCCGCTCAGATTGTGAAAAGCATAAACCTCGTGAATCCCCCTCCCCTTTAAAAAACTGGCACAGGCCTTACCGCCCTCTCCGGTCTCCTCAGCAGACTGAAAAATTAAATAGACCGGTCTGGTTATCCGTTCGTCATCTTCCAGCATCAACGCCAGTGCAGCAAGCGCAGCGGAATGACCATCGTGTCCGCATTTGTGAGACACACCCGACTCCACTGAGGTATAAGAAATATCAAGGCTTTCTGACATCGGCAGCGCATCCATATCCGCCCGAAAGGCGACAGGCGGTTCACGATCCGAGCAATTCGGCTCATAAACCGCATAGAACCAGCGTCCCATATCGGTCACTGAAAGCCCTGTATGTTCTCTTATAAAATTCATCAGCAGCAGCTTTGTATGATTTTCTTTTCCAGAAAGCTCCGGGTGTGCATGCAGCGTGTGCCGAAGCTCTACGATCAGATTCCGGTCTGTCTTTAACATCTCATCCATTTATAAATTTCCCTCCGTAAATCATCCCATCAAAATCGGGAAGCAGAGCCGTTCCCTCCACTTCCCGTTCTGAGTCGAAGCCATCTCTTATGGCCATAATTATAATGTTTTGAGCAATTGCTTACCACAACAGATTTTCCATCCACGCTGGCAATTCTCCTGAAGGATCATTTCAGTTTCTCAATCCACTCGGCTTCCTTAAACCCTGTCAGTACAAAATCATCTCCGACAAGAAGCGGCCGTTTGATCAGCATGCCGTCCGTCGCAAGGAGTGCAAGCTGTTCATCCTCACTCATATCCGGCAGCTTCTTCGAAAGCCCCATCTCACGATATGGAATTCCGCTTGTGTTAAAGAAACGCTTGAGCGGCAGACCGCTCATGGAATAATACTCCCGCAGAGTGTTCTCGTCCGGATGATCTGCTTTGATGTCGATGATCTCATGCTCTATTTTATTTTCATCCAGCCATTTAAGGGCTTTCTTACAAGTAGAACATCTGCTGTAACAATAAACCTTAATCATAATCTTCCTCCTATCGTCTTCTCGAGAGCTGCTGATAAAAACGATACCACACTCATCCGAAAGCCTGTTTATACGCGGGAATCAACCCTTATTATAGCAAATAATGTGCAATATACATAATTATCCTTATTTTCCGCTAAATTTTGAAAAAGATAAGGATGGGAAAGAAATTCCAAGCAAAAAATATAGGAATCTACAAAATCCTCTGTTTGCATTTAAAAAAGCGGAAGGGGACCGCTTCCTCAATGATTTGTTTATGTATACCAGCTATTACCAGGAAAGCTATGTTTACAGGCTGCGCAAATGCTATGATAAAGTATTCATGGAATTAAACGAAGTGCAGAAGGCTGTTTTAAAAGCTGTTGCCGTCACAGCGGCAGTGACATTGGGAACGATTGCAACTGCCGCTATATTTGCCCCGGCAATTGCGGTAGCACTCGTGGGATCTGATTTTGCAGGTCTTAGCGGAGCTGCACTAGCAAATGCATGTCTTGCATATCTAGTAGATCGTTCAGAAAATAGACGGACCAATGATTTTGCAAGATGACGCTAGGTAGGGCCTTCTTTGACATTTCAATTGGTCTAGCCAATTAGTGAATGCTCTACTAGGAGGCGGAGCAATCGCTGCCGGCGGAATGGGAATGACAGGAGGAACCATAGCCATCGTCGGTGGCGGAGCGCTTCTCGGAATTGGCACCGGCGCCGGAATTGGCAGTGCCGCTGGTTACGTCGGTCTTGCTGGAAAACAGGCCACCATTCTTCAGACGGCAAAACTTATGGTATCTGTCAGAGAAATATTCCTGAATGATGAGCACGATCTTGAATATTCCGATACTGTTTACGAGCAATATGTTTCAAATATTGAGCAAATAGAAAAGAGTCTTGTAGATCTCAGACTCAAAGAAAATACTGCATCTGGCGAAGAGAAGAATGCATTACAAAAAGAGATAAAAAATGCCGAAGAATCTGTTCATGCGATGGAAATCGCGATGAAGAGCATGAACAAATATATCAGTTCCTTTAAGGCAGGAATGGATACAGGCAAGTAATATCTCTTTTCTTAAAAGCCTGCTAATAGATGTCCAGAACTGGCGCTGATTGTGATTCCGCCAGTTCTGTTCATACTTCTTGCGTACAGATACACAATATTTTTCCATTACCGATCCGTAATGAAGCGCAGCTTAAACATCGATCTTCTTGATGACATCATCCGAAAGCTGGCAAGCGGCGAACAGCTTCCGGAGAAAAACAAAAACCATGACATGACTGCGTGCACACAGAAAGACATTTTCCGCATCCGATACATCTGCTGCTAATTTTATACCTACCGACTTTCGAGAACCCTCTCCCGATGGTAAAGGTTCCTCTTGCCACATGTCCCGGTCGCTGTCCTTAAACACATTGAAAACGGCACGGTGCACGCAAGACTCCGGATCCAGCATCCGTGCGTCCGCATTGTTCCGGTTCAGCCAGAACCCGAAAACAAGCAGCCAGATGCTCTCACAGGTGACATCTGACTGCCATGTATTCCGCATCATTAGATGCATAATTGTTCGCACCGCATAATAAACACATGAAGCGGATTATTGTGTATATTCCATTCCGTCCTCTCCGGAAGCAAGGTAATATTCGGGAGGATAAGCCTTTAATCCTCAAATATTCGTTTCAAATGTTCCTGTATCTGACCGATCACTTTTCTGTGGAACGGATCCGGCTGAATAGAATGCATATCCTTTGTATCCGGCATGCTTTGCCAGTGCCTCCGCGATCTGACTGCGGCAGGCATTATGCGTACATATGAAGGCAACAATTTTATCTGCCATCTGCAAACCATCCTTTCGTCCTATTGGCAATCTTTACCAGCGTGAGCATGACCGGAACCTCCGTCAATACGCCGACCGTTGTAGCCAGTGCAGCAGGACTTGTGGTTCCGAACAAGGCAATCGCGACAGCGACAGCGAGTTCAAAGAAGTTCGATGCGCCGATCATACCGGCAGGCGCTGCGATTTCAAACGGCAGCCGGATCAGTCTGCACGTTCCATAGGCAATAAAGAAAATGAAAAAGGTCTGGATAATCAGCGGTACTGCAATCAGTATGATATGAAGCGGATTACCGAGAATAACCTCCGCCTGCGAGCTGAAGATAATCACCAGTGTCAAGAGAAGCCCTATCGTCGTAGCATTGTCAAATTTGTGGACAAACACATTTTCCAGATAGTCCTTTCCCTTCCTTTTTGTCACCACAATACGGGTAAGAATGCCTCCCGCCAGAGGAATCACTACAAAGAGGAAGATGCTGACGAACAGCGTGCCATACGGCACAGACACGTTGGAAACGCCCAGCAGGAACTTCACGATCGGCACAAAAGCGATCAGGATAATCAGGTCATTTGTCGCTACCTGTACTACGGTATAGGCAGGATTGCCATTCACCAGCGTGCTCCAGACAAAAACCATCGCCGTACAGGGAGCCGCTCCCAGAAGCACGGCACCTGCCAGATACTGTGTCGCCAGATCCGGAGCAATAAAATTCTTAAACACCCCAAAGAGAAAGAGCGAGGCAAATCCGTACATCGTAAACGGCTTGATCAGCCAGTTTACAATCCATGTAACAAAGAGCCCTTTGGGATTTTTCCCGACTTCTTTTACGCTTTGGAAATCCACCTTGATCATCATCGGATAGATCATGATCCAGATCAGAATAGCGATCGGTATGGATATACCGGAGATTTCCATCCGTCCCAGCGTTTCCGGCACGCTTGGAATAAAATGGCCGATCAGAATGCCGGCAGCCATGCAGAGCAGGACCCATATAGTCAGATATTTTTGGAAAAAGCTAATCCCAGCTTGTTTTTTTTCTTCCATTTACTCGATCTCCTCCTGTTAATCACCGTGCTGATGCCGACCCCGATCAGGATATAAGGAAACACCTTGCATCTGATTCTGGATAAAATTTCCAATCATCTGCAGCCACACTTTCCGTCCGTACAGCTGGATATTTTCTCACAATCCAATTTGTCGAAAAAGCTCTGAAAATCCCGCAGTGTCTCGCAGTTCAGGGAATAATGACTCCATTTTCCATCTTTCCGGACGTTGACCAGTCCGCAGCCGCAGAGAATCTTCATATGATGCGACAAGGTTGGCTGTGTAATATTAAACTCCTCAAGGATCACACAAGCGCACTTCTCACATCCGGAAAGCATCTGCACAATTTTCAGCCGGTTCGGATCTCCGAGAGCCTTGCAAATAGACGAAACCGTTTCAGCTTCCATGGGAACACCTCTCTTCCAAACATTGATTCTCATCTATGTGTAAGAATACCGCATCATATTGATATCTGTCAATTATTTTCAAATAATTGCTATGATGTAAAAAAAACCGGGTGTCTCACCCGGTAAATTCATGGAAAACTGTCCTTAAACACATTGAAAATGACGCGGCGAGAAACAGCCGAGCATCTGGGAATTGGCAGCATTCACAATCGCATCCGCCCGGAGCGTTGTGATGTCTCCCTGCCAGAGGGAGAGCCGATGATCCAATTTTGCCGCCGGAAGAGCTGTAGCTTCTATCATTCCCTTTTCTTCGGTAATGCTTTTTAAGACTTCTTCTACGGCTTCCGTTGGTTGCAAGCTGATTGGATTCATTTTTCACCAAAACGATCCTGCTTCCTTACTCTGTGAAATATATCATCCATTCTTTTCCTTTCTATATAGATCACTATCCACTATCTGATTCTTCATATGTTCATTTCCCCAATCGCACATAGCCAGAAGTATCGGTTTCAAGGTAAGCCCATACTTCGTAATGCTATATTCGGTCTTTGGCGGAACAACAGGGTATACCTCACGGTGAATCAAACCGTCCGCCTCAAGTTCGCGCAACTGCTGTGTCAGCATTTTCTGCGTAGCCTGGGGAATGAGGCGACGTAACTCACTGAAGCGAAATTTTCCTTCCATGCTAAGATGATAGAGTATGATTGTTTTATATTTTCCTCCAATCAGACTGAGTACCGCTTCTACAGGACAGTTAAATTTTTTTGATTTACCGTTACTTGCCATTCCTCATCACCGCCATTTATGGATTCATCGTAAAGATTCCTGCTTTTTTTAAAATCTTTTCCTATATTCCAGCATTTACCTATATAGTTTCCGATTGAAAGATACCTTGCATTCCGGAACTCAAATAAGACCGGTTTTACCTTCTCATAATCAATTTTTCCATTATCATTCAGACAGTCCTCAGATACATAAGTATGAACAGGCTCCAGAATATAATTTGTAAAATTTTTCACAGGAAAGCTGTCAACAATCCGGCATGTCATACAAACCGGGGCTTCATCGATAATCGGCGCCATTTTTAGTTCACCAAAATGATGATGAAAAATTCCGGATTTGTCTTCCCTGACACCTTTTGCGATTCCGCAGTAATCGGCAGCCTCCAGCATTTCCTCGTTAACAAGACTAACGGATACTTCTCTATTCCTTGAAATAGCCCCGTTGGAAAGCCTATGTGTGTTATCCACACTGATTGAGAAAAGGCCATGCTCAACGATTCCCACGTGTGCTATCGTAAGAAAGTTTACCCGTCCATCTTCCAATACCGTTCCGACAATCGTAACCGGCGTCGGATATAATCCCATAACATTGCCTAAATCCTTTTGCATGATAAGTCTCCCTTCTATTGATGGAATTCGTCACGCTGTGGATCCGGCAGTCGTCTCCTTCCAATTGCCTGTTGCACATTCATAGTAACCTGAATTGTATATTTTAACAAGTACACACAATAAAGTGCTTTAGTACCAAAAAAGATACCATCTCAATTTAGAAAATCAGTTATTGACCGCCCGTTAATCCAATGTGAACTTCCAGTCTTTTTACAACTCGAACAGCCCCAACAGCACTTGCTTAAGCATGGAGAGATCAGCTGATTTACTCAAAAGGTAATTCTTCTGATCTCTCCTTTTTCTGATTTATATACTTA
>Ga0256406_1003321_pt1 | contig 20169 bp, 17 predicted proteins | sample RumenRJG_03DNA_FD_185986 | JGI IMG/M metagenome (GOLD analysis project Ga0256406, IMG submission 185986) | Bovine rumen microbial communities from Lethbridge, Alberta, Canada - RJG_03 | ecosystem: Host-associated > Mammals > Digestive system > Stomach > Rumen | place: Canada: Alberta | collected... | reverse complement strand
ATTTTTCCCTCCGACTCCTGCCGGTCGATCTCGTCCATGAGATCGTTGTAGCGCTCCTCCATGTGTTCCCAGGTGCTGATGAATGCCGGATAGTCTCTGTATCTGCGGCGGACGATCGGCGTGAGACGGCCTTTCTTTTTGCGGAAGCCCCTGGGCTGGGTCAGCAGAACGACATTCCTGTTGTAGCCGATGGATTCAAAGTACTGCAGGGGAACGGCATCGGCCACACCGCCGTCCAGCAGTTTATAACCGTCGACCTCGACGATCCTTGAGACGATCGGCATGGAGGCGGATGCGCGCATCCAGGTCATGTCATCGCCGATGCCCGTGGTGCAGCGGTGATAGACGGCGCTGCCGGTCTCCACATCCGTGCAGCATACATAAAAATCCATCGGGTTTGCCGTGAAGGTTTCATAGTCCCAGGGATCCAGTTCGTCCGGCAGCTGCCGGTAGCAGAAATCCGCGTTGTACAGATCGCCTGTCGTGACAAGAGAGTGAAAGCTTTCGTACCGTCTGTCCCTGCAGAAACGTTTGTTGTAGCGGATGGGCCGCCCGATCTGCCGGGATTCGTAGTTGCAGCCGAAAACCGCGCCGGCCGAAACGCCGATGGCGCCGTCAAAGGTGATGTCGTTCTCCATCATGACGTCGATGACGCCGCAGGTGAACATGCCGCGCATGGCGCCGCCTTCCATGATCAGTCCTGTTTTCTTATCCTCCATGTGGATTGCCCCTGTCTTTCATGATATGGATGTTTACCGCATCTGCCGGTGGCGGTATCGGTCGTTACCCGTGTCTCAGAACCGGTATGCCTCCACCTCTTTCAGCGTCGGTATGGACGGCGCTGCGCCCGGCCGTGTGACCGCGACCGCGGAAGCCCGGGATGCCAGATCGAGCGCTTCCTTTGTGTCTAGTCCTCGAAGAATACCGGAGAGGAAAAAACCTGTGAAAGTATCGCCGGCCGCCGTAGTATCAACCGCGTGCACCGGATAGATCTGCTGGCGGGTTCTTTCGCCCCGGAAGCTGCACACGGAGCCTGCCCCGCCCAGGGTGAGCACCAGCCGTGCCTCCGGGAATTTCGCCTCGAGACTGTCCAGAAGCGCATCCGGATCGTCAGAGCGGATGCCTGCCATCTGCGCGGCTTCGATTTCGTTCATAAAGAAGATATCGACGTACGAAAGCGGAAGTGCCGCGATTTTTTCATCGAAGGGAGAGGGATTCAGCACAATCGTGAGTCCTTTCTCGTGCGCCTTCTCCATGATCTTCACATTGGCGTTGATTTCGTTCTGGAGAACCAGGGTGTCCTCGCTGCCGAAGTGAGAGAGTACCTCATCGACCTGTTCATCGGTGATGCACTGATTGGCGCCGCCGAAGAGGAGGATGCAGTTGTCTCCGTCTTTATCGTTCTGGATGACGGTGTGCCCGCACGGTGTGTCCTTCAGCACCCGGACAAAATCCGTGTGGACGCCGGCATCTTCGAGAACACCGGTGAGAAATTCTCCGCCCTGACCGGTGCTGCCGGCATGATATACCTCAAGGCCTGCCCTCGCAAGGGCAACCGACTGGTTCAGCCCCTTGCCGCCGCTGAAGATACGGCGCGAACCGGACTGCAGGGTTTCGCCCCTGACGAGGATATGGTCAACCTTATATACATAATCTACATTCAGTGATCCGAAATTTAATACGCGCATGAAAACTCCTTCTGGTACCCACCTTCGGTGTGCGGTTCTGCCGGTACAGCCGACAGCCATATACTATCACAATACAGAGAAAATCGTAGCCTTATACCTTTATTTTGAAGACGGCTTTGACGCTGGCGCCGCAGGCATCGGTCCGGATGCAGGGCGCATGGGCATCACCGGGATAGAAAACCGCGAACATGCCCTCGCGGACCGGTAAAAGCGGCATGCCCTCCGGCTGCCGGTAGAAATAGATGTCGTGTGCCGCGTCGGATTTTACCGGGTCTCCCAGTTCGCTTCGCTTTGCATATCCCATCAGCTCTTCGCCTTTCAGCACAAGCTGAAAATCAATATACCTGTCATGGGCCTCCGGCAGGGCTTCGGCAGCCTGTTTCAGCTCCGGGCGCTGAATCATGACGTAGAGATTGTCGCCGTCAATGTCCGTCCTCCCGTCGGGAAGGCTGTTCAGGTCTGTGCGGCTGATGAAGTCGAGAACACCGGAAAGATCCGGCATCCGGTGATAGACAGATGCATGGGATAAAGTGTCAATAATCATTTTCATTACCTCCGTCGGTTGATTCTGATAAAAAAAGCTGCCCGGATACGTTCCGGACAGCTTCGTTTCGTGTTCTCAGTACCGTTACTGTCATTTCATGTGAGTTGGAAGGAACATGACGATCTGCGGCACATAGACCAGAAGGAAGAGCTCGCCGATCATCAGCAGTACCATGGGCAGGATCTCCCGTATGACATCGCTGATTTTTGCCCGCGAGATGCCGGTTACAATGAACAGCAGCATGCCGAACGGCGGTGTGGACAGACCGATCATCATGTTGAAGCAGATGCATACACCGAAGTGTACGAGGTCGATGCCCATCAGTTTGACAAGCGGAAGAATCATCGGTACGAATACCAGCTGGATCGTGCTGACATCCATGACTGCTCCGAGGAACAGGAAGACGATGTTGACGATCAGCAGGAAGATGTACTTGTTGTCCGTCATGGACATAACGGCTTTTGCGATGACCTGCGCCACCTGCTCTCTGGAAACGATGTAGGAGAAGAGCATGGATGTACCGGTCAGCAGCGCCAGCGTTGCGGTGTTGGCTGCGGAAACCTTGATGATGTGCCAGAGCTTTTTCAGTCCCATCGTTCTGTACACGAAGGTGGAGATGATCAGCGCGTAGGCAGATGCCAGGGCTCCTGCCTCGGTCGGTGTGCAGACACCGGTGTAGATGCCGCCGAGAAGGATAACAACGGTCAGCAGGGCGGGAAGCGCCTTCAGGGTTGCCATGCCGAACTCTTTTCCGGTCATAATGACGCCGGCCGGATAATTTCTCTTATAGGAGATGATGCCGACATAGATGGCAAGTACGATGGTCAGCATGACGCCGGGAACGACGCCGCCGATGAAGAGCTGCCCGACGGAAGCGCCGGAAAGCATGGCGTAGATGATCATCGGGATGGACGGAGGGAAGATCGGTCCGATCGTTGCGGAAGCCGCTGTGATGGCTGCCGAGAACGGTGCGTCATAACCCTCGCTCTTCATCTGAGCGATCTCCATGGTACCGATACCGGAGGCATCCGCGATGGCGGATCCTGTCATACCGGAGAAAATCAGCGACAGCAGAACGTTTACCTGTGCGGTGCCGCCTTTCAGTTTTCCGAGAAGACCGTTACAGAAGGCGAACATCTTGTCGGTAACCTCGGATTCATTCATGATGTTGGCCATGAAGATGAAAAGCGGGGCGGCAAGCATGGTGTAATTCGAGAAGGTGTTGCCGTTGATAACGGAGAATACCTGTGTCAGCTGAGAAACGTCACTCGTCAGGAAGTAGATGACGGAGGCCGCCAGCATGGAGAAGGAAATCGGCATTCTTATGCAGAAGCAGAACGCCATGGAAACAAACAGGATCAGAATAGGCCAGTTCATTCTGCTTTTCCTCCTTTCGCTTCTGAAAGATCTGACTCAATCTGCTCGCCGGCCTCTGCAGCCGCATCGAACAGCTCTGCGTTTTCGTTTCCGGGAACGTCGTTATGAATTCCCTTTCGGATATTAATGATCGCACGGGCAATGACCATGATCACCATATAGAAATACGGGAAGAAAGCTGCCTTGTACGGGATTTTCAGAACTCCGGTTACCATTTTGCTGGCTGCCCATGATTTGATGGACGGATAGATGCAGATGATCAGCAGAACAGCAAGCATGGTATTGTTCAGAATGTAACAGAATTTCTTTCCTTTGAAACCAAGTTTGTCATAAAGCAGAGAGAAGACGACATGACTGTCGCTTTCCATACATTTTGCAACCCCGAAATACATCGCCCACATATAGCCCAGGATGGAAATTTCATAGGTCCATGAAACGGCTACACGCAGGAAGTAGCGGGAGACGATGGAAATCATGAATGCAATGAAGACCATCAGAAACGAGAAACTCGTCACACCCACATCGAAGATATCGAGGATTTTTTTGCCGATCGAGGATTTCTTTTTTTCGTCCGACATGAATTTGTCCTCCTCAAGTCACAAAACGGACCGGACAGACTTGATACCGCCCGGCCCGCAATGAATTTATGTGACGTCTGTAAAGACGCTGTCTGCAGTTTTACAGGTCCCTGATAACGAATTTACTTTGCAGCATCCTGAATCTCATTGTACAGATCCATGTTCCAGGTTGCTTCCTGATCCGGATGAGCATCGTAGTACTCTTTTGCTTTCTGCTTGAACTCGTCGATATCCGGATAAGTGATGGTGCATCCGTTGTCCTTCAGTGTCTGCACATCCTTGTCTTCCTCTTCCTTACGGGCGTCATCGTTGACCTTACGGGCATATTCCATAGCCTCGGTTACCCATTTCTGCTGCTGCTCGGTCATGCTGTTCCATTTATCCTTGTTGATCATCGGGATGATGGAGTCAACAACGTGGTTGGTCATGGCAATGTACGGAGCTACTTCGTAGAACTTGGCGGAAACGTCGGTCGGCAGCGGGTTATCCTGTGCGTCAACGGCGCCGGTCTGCAGTGCGGTATAGAGCTCTGAGAAAGCCAGCGGGGTCGGGTTGGCACCGAGTGCCTCGCCGAGATGCAGCCATGTCTCGGAGTTCGGCATTCTGAGGAGAACGCCGTTCATATCGGAGTAGGAGTTGATCTCTTTGTTTCTGGTGTTGATGACACGAACGCCGAGATAGAAAGCGGAAAGCGGTACGGCGTTAACCTTCTCTTCGATAGCCGGGAAGATTTCGTTCTTGCCGATGTCGCCGTTCAGAACAGAGGTCATATGATCGTAGCTGTTCCAGAAATAAGCGGTACCGAACATGGAGCACCATTCCAGACCTTCCTGTGTAGCCAGAGTCGGGAAGGAGATATAGGCGATATCTGCCTGATCGGAAACAAGAGCATCCCACTCGGCGTCTGCTGCGAAGAGTGTGCCGTCGGAGTAGGTCTTGCAGGTTACGTTGCCGCCGGACAGCTCATTGACTTTGTCGGCGAAAGCCTGCATAGCCGTTGTGTGGGAGTCTCCGGTAACGGATACTGAGGTGAATACCAGCTCTACCGGATCACCGACGTCTCCTGAAGCAGCGGAGCTGTCAGCGGATACCGTCTCTGCTGAAGAAGACGATGCGCTCTCCGAGGATTCGGATGATGCCGAAGAAGCTGAAGATGTCTCAGATGCGGAAGCCTCAGCTGTGGATGATGATGAAGCTGCCGAAGATGCTGATGAAGCGGAAGAAGCTGCGGATGATGCACTGCTGCTGCCGCATCCGGCCATAGCTGCAACCATGGCTGTGCTCATCAGGATTGCGAAAAGTTTACGTTTCATTTCTTTCCCTCCTTAATACGTTATATGGCATTTTTACTGCTTTACCTTATTGAAAAAATACTCACGGAAACGCTGTACAACATTCCGATATTGTATGATTTCCAGTTTTCTTGATCCGGTCATCAGTGCGTCGTCCTGTTTTCTGGATTTCGTGGTGATCGGAAGTCCCTCCAGCTGCAGGTAGTACTTGCTGTTGCAGGGGTAAACCTGACACTCGATGGTTGATGCGGCTCCGATGAAGTCCTGCATCTCCTCGGCCAGCTCCGGCTGTTTGTCGAACTGATCGACCAGCCATACGATGAGATCCGGGAAGAAGTTGCACATCACACCCGAGTAGCCAGCACATCCGTATTTCAGTGATTCAAGAAGCGTAGCGCCGTTGGCGTTGTAGATCTTCAGTCCCGTGCCCCTTACTGCGTCTGCCTTTGCCTTCAGCATATCCAGATCGCAGCAGGTATCCTTCAGGAAGGAGAACTTTCCGGTGTCCGCCATCCAGCGGAGCAGTTCCGGAGAGATCACTCTCTTGTAAGGATAAGGGCATTCGTATACGCCGAATGCCGGCGCGTCAATATGGCTGATCAGATACTCGATATTCTTCTTCGCCACATCTTCGCTTTCATCCGGTTTTGCAAACTGATTTGAAATAAATACATACGTGTCGGCTCCGGCATCGATCATTGCCTGTGCTTCGCGCACCTGATCTTCCGGTTTTTCGGCTACGTGGCCGGATACGACAACCTGAATGTGCTTCGGTGTATGATCAATAACGAATTTGCCCAGTTCCAGTCTCTCCTGTGCGTTCAGCTCGAACATTTCACTTGACTGACATACGGCAAAAATCCCCGTTACACCGAGGCGGTCATACCATTCAATAATTTTCTCAACGCCGTTATAATCAATTTTCATATCCTCCGTGAACGGAGTGATCATAACGGGCCAGACACCTCTGCCTGCCTCCATGAATTCTGCCTCCTTCATTTATTGCAGAGCTCAGGTCGGCCGCCCTGTCTGCTGATGAACAGAAAAACGTTTTATCTTATCTGCCCCTTACTATACACAATCCTGACAGCGAAAACTTTCGATATAGTCCGCAGTACGTTTTTATAATTTTTTCGCTGACAATCTGCTATAATGAAGAAAATTATAAAATCAGGTATGGAGGTCTTTTACAATTGGAAGAAAAGTGTAAGGATACAGCAGCACAGGATACGCCGCTCTACCGGTCAGAGACGACATTCTCGTATGACGAGTTCCGGCGGATGACGCTGGCGATGCAGCAGAGGCGGAGACCGTACTGGACTTTTATGGTCTGCTTTGAACTGGTTATGCTGGTTTTCTGCGTCGGGTATTTTCTGCAGGGGAAGACCATGATGGGTGTGTCTTTTCTGATTCTGGCGGTCCTGTTTCCGCTCGGCATGTATGCGAGCCTCAGGCAGTCAACGCATTCCGCATATAAGAAGATGGCCGCCCGGATGGAGGGCGTGACGACGGAATTTGTCTTTTACCGGGATTATTTCACCGCTGAGAATAAGTACGGGAGATCGCGTGTGCTCTACAGGGAACTGAAGGACGTGATTTTTACGAGGAGCAATACCTATCTGATGGTGGATAAAACGAAAGCCTATATCCTCGACACGGATCATTGCTCCGAGGATCTGACGGCGTTTATCGCCAGAACAGCCGACCGCGTGATGCCCAGGAAGACCCGGAAACCGCGGGCCACAGATTTTCTGAACTGAAGGGAAACGGCTGTGCTTGAGACTTTGAAAGGAAAACGGCTGTGTTTGAGATTTTTGATTCGTACTGCTGGACAAGGCAGAAGAAGGTACTGACAAAAAATGACCATCACATCCAGGGACTCGGCAACTTTTCCTACTGGAATTATACGACGTCCGTGACGCCGGCGCCGCCGCACCTGCATTCGGATATCATTGAGATTCACTGCATGATCAAGGGCACCCGGTTCACGCAGATCGAGAAGGACGGGGCCTTCTATAATTACACCACCACAGGCAATGAGGCGATGATCGTCTTTCCGTTTGAGATTCATTCCAATGGAACGAAACCGATGGCGCCGTGCGAGTTTTTTGCGTTCCAGATTGACATTTCGAAGCCGGATCAGATGCTGGGGCTCAATCCGGAATACTCGAGGGCACTGATCCGGTCGCTGATGGCGGTAAGGAGCAGGCAGCTCCGGCTGACGCAGACACATTTCAATTACCTGCGCAGCGCGTTTAACTTTTTCAGCGAGCGAAATGAGGAGAGCAACAGGATCGGCGTTCAGTTTCTGACGGCTTTTCTGTTCACGCTGCAGTTTCTGCAGCCGGTGAAGGAACAGAGTGCCGTGGAGATTGACCCCGGCATCAAGAACGCGCTGAATTATGTGCGTGACAACATTCACGCCAAAATCCGGCTCAGCGAGCTCGCGGACAGAAGCGGGTATTCGCTCTCACGCTTCAAGGTGAAGTTCAAGGAGTCGATCGGGGTGACGCCGGCGGAATATGTGACCGTTCAGAAACTGGAATACGCAAAGAGAGAGCTGATCCAGACCGACAAGAGCATCACGGATATTGCCTTTGAATTCGGGTTCTCCACGAGCAATTATTTCTGTTCGGTCTTTAAGAAACTGAATTTCATTACGCCGAAGGAATACCGGAAGTTTTATTACGGGAAGGGGATCAGGACATCGGAGCTGCAGAGCGTCGGCGCCGTTCTGCCTGATCTGAAAGAAAATACGGGGACAGGTGCCTGAATAAGGCACCTGCCCCTGTTTTTTTTCAGACGACGCGGCGGAGCGCTTCGTCAAGCTTTTTCATTTTCTCTTCCGGAATGAGCGCCGGATCCCAGGCATCGACAGCTTCCGGCAGCGGGAACTCGCGGTACATGGCGGGCAGCTGTTCGGCAGCCGGGCATACCTCGCGGATCGTGCGGGCACAGGCAGGATAGCTGAGCAGCTCACGGAGTGTGAGCGAGGTGTTCCATATTCTGCGGAAAGGCTCAGCGGCCATGTACTCGACGCTGTAGTCGCCGGGACCCACGTGGCAGATCCTTTTTTCTCCTTCTTCCGTCACAGAAGCAAAGAGCGGATTCAGCCGGTCCTCATATACTGTTGCCGGTGCCTTAGGAAGTATCACATCGGCCGTGCAGTTAAAGGGAACATGGAGACGGACGGAGATGGCCCGCTCCGAGGAAAGTTCCCAGTGCGCCGACCACCTGCCTGCGGCGGAATCATAGGATACATCGGCGTATTTCAGCCTGATGTGCGGCTCCGGCGCATAGATGACCTTCCGGAATCCCGGTACCTCCGGATCGCGGCGGAGTCCCGCGGCGCGTTCTCTGATCCATGTCACAATGGCACCATAGGAGTAGTGGTTGAAGCTGTTCATGCCCGTGGAGGATACGTGTCCGTCCGGTTCCAGTGAATTCCACCGCTCCCAGATCGTGGTGGCGCCCAGATTGATTTCATACAGCCATCCCGGGAATTCCTCGTTGAACAGAATCTGCCATGCGAGGTACGGATTGCCGGTTTCCGAGAGCGCTTCGCAGAGCATCGGCGTTCCGATGAAGCCGGTCTTCAGTTTGTTGTCGCTGTGCAGGAGCAGGTCCTTCAGGTCGGAGGCGACGGTTTCCGGGCGCGGGGAAAGACCGTGGGCCAGTGACAGAAGACAGACGGTCTGCGTCCGGATGCTGCAGTGACCGGCGGGTGTGAAGAAAGTGAAGCGGATATCCCTGAGAATGTCCTCCGCCAGTTTTCCGTATGCAGCGGCGTCCTCGTCTCTGCCGATCAGCGCGGCCGACTGCGCCGTGATCCTTGTACTGTACAGGTAATAAACCTCGGCGATAAATCCGTTGTCGGTTCCGCCGAAGACGGAGTCTTTTTTTCCGTCTCCGTCAAGGGCAAGCCAGTCTCCGAACTGGAACTGCTTCATCCAGCGGTGTCCGTCTTCTTCGCGGGTGCGCATATATTCCACCCAGTCCTTCATGGAATCAAAGCTTTCCCTTAACACGGACGCATCTCCCGTGTACTGGTAAATGGTCCAGGGCATGATGGTGGCGGCATCGCTCCACGCTGCGCCGCAGAGCTTTTTCTGATCGAAGGAAGGAATGACGACAGGCACCATGCCGCCGAGAGACTTCTGTTCCGTTCTCAGGTCATACAGGAATTTTCTGTAAAAAGCCGTGGCATCGCTCTCGAAAAGGGCGGTCGGGCAGAAGACCTCTGCGTCACCGGTCCATCCCATGCGCTCGTCGCGCTGCGGGCAGTCTGTCGGCACATCGATGAAATTGTCCTTCCGGCTCCAGTCGGCATTGGCGATGAGGCGGTTGATGCGTTCGTCGCCGGTATGCAGTTCTCCCGTGCGGTTCATCGAAGAAGTCAGAACCAGGGCGGTGAAGTCGGCCGGATCGGGATTTTCGATGCCTTCGATTTTTACATAGCGGTATCCGTAAAAGGTGAAGGCCGGCTGAAGCGTCGTATCGGATCCGTCGGAGGTGTACCAGTATTCGGCCTTCGCGGAGCGCAGGTTATCCCGGTAAAAGCAACCGTCCTGCAGGACTTCTCCGAACTGAAGGTGAATCCTTTTGCCACGCGCCGGGTGATGAAGCTTCAGTCGGAAAATTCCGGCGATGTTCTGCCCCATGTCCATGACGGTTTCACCGGCGGGCGTGAGGATTTTTTCTTTTACGGGAAGCTCTTCGGCGACAGTGACAGGTACGGAGAGGCGGTCCGTGAGTCTGCCTTCCGGGGCATCAGTCAGGCGCGCCGGAACGGCGGGGACCGGCGGCAGCGTGTCGTCTCTGTGCTCGCCGTCATAGATGTTGGAGAAGGTGATGGAAGAACGCGTCACCTGCCAGCTCTCGTCGGTCCCGATATATTGTTCCGTGCCGTCATCGAGGCAGAGAACCAGCTCGGCCAGCAGCTTCCAGGAATTGCCGTACCACGGTTCCGGCAGAACGGTGAAACCGAAACGTCCCTTATACCAGCCGTTTCCGAGCGTGACGGAGAGCGTGCAGCCGTCGGTGATGAGGTCTGTGACATCAAAGGTCTGCACCTGAATCCAGCTGCTGTAGTTGTTGCAGCCCGGGGTGAGGAATTCGTTTCCGATTTTCTGTCCGTCGACAGACGCCTCGTACAGGCCGAGGCCGGTGATGTACAGGCGGGCCCGCACGACTTTTCCGGACGGATGGATTTCCTTTGAGAAAACGGGATGGCGGGGATCGGTGTCGTCGCAGCCGATCCAGCGGGCATGCCACGGAATGTCCATGCGGCCGGTTTCGAAATACTGCTCCGGGCCGGCCTCTTCGGCACCGGTGTCTGTCCGGACGGTTACATTCCAGGCATAGCGTGTCTCCGGCTTCAGCGGGAGACGGATTTCAGCGGTGAGGGAATCCAGATGCGTGAAGCCTGTGTCGCGGGCGACGGCGATTTTTTCACCGGAAGGTGAGAGCTCGTAAATGACGATGCGGGCGGTATCCGTCCGGGTACCCGGGAGATCTTCCGCAGTCCAGCGGAACATCAGTGTATCATCCATGCGAAAGCCAAGTGGATTATCCAGATGGCAGACCTGACAGTTTCTGATCATTTTTATTATCCTCCTGAAAAAACCGAAAGTGATAGTCCGCCTCTGGCATGCGACGGACTTATACAGTACTATGACACAATCGCCCGGGGAATGTCATGCGATTATCGTATTATCTTTTGGTTATTCCGATGTTCTGAGTAAACATGACAGTTCGGGCGCTGCCGGAGACACAGGGCGGACAGACGGATGCGGCTGTCGGATGCACCGGGCGAAGATTTTGTGAAAGGAGACAACTTTACACAATCTTCCGGGCATTGTATAATCTGCTCTGAAAACGCTTTTTTTTTCTTGATGATGCGATGAGTTATCCGAGGGGAATGAGTTGGGAGCATTTTAATATGAAAGAAATATTGTTTACGACAGAGAGCGGATCGGATGTGCCGAAGGAACTGCAGGAGAAGCTGGGCGTGATTGTCCTGCCCATGCATGTGACCATGGGAGAAAAAACTTTCGATGACGGCTCGATTCCCATCAGTGAACTGTACGATTATTTCGACAGAACAGGCGATACGCCGAAGAGTTCCGCCGATAATGTACAGGATTATATCGATTTTTTCACGAAGCTGAGGGAACAGCATCCGGACAGCGTCATCTATCATTTTGCGCTGGCGGCGGGCATTTCTACCAATTATGAGCATTCCGTCGTTGCGGTCAGGGAGTTTAAGGATATTTACACGATTGATACGCAGCGATTCGGCGCGGGCTGCATCGCCTATATTGCGGAGGCGCGGGCGCTTCTCAATTCGAAGGGCGGCGCGGAGGCCATCACCGATTATGATGCGCTTTTCCACGAGTTTGATGCCATCACGGATCACATTCAGTGTTCCTTCGTGCCGGATTCGCTTGAATTCCTGCGCGCGGGCGGACGGGTGACGAATGCGGCCTACATTGCTTCGAATGTGCTGAAAATCAAGCCGCTGATCGTGCCGGACAAGGATGGACATCTGTTCGCAGCCGGACGCTACCGCGGCAACATGCTGAAGATCTGCGGCAGATACATCCGCGATATGTGTGAGAAGTATGACGTGAAGCGCGATACGCTTTATATCATGTATACAGAGGGCGTGAAGCAGGAGGTTCTTGATGAGATGGAACGTACTGCGAAGGAACTCGGTTTTAAACGCTGCAGCTATGATGTCTGCGGCGCGGTCATTACCTGCCATGGCGGACATGCCGCGATCGGACTTGGCATGGTACTGAACTGAAAACTGTGCGCATCACGGAAGGTGGTGCCACAGTAAAGGGAAAGGGGACTTTATTGTGGATACGCTGGATATGCTGGAAGAGCTTGCGATTATTCTGATTTTTGCCAAGTTTTTTGCGCTTCTGGCGAGAAAAATCAAGGCACCGGAGGTTGCAGGTGAAATCGTGGCCGGCCTTCTGATCGGGCCGAGTCTGCTGAATCTGATCCAGACCAATGATTTTCTGACTGACATGGCTGAGATCGGTGTGATTCTGCTGATGTTCAGTGCCGGACTGGAGACGGATATCGGACAGCTGAAGCGCTCAGGTGCAAAGGCAACCCTGATCGCCACGGCGGGCGTTGTGGTTCCGCTGATCTGCGGCACGATTCTGTACATGGCGTTCTACGGTTTCGGCGGCTGGGGTTCGGAGAATTTCATCCGTGCGCTGTTTATCGGCACGATCCTGACGGCTACCTCCGTCAGCATCACGGTGCAGGCGCTCCGTGATATGGGCAAGCTGTCTACTGAAGTCGGCATGACGATCATGAATGCGGCGGTGATCGATGATGTGCTCGGCATCATTGTTCTGACGGCCGTGATCAGCCTGAAGGACCCGAAGGCAAATCTGGGCATCGTTGTTCTGAAGATGGTTCTTTTCTTCGTCTTCGCCATCGGTGTGGGCTATATCATTTACCAGATCATGAAATGGGTTGATGCGCGTTATCCCCACACCAGAAGAATCCCGATCATCGGACTGGTACTCGCCTTCGGGATGTCCTATGTGGCGGACAGATTTTTCGGCGTTGCCGATATCACAGGTGCTTACTGCGCGGGCATTATTCTGAGCTCACTGGATGATTCCGCGTACATCGAGCGCAAGATGGATATCAACAGCTACATGATCTTCGGACCGATTTTCTTCGTCAGCATCGGACTTCAGACCAATCTGAAGCAGATCGATCCCTCGGTCATTGTCTTCTCGCTCGCATTTGTTGCGGTCGGCATGATCGCGAAGGTCATCGGCTGCGGCCTCATGTCCAGAATCCTGAAGTATTCGAAGGATGAAAGCCTGAAAATCGGCGTCGGCATGATGACCAGAGGAGAGGTGGCGCTGATCGTCTCACAGAGAGGACTGAAGGCGGGCATGATGGACAGCCAGTTCTTCACTTCCGTTATTCTGCTGATCATCATCAGCTCGATCGTGACACCGATCATTCTGAAGAGTCTTTATATGAAGACGGACGCAAAGGAGAAAGCACAGGCTGCGTCCTGAGAGAAAGCCTGAACAGCAGAAAGAGAATCTGCCGTGAATCTGAATAAGCGAGGGGCCCGGAGAAGTCCGGGTCCTTTTGTCTTTTACAGCCCGGGAGTCTCCATGTGTGACAGTGGCTGGCAAAGAGTGAACAGTAACCATGTGTTCCGTGATATGGCAGAATCGTGTCCACACAGCCTGGTTACGGGTGTAAAATAGAAAAGTCAGCGAACACCGGCACAGGAGGAAAGGAGCAGGTATGAGAATTTACCTTACCCGACACGGACAGACAGATATGAACAGGCAGAAGCTGATGGCCGGCAGGACGGACATCCCGCTGAATGATACAGGCGTCGCACAGGCGGAGGCGGCACGTGAAAAAATCGGCGCGGTGACGTTTGATGCCGTATACGCGAGCCCTCTGGTGCGCGCAGTGAAGACGGCATCGATCATCGGAAATGTGGATCCCTCCGAAGTAATCACGGACAGGAGAATTATTGAGTTTGATTTCGGCAGATATGAGGGAAAGAAATATTATCTGCTCGGGCCGGCGATGACGGCATACTGGATGCTGCCTCAGCTCATCCCCGCCCCGAAGTCGGTCGAGACGATTGCCTCGGCCGTGAAGAGAAGTCATGATTTTCTGAAGGAGCTGGAGCAGAAGGAGAGCGGCAATGTGCTTGTTGTCTGCCACGGCGGCATCATCCGCCCGCTCTGCGGTTATCTGGAAGACAAGCCGGGCGGCATCCGCTGGCATCCGCATCCGAAGAACTGTGAGATCAGGGTTTACGACTGCGAGAACGGAAAGCATACCTTTGTGCGGGATTATGTCTGATGTGAGCGAATGTGTCTGAGGCATGAAACCGTGCAGCTGCAGTGCTGACGGAATTTATGTCATTTCCGGCAGATTCAGGGTTTCAGTCATACTTTTGTGATGATATAATAGCCGTATGAATAATATTTGAAACGGAGATACAGATCATGAATGGCCCTCAGGTGACGCCTTATAAAATTGCTGAAGCTTTAAAGAAACGGATGGAAAGCAAGAGTCTGGAGAAGATTACCGTTACGGAGATTCTTGAGGAAGCACAGGTCTCGCGTCCGACGTTTTACCGGTACTTTAAAGACAAGTACGATCTGGTGAACTGGTATTTTCAGAAGCTCTGCGACAAATCCTTCCTGCAGATGGGGATTTCCATGAATCTCCGTGAGGCGCTGACAAAGAAATTTATTTTCCTGAAAAGTGAGCAGGTCTTTTTCGAGGCTGCCTTTGCCTGTGAGGCGCAGAATAATCTCGTCGAATACGATTATGAGTGCATCTACCGGTTTTACTCGGATTATATCCGGAAGCAGGGCGAGGTGGAGTTCACACCCGAGATCGAATTCCTGCTGAAAATGTACTGCCGGGGTTCCATCGATATGACAGCAGACTGGGCGCGGAACGGCATGACGATTCGTCCCGAGCAGATCGTCGGCTGGCTGATTGAGGCCATGCCGGAGAAACTGCATGACCTGTTCCGGAATCTTGAGTAAGACGGCAGGTAAACCCGCAGATACAGGTACGGGGCGTTCAGAGATCATTGCGTAAACCAGCACAGGCAAACCCGCAGGCATGCTTCGCGGGACCATAAGCAGTATCTAGACAAATCGATGACAATATGACCGGGATGTTACGAATGTAACATTGCCGGTCATTTGTTATTTGATGCGTCATTTTTCACAATATATAATGGTAACGAAATTAATTTTTAGTCAATTTTATTGGGAGGATTTTTTATTATGGCTGACAGAATTGTATTAAATAACATTTCCTATCATGGCGCGGGCGCGATCCAGGAGATCGTTCCGGAGATCAGAAGAGGCGGATATAAGAAGATTTTTATCACATCCGATCCTGATCTGGTAAAGTTCGGTGTGACGGGAAAGGTTACCAGCCTGCTTGACGAGGCGGGGATTGATTATACCGTATATTCCGGCATCAAGCCGAACCCGACGATCAAGAACGTGCAGGACGGTGTTAAGGCATTTAAGGAAGCGGGCGCTGATGCCATCATCGCCATCGGCGGCGGCTCCTCCATGGATACCGCAAAGGCCATCGGCGTGATCATCACCAATCCGGAATTTGAAGATGTACGTTCTCTGGAAGGTGTTGCTCCGACGAAGAATCACGCTGTTCCGACCATCGCCGTTCCGACGACTGCCGGTACCGCAGCTGAGGTTACCATCAACTACGTTATCACCGATCCGGAGAAAGAACGTAAATTCGTCTGCGTTGATACGAATGATATCCCGGCAATCGCTGTTGTCGATCCCGATATGATGTCCTCCATGCCGGCAGGCCTGACCGCATGCACAGGTATGGACGCACTGACCCATGCGATTGAGGGATATATCACAAAGGCAGCCTTCGAGATCACCGATATGTTCCATCTCGAGGCAATCAAGCTGATCTCGAAGAATCTCCGTTCCGCTGTAAAGAATGAGCCGGAAGGACGCAAGGGCATGGCGATGGCACAGTATGTAGCCGGCATGGGCTTCTCCAACGTAGGCCTTGGTATCGACCATTCCATGGCACACTGCCTGTCCGCACATTATGACACGCCGCATGGCATGGCCTGCGCACAGCTTCTGCCGATCTGCATGGAGTTCAACCGCGACTACACCGGTGAAAAGTATCGCGAGATCGCGAGAGCCATGGGTGTGGAAGGCGTCGATGATATGACGCAGGAAGAGTACAGAGATGCAGCCATCAATGCTGTAAAGCAGCTTTCCATGGATGTGAAGATTCCGCAGAAGAACGAGCGCATCCGTGAGGAGGATCTGGATACACTGGCAACAGATGCCCTGAACGATGCATGCTATCCGGGCAACCCGAGAGAAGCAACAAAAGAGCAGGTTATTGAGATGTACAGAAAGCTCATGTAAAGAGCCGCATGACACCGGAGGGTAAAGCGCTCCGGCGGATAAAGCTTATTTCATACCATAAAGAAGGGAACCCGGACCGCAGCGGCCCGGGTTCCCTTCTTCTATTCCTGTTTCTGATTCTTATTGTTTCGATTTCTGTTTCTGGTTCTTATTGTTTCAGTTTTCGTTTCTGAAATCCGGATTTATCTTTCAGTTTTATATCTTGGCACCGGTAATCAGCAGTTTTGCCGTGAGGTTTCCGCTGCCGTCGAAGACGTCGACGTTGTATACGGCAGAGGTGCGGCCGTCACGGACGCAGTCTGCCCGTGCGGTCAGATGATCACCCTTCGGGGAAGTGAGAAAGCTCACGCTGACCTGCTGGGTGACGGTGGGCACGTGGACACTGCTGGCCGCAATGGCAAAGACATAATCGGCGAGTGTAAATACGACGCCGCCCATGACGCGGCCCATGGCATTCCGGTGATGATCGGTCAGATGCACGGAGCATACAGCCGTTTTCTTTCCGAAGGAGTCGATGGTGATGCCGTTTTCCACGGCAAAGTGATCATGATCGAAGTGATGGTGCATCTGCTCTGAGGTTTCGAAATAACCTTTTTCTGCGCCGGGGATGTGATTTTTTCTGTCGGAGCCGATGCGGCGGTCGATGAAGCTGTGGATTTTTTCACGGATCAGGTCCATCTTCTGCCGGGTGTCAGGGTTGTCGCTCTGAAACGAGAGGAGCTGCTCAAGGAAGCCCTGCTCCCTGACCATCCGGAGACTTTCCGGCCAGACGAGGCCGTATACGAAAGAAATGTGGCCAAGGATAAAATCAATTCCGGTTGTGGAATTTGTCCGGTCTACGTTCCGCTCGTTCATGATGTCCTCATACACCGCAGGGGTGACAGCGGAGGTGCGGAAGGCTTCTTCCGGCAGATCATAGATCTCGGTCCTCGGGGTCTCACAGTTGACACGCAGGATATCCACCTTGTCTGCATCGCGAAGGATGGTGCAGAACAGGTATTCCCTGTCCGGGAGGGACGGAAGACGGTACACGTTGTGGAGACGGATTGATTTTTCTATCAGACGGTCCTCGCTGCTGTCCTCACAGAAGCTCCGGATCAGGTCGTCGTGAAACAGGATGTCCGCAGAAAGTGCGGCATGATTTACGCTTGACTTATCCTGAAAGGTGCCGTAGCGCCGTACCTGTTCGAACCTGCCGATGTCGTGGAGCATGCCGAGAAGCCATGCGAGATCGATGTCGTCCGGGGACAGGCTGAGGCTTTTCGCGATTCTTTCTGCGTTCTGCGCCACACGGAACGTGTGGTCATACTTCAGTTTTACCTTGACGTCCGAGAGATTATAATGTTCCGCATATTTCTGAAATGATGCTGTTACTTTTGCACGGTCAGTTTTCATCGCAGCTGTTTCCTTCCTTTCGAAGTTTATATTGTACTCCATCTGGTGGGAAACAGGAAAGGAAAATCCGGAAAACTGCGGGTAATAACCTTTCAATGTTCATATAGTCCCGGACCAGATCAGGGAAGCCTGATCTGTTTTCTTTATATAGTCGTCATCCGACAGTCCTTAAGCTTCTCTTTTTGCTCATGCTTTTTATGATTTCACTCCTGTTGCAGCAACCAATCCGGAAGATTATAGATTTTGATTCCCTCATAATCATAGGTCTCATGCCTTGTATTGGCCAGTATCAGCTTAGGATAGGCATCTTTGATCTTTAAAAGCGGATCATACTCGCGTTCAAATGTATCCTGTCGGGAAATATCGTCACTTACCTGAATATATAACTTTTCATCACCTCGAATAGCCACAAAATCAATTTCCTTCTGATAGAGCTTGCCAACATGTACTTCATACCCACGACGCATCAATTCAATGCAGACAATATTCTCATACATCCGTCCATAATCAAGATTCCGTCTTCCGAGCCTTGCAAAGCGGATGCCGGTATCACTCAGATAGTACTTCATGGAGGTCTTAAGATATTTCTTTCCCCGGATGTCATATCTGCGGACACCATAGAAAACATATGCATTGCAGAGGTACTTGATATAATTGCCTATCGTTTTATGATTGGTGACGATTATATTTGCCGTTAGTGTATCGCTGATGTTATTTGGTGAGGTCAGGTTGGAAACATTGTCCATCATAAACTCTGCCAAATGCTCCAATGTTGTAGTATCCGACAGATTATATTTGGCAACCAGATCACGATTAATAATCGTATCGTACACATCCCTTATATAGGTTGTTCGATCTCGCTCCGTTCGGTATTCATAAGATCCGGCCAGTCCGCCCTTGATCACATACTCCTCAAAAAGTTTTTGAATATCTCTCTCTTCCGCATAATAACTGCAAAATTCTGCAAAACTGAATGGAAACACATGAATCTCAACATATCTGCCTGTAAACAGTGTCGTCAGGTCTGAACTCAACAAAAAAGCATTGGATCCAGTGATATAGAGATCATATTTTCGTGAGGCATGCAGACTGCTGATCGCCAGCTCAAACTTCTCGCAAAGCTGAACCTCATCAACGAAAACATAGTTTATTTTCCCCGGGGCATAATGACTCTCAATATAATTATAAAGGGCATGATATTCCTTGAGATCCTCATATTTCAGATTAAAAAAATCCACGAAAATGATATTGGCATCAGGCTGCGTTTCTGTGATTTTCCGGATATATGCCTTCATAAGTTCTGACTTACCACTGCGTCGTATCCCAGTGATAATCTTGATATCCGGCGTTCCCATAAGGTCAAGCAGCCGCTGCATGTATTGTGGTCGCTCTATGTATTTCATAATATCACTTCCGAAATTGAAAATTTTTTACAGTTTCGAACCTATTCATAGCCTACTCAAAAAAAGCTTGTTTTGTCAAGTCGCCTGTCACTACAATCAGCCTTGTTTATCCACTTTGTCTGTGCGTTTCCGGCTGCCAGAACAGATCAACATAACTATCCCGAAACCGATCATGACAAAAATAAGCGGATGTTCGTATATTTCCCATGTCAAGGTGAAAGAGGCTGCTGCAAGAATTACAACATTGTAATAGGTTTGTCGTTTAAAAACCTGCACAGATGATGCGAAAATAAAAGCTGAGATGAAATCAGGCGTGATCAGCCAGGTTGGGCTTGTCAGCCGGTAATTCCCGATTTTAAAAAGTCGATGACAGGCAGGCCCTGTATGTAGAAGGATGTTATTATGGAACGGTCACAGAAATACCGGATGCTGCCAAAAGCGGTAGTCGGTTAGTCCTCCTCACGCAGGAGGGCATTTATGTCACCCTCCTGACTATCAGAAGGGAGGGCTGCCCATGAATGTAACAGATTTGATGAATTTCATCGAATACACGATTACATGTATTGGTGTTGGAATTGCCATTGCGCAATTTTTCAGACATAAAAAATAGCTGTCATCCGGCAAATTAAACGTTGCCTGATTCGTCACATTATTTTCGACTTTTCACGGGTGTGTGCGTAATGACCGTCACATTATTCGGAGCTGTTTCGGCACATTACACGGAAACTGAAAAACTCCCGCAAATTAATTGCGGGAGCCGGATCAGCCGAGCGTGCTGTCATTTATAGCCTGCATCACCGTTTCCTGTGATCAGCGGGGAGATCGCCGAATACCGCATCAGGGCGATCTGCTGTTTCTTTTCCTGTTCCATAATGGCAGGCCTCCTTTCCTTGTTCGGGTTCCATTATGGGAGCTGGCATCCGGCCTG
>Ga0256406_1003320_pt1 | contig 20179 bp, 14 predicted proteins | sample RumenRJG_03DNA_FD_185986 | JGI IMG/M metagenome (GOLD analysis project Ga0256406, IMG submission 185986) | Bovine rumen microbial communities from Lethbridge, Alberta, Canada - RJG_03 | ecosystem: Host-associated > Mammals > Digestive system > Stomach > Rumen | place: Canada: Alberta | collected... | reverse complement strand
CCCCAATTCTCGTGAGAGACTTGGGGGTTGCGCGTTGCATAGGGTTCCCCACATTATGTGCTCAAACGATACCATAAAGTTTCAACAATTATTTTAAACGACCAAACTTCAAGATTCTTCTTGCAGCGTAAGCGCATCGGCATTCACGTATTGCCACAAAAAAACTGAGCAAGAGAGGAGGCTTGCTCAGTTTTGTTAGTCTTTTGTGGATGGTTGCCAACGGTCAGGTAATAGATTCCTGTAATTCTCCAGTGGTACGTTGGGTTGCCATTGGGCAGTCCTGTCAAGGATGTCAGTGAGGTAGTCGAAGAAGTTGAGGTGGTTCATCTTGGCAGACAATGCGAGCGTATAGAGCACAGCTGCCCTTTCGGCTCCCTTATGAGAACCGAAGAAGAGTGAGCTCCTTCTGGACATGGAGAAGTAGCGGTTCATCCGCTCGACGAGATTGTTGTCAAGTGCAGTGTCGCCTCTCTTGAAGATGTCGGCCACAGCCTCCCATTCGTTGTTGAAGTAGCTGGCGGCATCGGACAGCCCGCTGTCGGGCAGCAGGTCCGGCTTTTTCAGTATCTCATCGAGCTTGTCCTTTATCTCTGCCAGTATGGCGGGGTCGTACTGTTGTCGCCATTTGAAGTTGTCTTTCACGGTCCAACCTTTTTCTCCTATCTTGTGTTTGTGCTCTTCATGGTAGAGCTTGTTGATGAGCTTGACCATCTCCTTGGCTTCCGGCTCGGCGTCCATGCAGTCAATGAACTTCCTCTTGATGTGCTGCAGGCAGGCTATCCTTGTTTTATTGGGGAAATCGTCGCCCTGTATCTTTCTGTAGAAGCTTGCCGCATCGCTGTGCATGGTGCCGTGATAGCCGTGAAGCTCATCGTAGATGACGTCTCCGGCGCGCGAGCCGTCACGGTAGACGACATACAACAGCCCGCTCTTCTGGCCCACGATGACCCAGAAGTAGCCTTTCTTCACTCCCTTCCCCTTGGAGTTCTTCTCCGGGACAAGTATCTTGAAGTAGGTCTCGTCCGAAGCGATGTAGTCGTCGCTGAGCACCGCCTTGCGTATGGCCTTGTAGAAGTTTTCCAGCGTCTCCGCCGCCCTGCCCAAAAGGAAGCCGGCTGTCGGCTTCTTCAGGTTGAAGCCCTGGTCTTCAAAATAGTGGATGATCCGCTCCATCGAACACCCTGCATGATCAGAGAAAACGTCTTCCAGGGCATCCTGTAGCCTCCAGTGGCCTCGTCGAACTTGGGTATCTCGAAGGTGCCCTTCTCAAGGCGTTTCTGGTAAAGGACAAAGCCGTCGGTGTCCCAGCGAAGCAGCTTGACGCTCTGATGGTTCTTGCCATAAAAGATGAAAACGCTGCCCGTAAGGGGCGACATCTTCATTTCTGAGCGCACGAGTTTGTACAGCCCGTTGATACCCTTGCGCATGTCCACCGGATGTTGGCACATGTAATACACTGTTGATTCTGAAAGTCCGAACATAGGCAGTTATTTTAATGCGTTCAACACTGCCGTGATGATGCTGGCATCACAACGGGAAACCGACACCAAAGTTCCGTTGAGTAGTTGGATTGTGACGTCCGCACGGTCGAGGTCGGAATGTGGGCTGTCAGCCGTAAATGGGACAAACGCTTCGCAATTCTGATGCTCAGTAGCTTTCAGAACAGCATCACGGATGGACTTGACCGACTGACCGATGTCCTCAATGTAATGATGCATGCCGGAGACGCTGACGCCGTTTAACCGACAATAAGCCGATAGGTTCAGCTTGGGATTCTTGATGAGGGCCTGCTTGTATCGTTCAAGCAGACTCTTGTACTTGTCTTTGCTTGCCATATTCATAATAATTTGTGCGCGCAAAGGTACGGACTGTTAAGCGAGGCTGAAATACGGTAATGCCGAGACGCTTACTTTGCGGAACTTGAATCAAACAATTGTTAGACATTTGGACAACAATTGTTAGACTGTAGTTTAACGTTTTTGGTTGACTACATTAAGTCTTATTTTTAATGAGGGTTGACCAACTTTATTTTTAATTGGTTGATATATCTGAAGCATTTATAGCAATTTGCCGTCAAGAGATTTGGAATCTCAAAATTAAATTGTAACTTTGCCTGCATATTGGAACTGCTTTCCCCTCTATTCAAGAAGATAAGAAATGTCTGTTACACCCATTCATAAGAACATCGTCACAGTACTGGTACTGCTTTGTCTTCTACCTCAGCCAGCCACAGCATCCAAAGATGAACTGTCTGGGTGGCTTGACCGGTTGGATAAGAGTCTGGCCGAAACACCCAAGTATGAAGAGCAATACTTACAGCAAATCACAAATCTGAAACAACTCCTTACCGGACACGAATCCCCTGACACCAGATTTGATGTCTGCCATCAAATTTATCATGCTTACCAAGGCTACAGAGCAGACTCGGCGCTGATCTATGCCTACCGATGTCTCGATATCGCCAAACAAATGAAGCGAACCGATTACACCGCGTTGGCAGAGTGTGACATTGCCGCCATCTCTGTTTCAACAGGCGACAACATACTGGCCTACAATCTTCTAATGTCAATTCATCCAGACCGCCTCCCAGTATGGCTGAAAAAGATATACTACCAGACAAAGAGCAAGTTTTGGGTAGAGCGGTCAAATTACATAGGTTACCAACCCAGTCACTCCATCTATGAGACGGAACTAAACTCAACCCTCGACTCACTCATTGCCTTGTCGAAACCAGGAAGCGCAGAGTGGTATGCCTATAAGGGCACCAAGTCAGCGCGCCAAAACCGTCACCGTGAAGCCATTGAATTCTTCCATCAGGCTCTCGCTGACACCAGTCAAGACAAACACATTCGCGCCATGAGACTGGCAGAGATGGCATGGTCGTGGTACCATCTTGGCAACAAGCGCCAGGCTATCATAGCTTTCATACAGTCGGCCATACTTGACAACGAGTCGACCACGCGCGAGATTACCTCTCTCTATCAGGTGGGCAATCTCATCAGGCAAATAGATGATGTGAGAGCAAGTCGATATGTCACACAGGCACTCTCATGGCTCGACTTCTACAACGCACAAATTCGTTTCGTCGAGATCGGCAAGATTCTGCCTGTCATTGCGAAAGAACGCTTCGAAGCACTGCGCAGTGAGCGCAACTTGTTAATTGCCGTTATCATACTGACCATCTTACTAACAGCCTTCTCGACTCTCGGATACATCTATATTCGCAAGCAAAACCTGAAGTTAAAAGCGACACAGGCACTCAACGTCCAGCATTTGGCCCGTATAAAACAAGCCAACGACAAGTTGAAGGAAGCCAACCGCATAAAGGATGAGTATATAGGACGGACGCTCTACGACACGTCCGAGTTCATTGGCTATTTGGAACACCTATTTAACAAAATAAGCCGTTCACTCATTACCAAGCATTACGACGAGATAGGCTCCACCGTAAGCCAGGACAAGCTCAGCGAGGAACGGAAAAACATGTTTGGCAACTTTGACAAAACATTCCTTGCACTGTTTCCGGACTTCGTGGATAAATACAACTCCCTTTTCGATGAGCCTGATAGGAAAAAGTCCTGCGAAGCAAACCAACTGACAAGCGAAATGCGCATCTTCGCTCTTATTCGCTTAGGTATAAAAGACAGTGAGCGCATAGCTCGTTTCCTGGGTTACTCGGTTCACACCGTCAATACTTATAAGACTCGAGCAAAGAATCGATCGAGAATACCCAATGAGGAGTTCGAGCCAAAAGTTATGAGTTTTTGACTTCCAAGAATCAGTCTATATTACACACTTTTTTTCTTTGCCCGTTGAAGCATTTCAACGGGCAAAGGTATACCCCATCAAATACCAAGGCAACCTTTTTAATCGCAACCAAGAATCTTTTCTATCAGCGACGACATTACCCCCACACAACGGCATTCCTAGCACCCCAAATAGACAGACAACAATTCGTCAACTGCTCCTTTTATCAACCAAAGGCTTAATACAACAAAATGGACCGTACGTATATAAGTCTATGGTATAAAGTTACTTATAAAAATATAACCTCAGAATAACTAATACATTTCCCGCTACTATTTGCCATACGAAGCGCTTTTACTAATTTTGCCAACAGAAGATTAATAATAACTAAACTTAAATGAAGTACAATCACACAAGAGCTACCCGCCATTGCCGTGAGAAGAAATTCTTCGGCATTGCGTTGCTTTCTGCTGCAATGCTGTCAGCCAGCGGCCCTGCTATCGCATCGGTCACTCCTTCGAACAGCACATATAGTGTAGACCAGCAGAAGAAAGTAAAGGTGACAGGTGTTGTCACCGATAAAAACCGTGAGCCGCTCATTGGTGTCAACATCACTGTAGTGGAATCCAAAGGTTCCATTCGCGCCGTCACTGATGTAGATGGCATGTTCACTCTCATGATTCCAGCCGGACATCAGACACTGCGATTTTCTTATGTAGGCTACAAGGATCAGAACATAACCGTGACGGGTTCCAAAATCCTTGACATACAAATGGAAGAAGTGTCAAACCATCTTAACGATGTTGTCGTTGTAGGCTACAGCACCCAAAAGAAGGCATCGGTAGTAGGGTCCATCCAGACCATTGAGCCCGAGGAACTTCACTATGGCACCAGTCGCGATATGACCAACAACTTGGCAGGAAAGCTCTCAGGAATCATTGGCATACAACGTTCCGGAGAGCCTGGCTACGACTCCTCCAACTTCTGGATTCGCGGTATCAACACCTTCTCAGGCAGCAACAATCCTCTCGTGCTCATAGATGGTGTCGAACGAGATTTGAACAACATTGACCCCTCGGAGATTGAGTCGTTCTCGGTCTTGAAAGATGCTTCGGCCAGTGCCATGTATGGAGTTCGTGGAGCAAATGGTGTAATTGTCATAACCACCAAGCATGGCAAAATAGGTCCTCCTTCGGTGAAATTCCATTTTGAGCAGTCGGTAAACAAGCCAACGATGCTCCCAAAGTTCCTCAATGCACCCGACTACATGACGCTGCTCAATCAGCTGGCCGATCAGGACGGTCAGGTGGAGCCTTTCACCCAGACTCAGATCGATCGCACACGCAGCCACTATGACCCCGACCTCTATCCCGACGTTAATTGGATTGATGCCATTACCAAAGACTATGCTTACACTACGCGTGGCAATCTCGACATCAGCGGAGGCTCTGACTTCCTTCGCTACTCCATCGTGGCATCTTATTTCCGCGAAACGGGCATTTTGGAACAGGACAAAACACTGGCTGTAGACAACAGCACCAACAACCAGCAATTCTATCTGCACTCTAATATAGATATGGATGTGACGAAGACCACTCTGCTGCGTGTAAATATTGGTGGCTATCTCAACCGCTTCCGCAAACAGCGCGTCAATACCGACGGTGCTTTCTCGAATGCCTTCGCTACGCTGCCTTTCGTTTATCCGGCCCGTTATAGCGACGGAAGTATTCCTGTGGCAACAAGCCGTTCCAACCCGTGGGCCGAAGTAACACAGGGTGGTTACGACCTCACCACTTCCTCAAAGATAGAGACTCTGTTCTCCGTTGAGCAGAATCTGAAATTCATCACTCCCGGACTAAAGGCTAAGGGTATCTTCAGTTTTGACAGATGGAACAGCAGCACACGCGGACGTACGGCCAACACGCAACGGGTATATCCCGCTACGGGGCGCGACGCAGAGGGTAATCTTATCTACGATGTTGCCAGTACAGGTGACGAATCAATGGGCAGCTACAACAGCAGCAACTATGGAAACAGCCGCATATACCTCGAAGCCGACCTAATGTACAACCGTTCCTTTGGGAAGCACAACATTGACGCACTCTTCCTCTACAACCAACAGTCCTATGACAATGGTGACATTCAGGATTTCCGCAAGCAAGGAATCGCAGGCCGGCTCTCCTACACCTACGACAACCGTTATATCGGCGAGTTCAACTTCGGCTATAACGGTTCCGAGAACTTTGCAAAGGGACAGCGGTTCGGCTTCTTCCCCTCTGTAGCTCTTGGATGGATTATGAGCGAAGAGCCCTGGATGGAAAAGATGCGCTCCACCTTTGACTTGATAAAGTTCCGCGCCAGTGTAGGACAAGCTGGAGACGATAATCTTCCGGGTCGAAGATTTGCTTATATGACCACTCTCAACACTAGCGCCAGTGGTTATAAATGGGGAACAACGGGACAACGCAGCTACACGGGTATCACAGAGGGCCAAATTGGAGCTACTAACCTTACATGGGAGACCGTTACAAAATACAACCTCGGTATCGAGCTGGGACTCTTCAATATGCTCAATCTCAATGTCGACATCTTCAAGGAAAAACGCAAGGACATCTTCATGCAGCGCAGACTCATACCTACACAGACCGGTTTTCAGAATGCGCCCTGGGCCAACTTCGGAAAGGTGACCAATGCCGGATTCGAGGTGACAATGAACTTCAAGAAACAGTGGAGTAAAGACTTCTTCACTTCTGCCTATTTCAACTTCACCTACGCCAAAAACTGCGTAGACGAATACGACGAGGCAGAAAAGAGGAAAGGCACTTACCGTGCACAGACTGGACGGTCACTCAACGAACTGTGGGGACTCACGGCTGAAAGACTATTCACTAAAGACGACTTTAATGAGGACGGCACATTGAAGTTCGGTATTCCATCGCAAAGCGGCGTTGGCGGTGCTGCCATACAGCCCGGCGACATCAAATATGTCGATATGAACGGTGACGGAGTCATCAACGAACAGGACGAAGGCTACATTGGCGGCACCGTAGACCCAAGGGCCGTATATGGCTTTGGAGGCACAGTGGCATGGAAAGGATTTGACCTGAATTTCTTCTTCCAGGGAACAGGCGACACCCACCGCATCATAGGCGGCTCTGCGTACTTCATTCCTGGCAGCGGTACGACAGTACAAGGAAATGCGTATGCCAAAAACCTTGATGACCGTTGGACAGAAGAGAATCAAGATCCCTATGCTTTTTGGCCAAGACTTCGTTACAGCCCCTTCCTGAACAACTACCGTGCCTCCACCTGGTGGAAGAAAGACATGAGTTTCCTTCGGCTGAAGACTCTGGAACTCGGTTACACCTTCAAGCAAAACTGGTTGCACTCCTTCTATGCTAAATCACTGCGTATCTATGTGAGCGGCAACAATCTCTTCTGCTTCTCAAGCTTCAAGCTTTGGGACCCTGAACTTGGCACAAGCGATGGTCTCCGTTACCCCATGAACAAGTCCATACAATTCGGCCTTGACATCACCTTCTAAACAAACAAGCAAAACGATGAAAAAAATATTATCCAAACTGTACGCGGCAGTAGCCTTGCTCTGTCTGACAAGCCTGACAGCCTGCTCTGACTTCCTGGACAAGGAGCCCGACACCGAACTCGACCTCGACATGGCCTTTACCAACCGTGACAAGGTGTACTCTATGCTGTCTTATGTTTATAATATTATCCATAACCCCGACAAATACAGCTATACGACAGATGGCTACGAAGTGTTTGCCGATGATGTGACTCCCTCACAACGCTGGAGACAATGGCAATGGAGTTCTACGATTCCCAAGATTTTCGGCGAATGGACCATCAACTCTACATGGAACGGCGACCTTTGGGCTGGTATGCCCCGCTATATACGTCAAGCCTATATTCTGAGACAAAACATCAAGGCTCTTCCCGATCAGGATCTGCCTCAGAGCGAAGTCGATAACATCAAGAACGAAATAAAATTCCTGACTGCTTATGGATGGTGGCTCATGGCAGAGAACTACGGAGCTATTCCGTTCCGTCCTGACTACATTGCCCCAACGGACTTCTCCTTATCAGACCTGATGATAGGACAGTCGAAATTTGACGATGTGGTGAACTACTGCGATTCGAGCATGCTCGACGCTGCTAACCATCTTCCTGCAGTCTATGCCGACCCATCCAAGTACGGACGCATCACGAAAATCATGGCATTGACGGTCCGTTCGCGCATGCTTCTCTTCGCCGCAAGCCCTCTTGTTAACGGCAATCCCTGGTATGCCAACTTCCGCAATCACGACGGGGAGCTGGTCTTTAATCCTACTTACGACCCCAAGAAATGGGAAAAGGCAGCAAAGGCTTGCAAACTCTGTATCGACGAGGCAGAGAAAAGTGGATATGAACTCTACACAGCAACCAACGATGACGGCACCATTGACCCCTTTATGTCTACGTATAACGTACAAATCCTGAGTTGGACCGAAGGGAACCACGAGATAACCTTTCCTTACACCAAAGACAACAGTTATCGCCAGTTCCTCACATGGTGCTCTGTACGTGAAGTGGGCGGCGGAAACGGACTTGGCGTTTACCAGGGCCTCGTTGACGCATTCTTCATGAAGAACGGACTGCCCATTACCGATCCTAATTCTAACTATAAGGAGGATGGATTCTCAAGCTCTGTTGACACACGCGACACGAAGTGGGAAAACGGAACAGGGAAAGCAGGTGAAATAACAGCCCGGGGAACATATAATATGTATTGTAACCGCGAGCCCCGATTCTATAACGCAGTCACCTTTAATGGTGCATGGCTCAATTACGTAAACCGTAAAGCCGACTTCCTCTACAACCACACTGACAACATACGTTCAAGCTCACCTCACGATGCGCCGCAGAACGGATATCTGCTTCGAAAAGGTCTGCGCATGACCGACAACATCAAAACCGGACAAGTAACAAGCCGACAGGCTTTCGTCTACCGGCTGGCTTTCACTTATCTTGATTATGCAGAGGCTGAGAACGAAGCTTACAACACACCTGAAGCACGCGAATCAGCTCTCATCTACGTGAACCGCATCCGCAAGCGCGCAGGCGTAAGAGAGTATACATTCGACAATGTAGACGCTTTAGACGAGAAATACATTCATCTTGACAACACGCAGGAAGCAGTGCGCAAGGCCGTGCACATGGAACGACGTGTTGAGCTCTGCTGTGAAGACAATCGCTGGTTCGACATTCGCAGGTGGAAAGCTGCTGAGAACTTACCGGAAATGACTGGCAATGACTACGGAATGAATGCCAACAGCGGCAACACACCTACGACTTTCTACAAGAGGACTGCATTCCAGACAAGGATTTGGGATCGTAAGTATTATTGGTTCCCCATTTACATTGACGAATATGACAAGAACCCCAACCTTGTACAGCCTCCCTTCTGGGACGACTAAAGAGCTTTCACTTTACAATTAACAAAGAAAAAAGAATTCATTAAACATGATTCATCAATGAAGACTACCTATCCATATATGCCACTGGCAGTAATGCTGATAATGCTTGCGTCGTGCAACTCCGATCCAACCTATTATACGTTGCCAGAGCAACCTGACGACATGCACATACAGGTCTCCGACACGGTATTAGTGCTGAGCAAGGCCCAAGAACTTGACACTGCAGTCACCTTCACTTGGAGCCCGGTAAAAAGTCCGATTGAGAAATATGACTCCATCACATACTCCCTAAGAATCTACAACACTGCGGATAAGGCCAACAGCCAGACGGAGTTTATGAATGTAGGCACACAAACCAGCAAATCGTTCACGACCGACGAGCTTAACACCATCATAGGCCGATGGGCCACTCCAGGAGAGACGCTTAATCTCACCGCCGAGGTTACAGGCACAGTCAACAACGAAGTTAAGTACATAAAGCCAGAGAAGTCGACCGTCAGTTTTACTGTTACAGGATACGAGAAATTCCCGGCAAATCTCTTCATGCACATAACGAATGAAGACGGAACTACTTCGGTTGTCCGTCTGAGCCAGAAAAATACAGGCAGTGGAATCTACGAAGCCTCTACAAACATGCATCCTTGCTCATACTACTTCACGACCTCTGCAAGCAGTGACTACCCGGCCTACGGACTCGACCACGACAGTATCATGACCTATGTGACAGAAGGGACAATTCCTCAGTTTTCAAATGACCAAGAGGGACAACGGACCATCGTTGTGGATACAAACAATGATTATTTCGACTGTCACGTCTACAACGTCGTAGTTCTCCCCAATGGTTTCATGCACATAGTAGGTAACGGTTGCTCAGTAGGATGGGACCTTTCGAGTAGTGAGGCTAACTTCGTACAGGAAGACGCACGCCATCCCTATCTCTGGTCATGGACAGGACAGTTTACAGCAGGAGGTGAAATCAAAATAGCCCTTGGCACCAGCTGGGGAGACTATTTCTTCTATGCACCCGTGGATAAGGCTGACCCGTTAAAAGACCACAGACTTTCCAACTATCGTTACCAAAGTGACGGTGGAGACCTGAAATGGGTTCCAACAGTCAGCGGAAAGTATAAGTTCACATGCTGTCTATTGTCAGGAAACATGTGGACAGCATTCGAACCGGCTAAATAAAAAAGAATCCTCATCATAACATCGGATTAAAAGTATCTATAGAAATGAGAAAGATTATTATATTACTATTGGCTCTTAGTTGTGCAGGCATTTGTCAATCATGCATTGACGAAACAGGTGCCGGCACGCCGAGTCCCAAATCGATGTTCTTGGAACATTCCGAATACAACGTGAACATAGGCACCGACAGCGTGGACTACTTGCTGCTCAGATGGATTGACGTAAGCAATGCAACCTACAAAGTCTTCCTGACTAATACAACGACAGCAGACACTACTTTTCTCGATACCTCTGCCGCTCAGAAAGAATCTCTGGAGACGCTATCCATGCAAATACCCTATTCCGCTCTTACAGAATACGTTGACAGTCACCATCTACTTTCTCTGCCAACCGATACTACGACAAGCTTCACCATTGGTGTAATTGGCACTCCTATTGATCTCACAAAGCCCACGGCTCTGAAGGCAAAAGGTTCGGCTGTAAGTGCTACCCTCAACTACACCCGGCCCATCACCCACGAATGAAACCTTACACCTGAGGGCTTCAGCCTTCAGGTGTAAAAAATATGATTTATCACAAACTAATCAAATAACAATATGAAAAGACTTTTCATCTTAACATGCCTGATGGCTCTGTTCATACTGCCATCAATGGCTATCGACCAGATTAACGGAGTCTACCAGATTAAGACAGCCCAAGATCTTGTAGATTTTTCCTCTAATGTAGTTGGCTCCGGTAACAGCAAAGCTAATGCTTTGCTTACCAACGACATTGACATGGCAGGAATAACATTCTCTCCCATAGGTAACGAACAGAGCAAATATGCTGGCACATTCGATGGAGGATGCCACATCATTCACAATCTGACAATCAACACACCAGAAAAGAGCAAAGTAGGTCTTTTCGGAGTAGTAAGTGACGGAGCCTACATCAAGAACCTCATCATTGATGAAAACAGTACCATTTCCGGTAACGACTATGTGGGCGCCTTCGTCGGCAGCACTGATGGAAATGGCTCTATTACCTTGGAAAATGTAGGCAACAAAGCAGCAGTCGCTGCCGCGGGAGCCAATGCAGCTGGCCTTGTAGGCGTGAGCATGATGGGGCAATGCGCCATCAATATCATTCACTGCTTCAATATGGGAACCATAGTGGGAAGCAAGGAAAGTGCCTCTTTTTGTGGCTGGTTTGGAAGTGGCTCAACCATTCAAGACAGCTATAGCTTCGCCGACGTCATCGGCTCAGAAAACGGACATCCTGTTTATCGTAACAGCGCAACGATAAAAGGTAAACTTTATGACAAAAAAGCGGAGCAGGGAGATCCTATTGACGAGAACGACCTCTATTCGGGTGCATTCGCCTATCTTTTGAATGGTAGCCAAAGCGATACTCCCATATGGTTCCAGACTCTGACCGGAGACAATGCTGACATCTGTCCAGTACCTTTCAACACCCACGGTGTTGTCTATGCGAATGGCTCTCTCAACTGCGACGGCACACCTAAAAGTGGAACCGCTGTAACCTATTCTAATACCAATGAGTCGAAACGCGACCCTCATCAGTTCAAGAATGGAATTTGTACTGTCTGCGGTAGCATTCAGCGAGACTATGTTACTGCCGACAACGAAGGCTTTTACCCCCTCTCCACACCTGAGCAACTCAACTGGTTTGCTATCCGTGTCAACAAAGGGGAACAGAATATCAAGGGTCGACTCACAGCAGACATCGACTTCAGCGCCTACCAGACCATGATAGGCGGGACTACGGAATCGACTGCCTTTACCGGACAGTTCGATGGACAAGGGCATAAGGTAACCGTAGCCTACAAAGGAACAGACCAACGCATGGGGCTCTTCCGCTATGTTGTCGGCAAAAAAGGCGATACAACAACAGGCGTAATCCGCAATCTGATGACAGAAGGTTCAATGACGGTAGGGCGGATGTCTGCAGGCCTCATCAGCACTATAACTTATGGCGCGATTGAAAACTGTGTCAGCAACGTGACTCTGACCTATGAAGGTGATGGCGATGCCACCATCGGAGGATTGGTTGCTGTAGCCAACAGGGCTACTATCATCAATAACTGCGCCTTCACTGGCACACTTAATGCCACGAGTGCTGAAGGCAATGGTGGTCTCATTGGCTGGGCTGACGGAGGTACAGAAATAACAATCAACAACTCCTATGTATCTGGGCAGCTGAATGTTTTGAACGGTTCTTACTTCAACCGTAAGCCTGCAGTCCTCAACAACTGCTACTACGTTAAAGGAAAAAGCAATGATATTGCCCAAGATACTGATGCAGACTCACGCGCCACATTGCTTGACGATGCCACTGTAGCAAGTGGTGAATTGGCATTCCGACTTAACGCATCCGTCGGTGGTGGAACCAACTGGTACCAGACACTCGGCACAGATGCCTTCCCTCTGCCCTTTGCCACATCCTCGAAAGTCTATCCCGACGGTAACCTGAGTTGCGACGGGACTCCTAAGGCAGGCACCACTTATACAAATACTGAAGGTCAGGCTACAACCGATCCGCACAAGCTCAATGAAAATGGAGAATGTACTGTATGCGGGAACCGGGTCTTGAGCAAAGGAAGCCAACTCGTCGCATTACAGGACGATCAAGCCAACGGTCTGGTAAAAGAGAACGTAAAGGTTGAACTTGCCAACGACATTGACATGCAAGGCATCAACGACTTCACAGGAATTGGAACCCGCACAAATCCTTTCAAGGGTACTTTCGACGGCAAGCATCACCATATTCAAAATATGGTTATCTCTTCAGACGACGGTAATACTGGTTTGTTTGCCCATGTAACTGGTGGAACTTCGATAAAGAACCTAACTATTGACAAGACGTGCGACATCTACGGAGCAAAAGGCTGGTCAGCTGCCGTTATTGGCGTGGTACTCAAGAGCAACAACCGTGTTGAACTTGAAAATGTAGGAAACGAAGCGAATGTCACCACAGAAGGTCCTAATGCCGCAGGCATCATCGGCGTATGCGAAGGTAGTACCATACACATGAAGAACGTCTACAATGCAGGAACCATCACCGGTGCTAAGGAAAGTGCAGCTATCAGTGGATGGCTGACCAACTATGTCACTCTTGAGAATGTCTACAACTGTGGTGAAGTAGGTGTGACCGGACTTGATGGATCAAACACCTTTGCACGTTTCCAAGGCGACAAGACTATCGTCAACTGCTATGAGACCAAGGGTACACAGGTGACAACAGCAACTCAGGAACAAGTTAGTAATGGAGAACTTTGCTATCTTCTGAATGGGAAAGTTGACAATTCCACCCGTTTCTATCAGACTCTCGGCAAGGACGCTCATCCTCTACTTGACCCAACTCACAAAACGGTATACAAGAATGGTGACACCTATGCTAACGGAACTTCCACAGGCATATCTCTTCCTAAGACATCACATACAAACACGACTTCGGGTATATACACTGTCAATGGTGTCAAAGTATCTACGCTACAGAAGGGCATCAACCTTGTCAGGACCATCGACGGTAAGGTTAAAAAAGTACTCGTAAAATAAATCTATGAACAAGTTTTCTATTGCCATCACGGCGATACTGCTCGGTACGGCCTGTCTCTCCACAGAGGCAGCCGCATCCGCAGCTGAGACCAGTGAACCCATAGCCAATCCCGTGGCTATCGTGACGTCAGGCCATGCTCGCTTCACAGTTCTGACGCCTCAAATGATACGTATTCAGTATAGTGCAAGAGGTCTCTTTGAGGATCGGGCTACCTTCGCAGTCGTCAACCGACGGCTCCCTGTTCCGGAATTTACGACCACTGAGGAAGGCAACTACCTTTATATAAAGACGAGCGCACTTACACTGCGCTACCGAAAGAATGCCCCCCTGTCGGCTACAAGCCACAGCAGCGAAGCTCTGAAGATTACATTCCACATGAATGGGCAGGAAATTATCTGGTACCCAGGAAAGGATGACGCCTTGAATCTCAAGGGAACCTCCCGCACTCTCGACGGGGCCATAGGGGACAACAAAAGAGGCGAGCTCGAAAATGGGTTAATCTCCAGAGCTGGCTGGGCTGTTATCGACGAGTCTCCTCTAACTAAACGAGGAGATGGAAGCACTACATTCGCTTTCGACAAGCCTGTCAATGGTGTTCCTTGGGTAGCAGAGCCTGTTGACAAGTCGGCTGTAGACTGGTATTTCATGGGCTATGGTCACGACTATAAGCAAGCTTTGGCAGATTACACAAAGATTGGCGGTCGCGAGCCGATGCCTCCCCGCTACGTCTTTGGATACTGGTACAGCCGCTACTGGGCTTATACGCAACAGGACTTCGTAAATCTCGTGAACGCCATGCAGAGTAGAGAGATACCTCTTGACGTGATGATTCTCGACATGGACTGGCATACCGAAGGATGGACTGGCTGGACATGGAACAAACAACTTATCCCCAACCCACCGGCACTACTCAAATGGATGCATGGCCGTAACCTCAAAACATCTCTCAACCTGCATCCCGCTGACGGTGTCGACAGTGATGAAGACGGATTTGACAAGTTGCGCAATGATATGGGACTTCCTGCATTAACAACCAATGTTCCATGGCAATTGGAAGACAGCACATTCTACAAGTGTATGTTCAAGGACATCATTCATCCCCTTGCCGACAACGGCGTTGATTTCTGGTGGCTCGACTGGCAACAGAATTTGCTAAACAAACGTCTGTCCGGGCTTAGCGAGACATTTTGGTGCAACCATGTATTTTACAATGACATGCGTATCAACAAGCCTGAGTTGCGCCCAATGATTTTCCATCGATGGGGGGGCCTGGGAAGCCATCGCTACCCGATAGGCTTCTCTGGGGATTCTTTTATAGACTACAGTACTCTTGACTACGAAATCTATTTCACATCAACAGCTTCCAATGTGTGCTTCGGATATTGGGGACACGATTTGGGTGGCCATCAGAAAACTGGCAATAGTGGCGACCCCAATGACCCGGAACTCTATCTAAGATGGATGCAATTCGGTGTCTTCACACCCATCTTCCGCACTCACGCTACAAAGGATGCAAGCATAGAGCGCCGCATCTGGGAATTTGACAACTTCACCGACCTGCGCAACGTAGTTCAACTTCGGTACCGCATGATACCATATATATATACGGCAGCACGCCAAGCCTACGATACAGGAATTAGCATCTGCCGCCCTATGTACTACGATAATCCTGAGGACAATGAGGCTTACCGTAACGAGAGTCAATACATGTTTGGCGACAATCTTCTCGTGGCTCCCATTGCTTCTGCTGCTGACAATGAAGGACTTGCCTATCGGAAAGTATGGCTGCCCAGCGGACGATGGTTTAACATCAGCAAGAACCGCATCGAAGAAGGTGGCAAAGAACTTTACGAAGGCTACACTCTCAAGGAGATTCCGCTTTTCATGAAGGAAGGAAGCATCGTTCCAACCTACAACGATACTGTCAGAAACTTGGAGCGGTTGCCGGCCGACATCATGCTATATGTGGCTCCAGGCAATAAGGGAGGTGGAAGTCTCTACGAGGACAATGGCAACAATGACGACTACAAAAACGGAGCTTATGCCATTACCACGTTCTCCCAAAACCGCGACGGGCAGAAAATTCAACTGACAATAAGTAAAGCAGAAGGAACATTCGACGGAATGCCCCTGAAGCATAACTACATCGTGAAAATTCTTGGAGAGACAGCTGAGCCACAAGACATCATACTTGAAGGTAATAAACTTCAAAGGGGAACCGATTGGAAGTACGACTCCAGTACAAATGTTGTAACCATAAACATCCCTTCATTAAGTAAAGACAAGCAGGCCACGCTGGTCATAAACAGGACGGTGACAGGGATTAAAGATACTGCTCTCAATGCCTCCGAAAACGCTCCGATGTGGAATCTCGCTGGACAGAGAGCTGACAGCGACTACAAAGGAATAATCATCCAGAATGGAAAGAAACGAATACAAAGATAGCTACATGAAGAAATATCATTTGACAATAGGAGTCCTGCTTCTATTTCTCAGTTCAATCTCTGTTAAGGCTCAAGAAAAGTTATGGGCTATCGGACAAGCTGTACCTGGCGGTAAAATGGAGTTGACAAGGAATGCAAGTGGCGCTTTCAAGTTCGCCGGGACACTCTGCGCAGGCAAGCTAAGAATTGCCACAACAGAGGAAATAAACAACGACACCCGTTTTGTCAAACCCAATTACGAGGACTCGTATATTGTCAACAATGGGTTACCCTATACGTTGTCTCGGGATTCTACTTCTGCGGAATGGATAGTTCCCTTCAATGAAGACCTCTTTCAAATTGAGGTGCTACCAAGTACGTCTGAGACAGGTGTTGTAAAGGGCAATCTGCACAAACCTTGGCATTATGCATACATTGCAGGCGGTGCCACCGACAATGGATGGAGTCAATTCGGGATGCAACGCATGACCCAAGACCCATCGAATCCTTGCGTATTCACATGGACGGGAACACTCAAGGACAACTCCGCTCTTGGCTACGTGGAGTCAAAGCGCATTAAGATTCAAGGTCAGTTGGCCTGGGAAAGCAAATCGTTCCATCCTTACCAGATGGATGAAGACCTTCTCGAATCGAAGCAGATGAGGTACTCTGGCGATGACACAAAATGGGCGGTTGCCACTGACGGCACCTATCATATAGAGATAAACACTTTGTATGAGACCATACATGCTGAACTTATTGGCAATAATAGCAAAGAGACCAGCACTACAGCCATAAAAGAGACCAAGACAAACAATTTCACATTAAGTACCAGTCCTGGAAACGTACTTGTAGCCACGACCTCACCTACCAACATATCTCTTTGCTCGGAAATAGGCGTAGTCATTTCAAAGGCTTCTGGAAGTCAGGCGAAATTCTCCGGGCTCAGGAACGGACTATATATCCTGCGTTGTGGTGATCAAGCTAAAAAGGTTATAATAAAATAATCCCGTGATGAAAAGAACATATAAAACCCTCATGGGTGTAGTAGTTGCTATGTTAGCCACACAGGTAGGCACTATAGGAGTCAATGCCCAAACGGCAAACGACGACACTTATACCAATCCTGTAAAGACAAAGAATCTACCTGATCCATCGGTCATCTACGGTGGAGATCATTATTTCTATGTCTACGCTACTGATAACGGAGAGCAAAGTATTCCCATCTACAAGTCCAAGGACCTTGTCAACTGGCGGCTTGCTGGCGGAGCCTTTACCGACAACACGCGTCCCACGTTTGTTGAGGGAGGCGGGCTTTGGGCACCGGAAATAGCAAAAATCAATGGAAAGTTTGTACTCTATTACGCCATGTCGAAATGGGGCGGTGAATGGGAATGTGGAATCGGCGTTGCCACATCTGATTGCCCACAAGGTCCTTTTACCGACCTCGGCAAACTTTTCATAAGCAGCGAAATCGGTGTAAAGAACAGTATTGACCCTTGCCACTTCACCGATACGGATGGCAAACAATATCTCTTTTGGGGCAGTTTCAGGGGGATATATGGTATCGAGCTTGACGAGAGTGGACTCAATATAAAGGAAGGCGCAGAGAAGTTCCAAATTGCACCTGGCAGCAACGGCAATGTTGACAACATCGAAGCCACTATGATTCTGAAAAGGGGAAAATACTACTATCTCTTTGGTTCATCCGGAACATGTTGCAATGGCGCCAAAAGCACTTACCATGTGGTTGTAGCGCGCAGTACAAGTATTAAGGGACCCTTTGTGAATAAATCGAAACGCAGTATAACTGTCAGCAACTTTGAGACCATTCTCACCAAGAGTAAAAATGTCGTAGGCCCTGGACACAACTCGGAGCTTCTACAAGATGATAATGGCGACTGGTGGATGCTCTATCATGGTTTCCAAGCTAACGACATTGATGGCGGAAGAGTTCTATATCTTGACCAGGTTAAATGGGATTCAGATGATTGGCCCTACATCGAAGGGGGGATACCTTCGACAAAAAGTCACAAGCCCTATTTCAAAGACTACATTTACAATGGCATAAAAAACGTAAGTACCGGACAAGAGCTTGAAATCATACCAGCCGGCCATAACTACTATCAACTAAGCGGTCCAAAGAATAAACGTTTCGCCTGGGCTGTACATGACGCCAATGGTAAATACATTGAAGGAGGAAAAGGTAAAGAGAATAAGGACTTATGGATAAACGACCTGTCCAAAGGTGTGTACATTGTGAGTATGAGTAATGACAGCAAACAAACCAAACGTAAAATCATCAAAGCAGACTGATACCTTGTAATGATTACCATGACAGAGTATGTGTAACCACAGCTTTCACAAGTGAGTAGTCTCTCCAGGGCGGTCTTTGTTCGCCAGTGCCTCGCATAAACGAATTGGATGCTTCATAATTAGGTTACTGATGGATTAGGGACCGCCCTGGCTTGTACAAAAAAGTCATTGCACACTAGTTCAACTTCACTCCCAAAAAGCGTATCAAAAATCAAAGGTCTCAAGAAAGTCGTCGAAATGAGGCGTATTGTAATCCGCTCCATAAAAGAGGTTGTTGTAGGTTTTGGTCAAAGCAGCTTCTTCAAGTCTTCTATATCCGGCAGGGCATCACGCAGCTCTTTGGGCAGTTCGCTCGAGGTACGATAGGTGGCCACGCCCATCGGCTTGGATGTGTCTCGGAAAGACAGCTCCACGATCTTGTCGCTCTTGGATTTGCAGAGGATGATGCCGATAGACGGATTCTCATCGGGCAGCCTCACGTAATCGTCAAGAGCAGAGAGGTAGAAATTCAACTTGCCTGTGTATTCGGGCTTGAACTCCCCTCGCTTCAATTCAAAGGCTACAAGACTACGCAGTTTACGAGAGAAGAAAAGCAAGTCTATGTAATAGTCATGACCTTCAACTTCAAGGTGGTACTGGTTGCCCATGAAGGCGAAATCCTTGCCGAAGGCCATGATGAAGTTCTTGATGTTCTGAATGATACTCTGCTCAATCACCCGTTCGTCAACATCCTCAGGGTCCTCAATGTTGATGAAGTCGAGCAGGTATTCATCCTTAAAAGACTGTAATGCCTTCCGCTTGAAATCATTGTCGCTGATAGTGTGGTCGAAGTTGGTTTGATGGATGGAACCCTCTTTGTGGTAGAGGTCTTCTGCTATGTGATATTTGAGGGTGTCAATAGTCCAACTACCTTGAGCGCACTGACTGATATAGAAAAGACGTTCGCTTTCATCTTTTATCTTGTAAAGAATCAGCATATGATTTGTAAAGCCAACGCTCATAAAATCCTCTATCGGAAATTCGGCAGTTGTCAGCTGCCGAATTGTATAGACATCTAATATTGAGGAACTTATTAAATTGTCAGTTGTCAACTGACAATTTAACTTAGGGCTCCACGGCGCAGGTGAAAACTTCCGTGGCGCCCCCCGGTAGAAACTTGCTATCCAAACGATGGTGCTGACACGATAGTTTCTCATAACATCGTATTACCTTTGTAACCATGGAAAAGAATACATCAAGCATACTTTCTGATTTTATCATCAGTTTCTTTCTTCCCGATGGGATGATAGATTGGTTCGAGATAGTGAGAATGGAAGAAGAGCCCAATACAGGCAAGGCCAAGGTGTATGCATTATACGACAGCATCCTCAACATATACCTGGACGAACGTGATAACCGCGAGGGAGAACAACTGGGGTTGAAGCCGAACGGCTTTACGGAGCCCACCGTCATCAAGGACTATCCGATACGCAA